>Ga0224512_10001302_pt1 | contig 24277 bp, 23 predicted proteins | sample SF_May12_sed_USG_4_FD_169103 | JGI IMG/M metagenome (GOLD analysis project Ga0224512, IMG submission 169103) | Sediment microbial communities from San Francisco Bay, California, United States - SF_May12_sed_USGS_13 | ecosystem: Environmental > Aquatic > Marine > Sediment | place: USA... | reverse complement strand
GGGACACCCTGCGTGCCTCCGGGACCAGCCACCTGATGGCGATCTCCGGCCTGCATATCAGTCTGGTGGCGGGCCTGGTGTTCTGGCTGGTCCGATTGGCCTGGTCACGTCTCGGGACACTCGCCGAGATCATCCCGGCGCCCCGGGCGGCCGCGGTAGCGGCCCTGCTGGCCGCCGCGCTGTATGCCGGTCTGGCGGGTCTTGGCATCCCCACGCGGCGGGCGCTGGTGATGGTCGGTGTGGCCATGCTGGCGGTATTGGCGGGGAAACAGACACGGCCCGCGCAGGTGCTCTGCCTGGCCGTGCTGGCGGTGTTGCTGGTTGATCCGCTGGCGCTGCTGGCCGCGGGCTGGTGGCTGTCGTTCTGGGCCGTGACGCTGATCATCTATACCACCTCCGGTCGCCTGGGCAAAGCGGGTGTCTGGCGGAAATGGTGCCAGGTGCATATCGTGCTGGCCATCAGCCTGCTGCCGGTGCTGCTGGTTTTTTTTCAGCAGGCCTCCCTGGTATCGCCGCTGGCCAATGTGGTCGCGGTTCCCTGGGTCAGCCTGCTGGTGGTACCGACCGCGCTGACCGGGATCCTGCTGTTGGCCGTGAGCGAGCCGGTGGGGTCGGCCTTGCTGGCCCTCGCGGCGCGACTCATGGATGTCCTGTGGCCGCTGCTGACGCTACTGAGCGATTCGGACTGGTCGCTCCTGCACACCCACCAGCCGGTAACATGGACGCTGCTCCCGGCAACGGCCGGTATCCTGCTGCTGTTCGCGCCGCGCGGGGTACCGGGCAGGGGGATCGGGCTGCTGCTGATGCTCCCGATGATCTGGGTGAAGCCGCCCGCTCCCGGGCCCGGCGAGGCCTGGGTCACGCTGCTCGATGTCGGGCAGGGCCTGTCGACCGTGGTACGGACCCGCCTGCACACCCTGGTCTATGATGCCGGTCCGCGCTACAGCCCGACCTTTGATACCGGTGCTGGCGTCGTTGTTCCCTACCTGCGCAGCCGGGGCATCCGTCATATCGACAAGCTGGTCGTCAGCCACGGTGATAATGACCATGTGGGCGGGGTGGCATCACTGCTCGGGGAGATGACGGTGACACAGTTGAGTGCAGGGGTCCCGGAGGCCATTGCCTCACGCGCAGCCGCGCCTTGCCGGCGTGGCGAACGCTGGATCTGGGACGGGGTCGAGTTTGACGTGCTGCATCCGGGAGCAGGCCAGCGGCGCGAAGGTAACAACGCCTCCTGCGTCATCCGCATCAGCGCGGCCGGCGGGCAGCGCATCCTGCTGACCGGGGACATCGAGTCATCTGCAGAACAGGTTCTGCTGCGCGAACGGGCGGGGCTGTTGCAGGCCGAGGTCCTGGTGGTACCGCACCATGGCAGCCTGACCTCGTCATCGGAGTCCTTTGTCGCGGCGGTCAGTCCGGAGACGGCGCTGTTTCCCGTCGGCTACCGCAATCGCTACGGCTTTCCCCGCCAGGAGGTGGTCGCCCGCTATCGGTCAGCGGGGGCCGGACTGTTCGATACGGCTGCCCACGGGGCGATCAGCGTCAGGCTCGGCAGGGGTCAGCGACCGGCAATCAGTGCCTATCGCTGTACGCGGCCGCGCCACTGGCGTACCCGGACCTGTGCCAGGAATTAAGCGGTATGGCTACTGCGGCAAATAAAGTATTATTTGCCGGGTTCAGGTTCTTCTCGGATATCCAAAGGAAGGTGGCTTAGTGCTGGAACTGGTCAAAGCGGGCGGATGGTTGATGCTGCCCATTATCGCCTGCTCGGTGATTGCGCTGGCGATCATTGCCGAACGAATCTGGTCGTTGCGGGTGAACCGGGTGTTGCCCAAGAACCTGCTGGTCCAGGTCTGGCGCTGGGAAAAAATCAACCAGCTCAACGATAAGCACCTGCAGGAGCTCCAGGGCGGTTCGCCGCTGGGTTGCATCCTGTCGGCCGGTATCATAAACCGGCACCAGGACCGTGACATCATGAAGGAGAGTATCGAGGATACCGGGCGCCATGTCGTGCATGAACTCGAGCGCTACCTGAACTCGCTCGGGACGATCGCGGCGATCACGCCGCTGCTTGGATTGCTGGGTACGGTTATCGGCATGATCAAGGTGTTCGCGACCATCACCACGGAAGGCGTGGGTAATCCCGGCGCACTCGCCGGTGGTATCTCGGAGGCCCTGATCACCACGGCAGCGGGACTGTCCGTGGCCATCCCGACGCTGATGTTCTATCGCTATTTCAGGGGCCGGGTGAGGATGCTGGTCATTCGAATGGAGCAGGAGGCGCTGCGCATGGTGGAAGTCATGCACGGCGAGCGTGAACACGATTTCGACTAAACAGTTTAGCCCATGAATCTGCAGCCGGGAAGCGACGACGAACCTGAAGTCAACCTGACACCACTTATCGATGTGGTGTTTCTGTTGTTAATCTTCTTCATGGTCTCCACCACCTTCGAACACCAGTCGCGCATACAGATCGAGTTACCCGAGGCCACTGCCGAGGCATCCCGGCCGGACGAGCAGTCCCTGGAGATTATCATCGATTCCCAGGGCCGCTATTTCATCGGTGAACAGCAGGTCGTCAACACCCAGTTGAAGACGCTGAAAGGTGCCATCAGCAAGGCGCTCGGCGAGCGCGAGGATATCCCCGTGATCATCAGGGCGGACGCCAATACTCCGCACCAGGCCGTGATCACGGCACTGGATGCAACCAGTCAGCTCGGCCTCATCCATATCTCGCTGGCGACTACAAAGGTCGAGGAAGAATAGTTCTGCGCAGCACTCGAGCGGAAAGCGGGTGACATGAGACGCCTGGAGTACTACTGGTATACCCGCAACCCGTGGCTGATCCTGCTGACCCCGGTCTCGCTGATCTACCGGCTCGCCGTCTGGCTGCGCCGGCTGGCCTATCGTAGTGGCCTGCTAAGGCGGCACAGGTTGCCGGTGCCGGTCGTGGTGGTGGGGAATATCACCGTGGGCGGAACCGGCAAGACCCCCTTGGTTGCCTGGTTGGCTGGTTTCCTGAAGGAGGCTGGATACAGCCCCGGGATTGTTGCACGCGGTTACAAGGGCAAGGCCAGGCGCTGGCCCCAGCAGGTGCGCCCCGACAGCGATCCGGCGATGGTGGGTGACGAGGCGGTGTTGCTGGCGGGTCTGTGCCAGTGTCCGGTGGCGGTTGCCCCGCGCCGGCCGCTGGCGGCACAGGCCCTGATCGAGCACAACCACTGCGACCTGATCCTGAGTGACGATGGCCTGCAGCATTATGCCCTGCACCGGGATATAGAGATCGCCGTGATTGACGGTGTCAGGCGCCTTGGCAACGGGTTCTGTCACCCGGCCGGGCCCCTGCGCGAACCCGCTAAACGGCTGGCAGAGGTCGACTTCGTGGTCGTCAATGGCCTGGGCAACAAGGGCGAGTACCCAATGAAAATGCAGGCTGCCGGCGCGCGTGACCTCAAGGACGCTGCAGGGCTACGGGAACTGGCGAGTTTCCGGGGCCAGTCCGTTCACGCTGTCGCTGCCATCGGGTATCCGGAACGTTTCTTCGCCGTCCTCAGGCAGGCCGGCCTGCAGGTCGAGGAGCATGCCTTTCCCGACCACCATGCCTTCGTGGAAAAGGACCTCGATTTTGGTGATGATCGCCCGGTTTTCATGACGGCCAAGGATGCAATCAAGTGCCGGCATTTTCCCCTGGCTAACGCCTGGTATGTCCCTGTTACAATCGAGATGAGGCCGGAATTCGGCACCCGGCTGCTTGAGCTGCTGGACCGTGACAAACACCCCTAATGGAGTTGCACTATGGACAAGAAACTACTCGATATCCTTGCCTGTCCGGTCTGCAAGGGACCGCTGGTCTACCACAAGGAAGCCGGTGAACTCATCTGCAAGGCCGACCGGCTGGCCTATCCGATCAGGGATGACATTCCGGTCATGCTCGAAGAGGAGGCCCGCGTACTGGCCGTGGAAGAGGAGGTCTGATTCCGTGGCGTGGGCTGTTCCCGGATCGCAAGGCGAATGATATGAGCACGGGTTTCAAGGTGGTGATACCGGCACGCTATGCCTCTACGCGCCTGCCCGGAAAACCGTTGCGCGAGCTGGCGGGCAGCCCCATGCTGCAACACGTCCATGACTGTGCACGACACAGTGGCGCGGAAGAGATTGTCGTCGCGACCGATGATCCGCGTATCGAGACTGCGGCCGCGGCGTTCGGTGCGCACGTGTGCATGACATCGGCAGAGCACACCTCGGGGACCGAGCGACTGTCCGAGGTGGTGGAGCGGCTGGGCTGGCAGCAAGACGAGATTGTGGTCAATCTGCAAGGCGACGAGCCCATGATGCCGCCTGTGCTGATCAGGCAGGTGGCCGACAACCTCGCTGCTCATGAGAACGCCGCCATTGCTACCCTGGCCAGCCGGATCACAGACAGCGGGCAGATGACAGACCCGAATGTTGTCAAGGTCGTGCGCGACCGTGCCGGCTATGCCCTGTATTTCAGCCGTGCCCCGATACCCTGGCAGCGTGATTCAGAGGCCGTTCAACACAAGGACCGCGAGGGTGGGGATGCCCTGCATCATATCGGTATGTACGCCTACCGCGCGGGTTTCCTGCAGCGCTTCAAGCAACTCGAACTGTCCCCACTGGAAGTCTGTGAAAAACTGGAACAGCTGCGTGCCCTGTGGCACGGCCTGAAGATTCACGTGGATATCGCGACGGCGGCACCGGGACCGGGGGTTGATACCGAGGCCGACCTGCTGCGGGTCGAACGCCTGCTGCAGGAGAAGTCACGGCACCCTACCTAATATTAAGTCCAGAATAGTGTAATAACTAAATAATAAATATCATATAATTAAGGCGATATAGGATGAATTCAGCTTATCTCACTGGGCCTCATCCTCCGCTTGCTGCTTCCACTGTTGATAACACTCAATGCCGCAGAAATAGAGCACATAGTCCGAGGCTTCCTCGCTTTTGGCCTCGGAGACGGGGATCTCCTTGAGGCAAATCTCGCAGGCGACCATCTCGTTTTCAGCAGGTTTATCGTTGGCATGCATAGCGCACCCCCGCACAAGCCAGTCTGTTTGTTCATATTTAAGGAAGGCCTGATTAATTCATCTTGCGTCATTCCGGCGAAGGCCGGAATCCAGTCACTGCCTGATGACCAGCTGCTGGATTCCGGGTCTCCGCTTCGCTTCGCCCGGAATGACGGATTGATCAGACTTTTCTTAAGTATAAACGATCCTGGTTTCAGGCAGACGCTGGCAGCCCCCCGGGATAGACACCCAATACCTTTTCCAGATTAAGATCTGCTGGTCAAGCATGACAGTAGCGGACAGTCAGTGGCCGCTGGTTACCTGTTCTGGCTGAATCCGGCGCATTACATTATGATGTCCAAGTGAATCCGCAAGGGCAGGCCAGATAAGAGGTGATCAGTCCATGAAACCGATTCTTGCTGTGGAATTCAGGGCCAAGTCCGGGGACTACGAGTTCAATGAGGAGAGCGTGCCGCTGCATAGCCCCGAGGAATTGTTTGAGTATGTCGCCCCCGGCGGTGGCTGCGAGTCCATTTCGTCAGAAGTGGAAGAAATCAGGATGGTGTTCCTTCCGCCGCCGAAGCCGAATCTCCAGAACACCATCGCCAATGTACCTGCGACCCTGCAGCTGGGGATGGTGATTTTCACCGGGCCGCTGTCAGATATTGTCCAGACAGCGGAACAGATCCTCGTCAAGGCGGGGCGCGGTGAACTCTCGGAGTCCTTCCTGACGGTGGTTGGCGCCGGGGCTTCCTGATCTGGTCGTCTCAGGCTCGCTGCCGAAGCGCCCATTTTGCCGTGCGGGTGGCCTGTCCGGACCGGACTGGCAGTACCGCTGACAGGTACTATAATTAATCTACAAGGGTGAAAAGGCTGAACGGCGTCCTCTGAGGCGCCAGTCTTTGGAGCATCCTTGGACGCCCCGGATAAAACGGGACAGGTAACAGGGATCAGGGAAACCTGACAGCCCTGTGTGTGGTGGGGCAGTGCCACCAGCTTGACCGCGCACTACCGGGGCGTTTTAGTGTCCCGGTGACAGCTTCCCGCCTTTCGGTTTTCCCTTATAGAATCGCAATAATGCCTATGGAATAGTCTGTTACATAAGGGTTCAGGCTTGTTTCCAGCAAAGCGCCAATCATCCCGGCCTGGGTCCGTTATCATTCGAAGTAGACAATCAACTTATCGCCTTACGGCAGGATGGACAGGGTGCTTGGAATTACCGAAAGTGGGCCGGATGCGGGTCTGTACAAGCCGCAGCGAATTCTGGAGACCCTGCTGGATAATCTCCCGGGCCTGGTTTACCGCTGCCGGCACGATGAAGACTGGACCCTGGAATTTGCCAGCGAAGGCTGCCTCGAACTCACCGGGTACAGCGGCAGCGATTTTGTCAGCCAGGCGATATCCTTTCAGGCGTTGGTCCACCCCGATGATCTGGATGCGCTCACCAGCGAGGTCGAGGCCGCCATCCGCGAGCAGCGCCGTTTCCAGCACATCTACCGGTTAATTAGCGCGGCTGGAGAGACCAAGTGGGTGTGGGAGCAGGGACAACCCATCTACGCGGCCGATGGCGAACTGGCTGCGCTCGAGGGATTTATCACTGATATCACCAAGTACAAAAAGGCCGAACTCGCCCTGCGTGAAAGTGAACAGAGATTCCGCCGTATGGCCGACGGGTCACCGGCGCTGATCTGGCAGTCCGACACTTCAAAACGTTGCACCTGGTTTAACGCGGGCTGGCTGTCCTTTACCGGACGGAGCATGGACCAGGAACTGGGTGATGGTTGGGCCGAAGGTGTACACCCCGATGACCTGCAATATTGTCTTGATACCTATAGATCTGCCTTTGATGCGCGCAAGAACTTCACACTGGAGTACCGGCTACGTCGCCATGACGGGAGTTATGGCTGGATATTTGATGCCGGAATCCCCCGTTTTATGGCCGATGGGACCTTCGAGGGTTATATCGGTTACTGCTGGGATGTAAGCGACCGGATCGAGAGTAACTTAGCGCTGGCGTTAAGCGAGCAACGGTTTCATTCCCTGTTTAATTCCACCTTTCAGTTCATTGGCCTCCTCGATCCGGACGGAATATTGCTGGAGGCCAACCAGACGGCCCTGGATATGGCTGGCCTCGAAAATGAGGATGTCATTGGGCGCCCGTTCTGGGAGACCCCCTGGTGGGCGCACTCACCTGTGGCCCAGCAACGTCTCAAGGACTCAATCAGGCAGGCAGCGCGTGGCGAACTGGTGCGTTATGAGACGGAACACTATACACCCGACGGGAAGCAGATCATTGTGGACTTTTCACTCAAACCCGTCATCAACGAGCACGGCGAAACGGTGAATATTATTCCGGAAGGCCGGGATATTACCGAGCTCAAGAATCTGCAACTGGAAGAAAAGCGCCATGCTCGCGCGCGCGAGAAAGTGATGCGGTTGAACACCATCGGGGAAATGGCCACCGGGATGGCCCATGAGTTGAATCAGCCCCTGACTGCAATAGCCAGCTATTGCGAATCCGCCTTGCAGCTGTTTGAACAGCTGCCCTCGCCACCGCGGGGTCTTGACGAGATCCTGAAACGCGCCAGGGAACAGGCCTACCGTGCCGGAGAAATCATCCATAACCTGCGTCGTGTCGTCTCCCGGGGTGAGACCAGGATGGAACCGGTGGTGTTCGATGACATGGCACTGAGAGTTATTGATCTGATGAAATGGGATATGCGTGATGCACAGGTAAGCATCGGGCTTGACCTGAACGTGCAGGGCCGCGAGGTCATGCTGGACCAGGTTCAGATAGAGCAGGTCCTGATCAATCTGGTCCGTAACGCTATGGAGGCCATTGAAGAAGCCGAAATCATCGATGGCTGGGTGGAGTTGAAAACCGCAATATCATCGAACGATTCGATTGAAGTTACAGTGACAGATAACGGCCCCGGCATTGCCGCTGATATGCTTGACAAGTTGTTCAGTCCTTTTAAATCAAGCAAGGCTTCCGGAATGGGCATAGGGCTTTCCATCTGCCGCTCCATAATCGAGACCCATAGAGGGACACTGTGGGTCGACAAGGAGTATGAAAAGGGTGCGCGTTTTGGTTTCAACCTTCCATTGTCTGGCTAGTTGGTCTGTATATGAATTCAGAGACAACTGTATTTCTTGTGGATGATGATGCGGCAGTCCGGCATGCCCTGACTGTCTATCTGAAGAGTGTCAATCTGAAGGTCGAGTCCTTCGACTCGGCCGAAAGGTTTCTCGATGACGTCGATGCAGCCAATCGTGGGGTGCTGATACTGGATCAGCGCATGGATGGCATGTCGGGACTGGATTTGCAGACGAAACTCAAGGCACGTGGTTTTGCGTTACCGATTGTATTTATTACCGGTCATGGTGATGTTGCTACCTCTGTCAAGGCAATGAAGTCCGGCGCCGTGGACTTTATCGAAAAGCCTTTCAGGAATTCGGACCTGCTTGCAAGTATCCGGACCGCGCTGCAACGGGAAAAGGCAGAACACAAGACTCGGGTGACAAGGGCTGGTGTGAATGAGAGCTTTGCAAGCTTGACGCAACGTGAGCGGGAAGTGATGAAATACGTCGTACAGGGTATGTCGAATAAGGACCTTGCCGCACATCTCGGTGTCAGTAACCGGACCATCGAGGTGCACCGTTCCAATGTCATGAAGAAGATGCAGGCCGATTCCCTGCCTGACCTCGTGCGCATGGCTGCGCATCTGGAATCAATGGGGGCTTAGCCCGCATTTCTCACACGGGTTGGCCTTGTTGCCGGGGCTGTCAGATATCCTTCTTGGTGTAAATCTCAACGAGCAGGGCAATAATGACTGCTGTTCCCAGGATGTAAAAGAAACTCAGACGGCTTGGAGTACCGTGCTCCGCGGCCGGTCCGGTCACACGGGAAGGACCATTATTTATCTGGAAGTCCACGGCTCCCGGTGTGCCGCTCATATCAGTTGCCCACATCTCGTAACCCTGGCGCGGCAATCGTTCGAGGTCCGATGGTTGCGAGGCGGTACCCGTGCTCGTTTCAAACTCGGCATCCGGGTCAAAGGTCGTGGTTGCAGGATGTGTATTGCCGCAAAAGACCAGTAACACTAGCAAGAGGCAGTAGCTGAGCGTGATAGAACTCGGGCGGGATCGTCTTGGGCTGGCTGACAGGTTTTGTTTTATCATTATGCAGTTTGAAGCAGTTTTATAGTTATCGTCAGCCGATTATCTGTTTTCCTTGACGCGCGTGGCAATTGGGGATTCTACTAAATCTTGCCAGAGATGCCCTTGCAAGACAGAGACGCCAAATAAAAACGGCGGCCTTTAAGGCCGCCGTAAGGAGTCACGACTATGAAAAAAACACAGTATAATAATAAGCTGTTAAATACGATAAAACAATTAGGGAAACTACTTATTCCACAGCGGGTCGGCTAATCAGGGCATGACTGAGAAGGACATTCGATACGACAGGTTATGAATAGAGAAACAGCAGTATCCGTGTTGTTCGTGTGCATGGGCAATATCTGCAGGTCGCCGACTGCCCAGGGTGTATTCGAGTACCTGGTGAAAAATGAAGGCCTGGCCGGGCGTATCCATATCGATTCGGCCGGAACGCATGCCTACCATATCGGTGAAAGCCCGGACAGACGGGCGATGGAGGCGGCCTTACGTCGCGGCATCGATATGGGTGCGCAGCGTGCGCGCCGAGTCTCGGAGGCCGATTTCCAGCGTTTCGACCTGGTGCTGGCGATGGACTGGAACAATTACCAGGATCTGCTTCTGGTCTGTCCAGCTGAACAGTCGGGGAAACTCAGGCTGTTCCTGGACTTTGCTCCGGAGGCCGGAACCCGGGAGGTGCCCGATCCTTACTATGGTGGCGGCACCGGCTTTGAACGGGTGCTGGATCTGGTCGAGCAGGCCGCCCGGGGACTGCTGGCGGAGATACGCCAGCAGCACGGGCTGTGAGCATCTGGTCGGCTAGCCCGCATTACTCACCGGGATCCAGGGCCGGGATAGTCAACGCACAAAACGCCCTGTCTTGTCCCAGATCTGCACTCAGTTCTTTACATCAGTGCCTTATGTTGATTTGCCGCTGCCCGGTGAGTAATGCGGGTTAGTCAGGCATTATATTTTCTTTCTGAACCGGGGGCTCACTGACTTGCGGGCTGCCACCGGTTTTATTCTCCACCGGGTTTTGCGTTGTAGGGCCAGGTGAGGCGACCGTTTCGGACCCTGGCTTCACTTCGCGTTTGATAGCGCTATCGGCCACGGCCGCAGTTCGGGTTTCCGCAATTTCAGTCGGTTTTTGTGCCGGGGCCTGCTTGCTGGTCGCTGATTGGCCTTGTGCATCGGCTGTCGAGGTTGTGCCTTCTTGTCTGCTGCTGTCCGCGGTGGTGTTTTCCTTCTGGCCCTCTGCAGGCCGGCGCTGCCCGGATGGCCGCCGCCGGCCGCCACGACGACCGCGGCGTGACCCGCGTCCTTGACCTTGCTGGGTGCGGTCAGCTTGACTGCTTTCTGCTTCAGCGTCCTTGTCCTGGCTGATAGGCCTGCCGGTTTTCTCGGCCTCAGTCTGGGGCATCTTTTTCTGGGGCCTGTCTGCCTGTTGCGGCCTGTCCCGACGTGGTGTCTGTCCAGGCGATTGCCGGTCGCCGCCAGCACGTGTACTTTTCTGGGGCGGCCTGCCACGACGTCCACCACGGCTGGAACCGCTCTTGCCCTGGCTGCGCTGCTGACCACGTTGCCGTTCTACCGGTTTTGTCTCCGCCAGCGCAGGCTTTTCAGCCGTGCCTGAGAGGCTGGCCAAGAGCTTGCGCAGCAGTCCGGGTTTCTTGACGGTCTCCTTTACCTCGACTACCGTTGTGTATTTGTGATCCGGTGCCGGTGCGCCTGGGGCAACCGTTTTGACGGCCGGGGCCTCTGCTGCAGTCCTTGTCCGCGCGGTGATCGGTGCTTCCTCCAGTTCCGGTTCTACCCGGGTCATGTGGTAGCTACGCTCCCCCTGCTTGGCTGGTAATTCATCGGTGCGGATACGCTGGATCTCGTAATTGGGTGTTTCCATTGCGGGTGAGGGAATCAGCATGACCGATACGCGGTGGCGTGACTCGAGCCCGTGGAGTAACTCGCGCTTCTCGTTAAGCAGATAGGTGCCGACATCGACCGGTACGCGGGCCACGATGCGGATGGTGTTTTCCTTCATGGCCTCTTCCTCGATAATCCGCAGCACGGACAGGGACAGAGACTCAACCCCCCGGATTGTGCCCTGCCCGGTGCAGCGCGGACAGACGATCTGGCTGGATTCACCCAGTGAGGGTCGCAGTCGCTGGCGGGACATCTCGAGCAGTCCAAACCGGGATATCCGTCCGATCTGGACACGGGCCCGGTCCATCTGCAGGGCATCACGCAGCCGGTTCTCGACCTCCCGGTGGTGGCGCGGGGGCTGCATGTCAATAAAGTCGATGACGACCAGGCCACCCAGGTCACGGATACGCAGCTGGCGAGCAACCTCATCGGCCGCCTCGAGATTGGTGTTGAGGGCGGTTTCCTCGATATCGCTGCCCTTGGTCGCGCGGGCGGAGTTGATGTCGATGGATATCAGTGCCTCGGTATGATCGATGACGATCGCGCCACCGGAGGGCAGCGAAACCTCGCGCTGAAAGGCCGATTCGATCTGGGATTCAATCTGGTAGCGGCTGAACAGCGGGGTAGAGTCCTGGTAGAGCTTCAACTTGCCCAGGTTATGCGGCATGACCTGCTCCATAAACTCCCGGGCCTGGTCATAAACCTCCTGGCTGTCGACCAGGATCTCGACGATGTCCTTGCGCAGGTAGTCACGCAGCGCACGAATAATGACGTTGCTTTCCTGGTAGATCAGGAAGGGCGCCGGTTTCTCATCAGATGCCTTGCTGATGGCCTCCCACAGGGTCACCAGGTAGTCGAGGTCCCACTGCAGTTCCTCGGTGCTGCGGCCCACACCGGCCGTGCGCACGATCATTCCCATGCCCTCCGAGATGTTCATCGCACTCATGGCATCGCGGACGAAGTTGCGGTCATCGCCCTGGATGCGGCGGGAGACCCCGCCGGCACGCGGGTTATTGGGCATCAGGACCAGGTAACGTCCGGCCAGACTGATAAAGGTGGTGAGGGCAGCGCCCTTGGTGCCGCGTTCCTCTTTCTCGACCTGAACGACGAGTTCCTGGCCCTCCCTGAGGGCGTCCTTGATACTCAGTCGGCCAGCGCTGCCATTACGGGTGGACTCGGAGAAATAACTGCGGGCGACTTCTTTGAGTGGCAGGAAGCCGTGGCGCTCGCCGCCATATTCGACAAAGGCCGCTTCCAGGCTTGGCTCGATGCGAGTTATTTTACCTTTGTAGACGTTGGACTTTTTCTGACCGCGGGTAGGTATCTCGATATCAAGATCGTAGAGTTTCTGGCCATCGACCAGGGCCACACGCAACTCTTCGGGTTGCGTGGTATTGATCAGCATTCTTTTCATGTTTTATGTCTCTCATGCGCTCGACCGCATCCTGCGCAACACCCGGCAGCTGGCATAGTGTGACGGCTGCCCGTGAGGGGGCAGCGGAGATCACGCAGATCACCGACCAGAGCAGGTGGATGATGGCCTTAAGACCGAAGTGGGTTGCGAAAGTCACGGGAGCGCTTGTTGTTTAATGATAATAAAAACTAATCCGTGTTCGGCATCTTATCGAAACAGTTGAAGATTCAATGAGTTATATCACGTAATCTCCAGCGGGAAATGAGTGTCAGTGACATGCAATGCGCACGTTTATAAATAGGTGTCAGGTGCACGTCGCAACGGACTATAACAACCTTGCAATGACCTCGCAAACACCCGGCACTGAAAGTCTGGCAGCCTACGGGGTACAATCCGGCCGCAAGTCAACCTAGGTAGTCGCAGGCATGTTCGTACCCGCTGGGAAAAAACCGATCAAGGTCCGCCACGTCGACGTGGGTGCGGAGGAGGCGGGGCAGCGCATAGACAATTTTCTGGCGCGTCACCTCAAGGGGGTGCCCCGCAGTGTCATCTACCGTGTCCTGCGGCGCGGCGAGGTGCGGGTCAACAGCGGGCGAAAACGGCCCCAGTACAAATTGAAGGCGGGCGATATTGTCCGGATTCCACCGCTGCGGGTTGCCTCCGGGCGGCAAACTACGCCAGGAATAGGGTTGCCTCGAATCGAGGATACCATCGTGTTCGAGAATTCACGGCTGCTGGTGATCGATAAACCGTCCGGGTTTGCCGTGCACGGAGGCAGCGGGATCAGTCATGGAGTGATCGAGGCACTGCGGGCCCAGCGGCCCCAGGCCCCCTACCTGGAACTGGTGCATCGCCTGGATCGGGACACCTCGGGATGTCTGCTTATCGCCAAGCGGCGCAGCGCCCTGCGCGCACTGCATGAGCAATTGCGCCTCGGTTTGATGCACAAGCGCTACCTGGCCTTGCTGCGTGGTGACTGGTCAGGCGGCCCCCGGCGCGTCCAGGCGGCGCTGAGAAAAAACCAGCTGCAGGGCGGTGAACGGGTCGTCAGGATCGATGCAGACGGCAAGCAGGCTGAGACGATCTTCCATCCCGTGTCGGACCATGGCGTGGCGAGCCTGGTCGACATTGAGCTCAAAACCGGCCGAACTCACCAGATTCGCGTACATGCGGCCCATATCGGTCAGCCACTGGCCGGTGATGAAAAATACGGGGATCCGGATTTCAATCGCCGCATGAAGGCATACGGCTTGCGGCGTTTGTTTTTGCATGCACATATGATTGAATTCACTGATCCGGGCAGTGATGATGTCATCAATGTGAGTGTGCCATTGCCCGATGAACTGAAGCGAGTGCTGGATACCCTGGACGCCGCTGTAACGGAAACCCATGACTGACGCAGACAGGAACTTTAAACCCGGAGTCGGGCCCGATGCGGTGAGGCTGATCGTGTTCGATTGGGATGGCACCCTGATGGATTCGGAGGCGCAGATCGTTGCCTGTCTGCATGCCGTCATCGAGGACCTGGCACTGGAGCCGCTGGACGACGAGGTGGTCAGCAACGTGATCGGCCTGGGGCTGCAAGAGGCCATCGATACCCTGGTACCCGGCCGTGATGCGGTCTTCCATCAGGCCTTCGTCGCGCATTACCGGCGCCACTGGTTTGCATCCGCTGGATCCAGACTGTTTGAGGGCGTGCGCGAGACCCTGGAAATCTGCCGGCAGCAGGGATTGCTGCTCGGGGTGGCGACGGGCAAGTCGCGCCGGGGCCTTGACCGGGTGTTGGCTGAGACCGGACTGACGGACTATTTCAATGCAACCCGTTGTGCAGATGAGGCACCCTCGAAGCCGCATCCACAGATGTTGCATGATGTCATGGAACAACTCGATGTGCTGCCACGCCAGACTATCATGGTGGGCGATACCGAGTATGATATGGAAATGGCGACCAATGCAGGTGCCGGCAAGGTCGCTGTCACCTCCGGCGTCCATAGTGAAACACGTTTAAACCGGCATGCCCCGCTGGTCTGCCTGGAGCGGATCTCGGACATGCCGGCCTGGATGTCGGACAACGGCATCATTCCCGGTTGATACCCGTTTAGTTATTCAGGTGGAAGATATGACAGAGAAGGATTCATCCAGTAAGCCATCCAAGCAGAACCCGGTCTCTTTCGAGTCACTGGACAACGCCCCGGGAGAGCAGGATGACTGGCACCGCAATCTGGTCAACCGGCTTGCCTTTGCCTCGATCAACGAGCAGCGTCGCGCACGCCGCTGGAACGTGTTCTTCAAGGGGCTGCTGGCCCTGTATCTGCTGGCTATCCTGCTGTTGTACTGGCCGGGGGACTGGCCGAAGGTGGACAAGCTGTCTGGCAAGCATACGGCCCTGGTGGAATTGAAGGGCGTGATCTCCGACGAGTCGGAGGCCAGTGCAGACACGGTGATCGCTGGACTGCAAGGCGCCTTCGAGGACAAAAATACCAAGGGCATCATTCTGAGGATCAATTCTCCCGGCGGCAGCCCCGTGCAGGCGGGTTACATCTACAACGAGATCAAGCGTCTCAGGAAGAAGCATACCGATATTCCTGTCTACGCGGTGGTGACCGACCTGTGTGCCTCGGGTGGCTATTATGTTGCTTCCGCGGCCGACAAAATCTACGTTGACAAGGCCAGCATCGTGGGATCCATCGGGGTGCTGATGAACAGCTTCGGCTTTGTCGGCAGCATGGAAAAACTAGGCGTGGAGCGACGCCTGTACACGGCCGGCGAGAGCAAGGGCTTTCTGGACCCGTTCTCACCCTCGAAAGAATCAGACATCGGACACGTCAAGGTACTCCTGGAGAATATACACCAGCAATTCATCAGCGCGGTCAAGGAAGGCCGGGGTGAGCGCCTGCAGGATCACCCCGACCTCTTCACCGGCCTGATCTGGACCGGCGAGGAGAGCCTCGAACTGGGCCTGGTTGACGCCATCGGCAGCCCGGGTTACGTGGCACGCGAGGTCATCGGTGAGGAAGATGTGGTGGACTTCACCCAGAAGCCCGACCTGCTTGAGCGGCTCACGGACCGCATCGGCGTCGCTATGGCCAGGGGGCTGAGTGCGTTTACCGCAGGTGGGCTCGCGACCCTGCGCTAGTACCGGCGCTGGTAGTGGGACTAGGGCAGGGGGACGCCGGCCCGGGTGAGCATTCCGGTCAGGCGGATCAACGGCAGGCCGATCAATGCCGTCGGGTCATCACCCTCCATGCGTTCAAACAGGGTGATTCCCAGTCCTTCCGACTTGAAACTGCCGGCACAGTTGTACGGCTGATCATGCTGCAGGTAGCGCTCGATCTGTTCGTCATCCAGCTCCCGAAACTGGACCCGGAAGGGAATGACATCGATTTGAAGTTCGTCCGTGGCACTATTCAGCAGGCACAAGCCCGTCAGAAACAGGACCGACCGGCCCGACAGCCGGCGTAGCTGGTCCCGGGCCTGCTCATGTGTCCCCGGCTTGCCGAGGATCTCGCCATCAATGGTTGCGACCTGGTCGGAGCCGATAATCAGCCCCGGTTGTAAGGCGCCGACAGCGCGGGCCTTGCCCTCAGACAGGCGCCGCACCAGCGCCTCCGCAGTTTCATTCCCCAGGCGGCTTTCATCGACATCCGGCGTGGCCGTTTTAAACGCCAGGTTCAGGCGTCCCAGCAACTCGCGCCGAAACGGCGAGGTCGAGGCCAGGATGATCGGCAGGGAAGTGGATTCGGTATTCATTCAAAAAATTCTACCGCAGAGACGCAGAGAGCGCAGAGAAAACAAAAAATAAGATTGATTATGGCTAAATCGCTTGTCTCGACAATGCGTCACGAATTTTGATTCACGTGGTTCTTTTTGTTTTATAAACTCCGCGGCCTCTCGGTAACTGCGTCCTGCGTTACTCTACCTCCTGCATCCCTGCAGTCGTGCGTCTCTGCGGTGAATTATTGATTTCTAAAGAAGACCAGCTGTAGCAATTATTCGATTTCCACCAGGGTCTCGTCGGGGTTGACGGTGTCGCCTTTCTCGACGTGAATCGCACTGACAGTGCCGGCAACGGGGGCCTGTATCTCGGTCTCCATTTTCATCGCCTCGGTAATCAGGACGGGTGTGCCCGCGTCGACCTGGTCGCCGACACTGACCAGGACATCGATAATGGTGCCCGGCATGGACGTCGTCACGTGTCCCGGCAAGGTGGCGCGCGGGTGCCGGCTGCCCTTCATGCCGCGCTTACCCTGTTCCGGCTGGGCTGCCGGGTAGATTTCATCCAGGGTCTCGACCAGGACCTCCTCGGGGATGCCGTCGACGGTCATGTAGAAGGGGCGGTTTTTCGGGCTGCGGTGCCCGGTGCCGGTGACCTTGATGTGGTAGGACTCGCCGTGCAGGGTGACGTTGAATTCCGTGGGCCGGGGCTGGTCCCTGTCGCCGCCATTGGTGGCCGGCTCCAGGGGTTCCGGTATCAGGGTACCGCTCTGCCGCTGTTCGAGGAATTCCTTGCCGATCTCCGGAAACATCGCAAAGGTCAGGACATCTTCCTCACTGCCTGCCAGCTCGCCGATTGAGGTGCGCAGTTCGTCCAGTTCATCTTTGATGAGGTCGGCGGGGCGCTGGTCGATGACGTCCTGGTTGCCGATCGCCTGGCGCTGTACGCCCGGGTCGATGGCGGCGGGCGCCTTGCCGTAGCGTCCCTGCAGGTACAGCTTCACCTCGTTGGTGATGGTCCCGTAGCGCTTGCCGGTAAGGACGTTGAGCACGGCCTGGGACCCGATAATCTGGGATGTGGGAGTCACCAGGGGCGGATAACCAAGGTCCTTGCGCACCCGCGGGATCTCCTGGAAGACATCGTTCATGCGCTCCAGGGCGCCCTGTCCGCGCAGCTGGGTGTAGAGGTTGGAAATCATACCGCCCGGTACCTGGAAGACCTGGACCCGGGTGTCCAGCCCGGTGTATTCGCTCTCGAACTGGTGGTACTTCTTGCGCACGTCACGGAAATAGAAACCGATCTGCTGCAGTGCCTCGAGATCAAGCCCGGTGTCGAATTCGGTGCCCCGCAACGCGGCGACCATGGTTTCGGTGGGCGGGTGGCTGGCGCCGCCGGAGAAGGCCGAGATGGCCGTGTCGATATGCCGGCAGCCGTTCTCGATGGCCTTGAGGTGGCACATCTCGGCCGTGCCAGCCGTGGCGTGACTGTGCAAATGGATCGGCACGTCCGTGGCCGTGACTATTTCACGCACCAGATCGCCGGTTACCATGGGCGTCAGCAGGCCGGCCATGTCCTTGATCACCAGGCTGTCGCAGCCCATGGCCTCGAGTTCCCTTGCCATGGCCACGAACATCGGAATGTCATGCACCGGGCTGGTGGTATAGCAGATAGCCCCCTGGGCATGCTTGCCGGCCGCCTTGGTGGCCTCGATGGCGACCCTCAGGTTGCGTATATCGTTGAGGGCATCAAAGATCCTGAACACGTCCATGCCGTTGTCGGCCGAGCGTTGCACGAAGGCGCGCACCACGTCGTCTGAATAATGCCGGTAGCCCAACAGGTTCTGGCCACGCAGCAGCATCTGCAGGCGGGTGTTGGGCAGTGCCTCGCGCAGCGTGCGCAGGCGCTCCCAGGGGTCTTCCTTGAGGTAGCGCAGGCAGGCATCAAAGGTGGCACCACCCCAGACCTCAAGGGACCAGTAGCCGATGCGATCGAGTTGCTCGCAGATCGGCAGCATATCTTCGGTGCGCATGCGTGTGGCGATGAGCGACTGGTGTGCATCCCTGAGGATGACGTCGGTGATGTGGACCTTTGACATCGTCTTGCTGGAATTTCCTGTTAGTGACCAAGGTGCGCGGACAGAGCCGCGCTGATGGCCGCCGAGAGCTCGCGCGTCGGCCGGCTGGTCTTGTAGCGTGTCAGTTCCGGGTGGTCATCGACAAACCCGGTATCAAATGAACCGTAACGGAATTCCTTTACCTTGAGAATTTCCATGTAATAGGGAATCGTTGTCTTTACGCCATAGACCCCAATGTCCCCCAGTGCGCGGGCGGCGCGATTCAGCAGTTCCGGCCAGCTCAGTGCCCAGACGGTCAGCTTGGCGCACATGGAGTCATAGTGGGGTGGGATATAATAACCGGTGTAGATGGCGCCGTCAGTCCTGACGCCGGGCCCGCCCGGTGCGAAATAGCGGGTGATGCGTCCGAAGCTGGGCAGGAAATCGTTTTTCGGGTCTTCCGCATTGATGCGCAATTCCATGGCGAAACCGCGTTTCTGGATGTCCCCCTGGGCATGACTCAGGGGCAGGCCATCGGCAATACGAATCTGTTCCAGTACAATATCGATGCCGGTAATTGCCTCGGTAACGGTGTGTTCCACCTGCAGGCGGGTGTTCATTTCCATGAAATAGAAGCGGTTGTCCCGATCCAGCAGGAATTCTACCGTGCCCGCGTTGGTGTAACCCACGGACTTGGCAGCACGCACCGCCGTTTCGCCCAGCCAGCTGCGCTGGGTTTCATCCAGTTGGGGGGAGGGAGCGATCTCGATCAGTTTCTGGTGGCGGCGCTGAATGGAGCAGTCGCGTTCGAACAGGTGGATGACATTGCCGTGTGAATCGGCCAGTACCTGGACCTCGATGTGTCTGGGCCGGTCGATGCATTTTTCCATGAACACGTCGGCGCGCCCGAATGCCTTGCTGGCCTCTGACAGCACGCGCTGGTAATTCTTTTTCAGATCCTGGGGAGAATCGCAGCGGCGTATGCCGCGTCCGCCGCCGCCCGAGGTGGCCTTCAGCATGATCGGGTAGCCGATGGTATCTGCCAGGTCCAGCGCCTCCTCCAGGTTGGCGAGGTTAGCATCACTACCGGGTATCACGGGGATGCCGGCCTCCTGCATGGCACTGCGGGCAGCGACCTTGTCACCCATCCGGCGGATCACCTCGGCATCGGGGCCGATGTAGCGGATGTTCCGGGCCGTACAGATTTCGGCCAGCAGCGGGTTCTCCGACAGGAAGCCATAGCCGGGGTGCAGGGCGTCACAGCCGCTGGCAATGGCGAGATTGACGATGCGGTGTGCGTTCAGATAGCCGGCGACGGAGTCAGGGCCGATGTTATAGGCCTCGTCGGCCTTCTTGACGTGCAGGGCATGGCGGTCGGCATCGGTATAGATGCCGACCGAGGTGATGTTGGCCTCTGCACAGGCGCGGATAATGCGCACGGCCACTTCACCGCGGTTGGCAATCAGGATTTTGTGAATCAAACTGTTATTCCAGGAATTTGGGTCATTGGTGGGCCCGGTTCACCAACCATACCGGAAAAAATTGTGTGGGACTCTCTAAGTACGCAAATCGATGATTTCTGTCAATATGGCCCATTTCGGACGGTAGCCGGAACGGACGATAATTCCAGTGATTTTTTTGACACGTCACATAACAGAATATAATATAAGCGGGTTATGATAGAGCACCTGCCGGATCGTCTCGATCTGTACGCTATGGCCGAGGCGGGGCGCGAGTTGCGGGGCCGTGTTGATCTGGCCAGCCTGGAACGGCTGTTGCCCGTGTTGGGCTCCCCTGAAGGGGAACTGCAGGTCACGCTGGAACTGGGCTTGTCCCATGACGGGACGCGCTACCTCGCGGGTACGATCAAGGGCGCACTGACGTTGCAGTGTCAGCGCTGCCTGGAGTCCATGGAATACCCCCTGGACGTGCGTTTCCAGCTCGGGCTGGTTCACAGCCAGGAGGAGATGCGCAAGCTCCCGGACCGGTTTGAACCGTTGCTGGTATCACAGGACCCGACGTGTATTGCCGACGTGATCTCGGACGAGGTCTTGCTGACACTGCCCATCGTGCCCGTACACACGGACATGAAACAGTGTCAGGAGCTGGCAACCGAATATCAAACGCCGGATCTGGGTCAGCGGGAAAACCCGTTTGCCGTGCTGGCACAATTGAAACATAAATAGTAGTACCCGACTTGAGGAGTAGATGAAATGGCCGTTCAACAGAACCGTAAAACGCCATCCAAGCGCGGTATGCGCCGTTCCCATGACAGCCTGGATGAGACTGCGCTGTCGATCGAGCCGACCACCGGCGAGACCCATCGGCGCCATCATGTCAGCCCTGACGGTTTTTACCGTGGCCGCAAGGTCATCAACAAGGATCTTGACTGATCCGGACTAAAGCCCGGTGCTGACCAGCAGATCATACCTGCAGTCACAACAACACCCATCCTCACCACACAAGCGCATGCCTCAATTCTTGTCATGAGTTCAAGAGTAACGGTTGCGCTTGATGCAATGGGCGGTGATGTCGGGCCCGACGTGATCATCCCGGCCGCACTGACGGCGCTCAAACAGCATGACGACCTGAATATCATCCTTGTCGGGGACGAGGCCGTGCTCAATCAGGCAGTCGGCAAGCACAAGGCCAGCTTCCACGGCCGGCTACAAGTTCAGCATGCCAGCCAGGCAATCGAGATGGACGAACTGCCCTCGAATGCGCTGCGCGGCAAGAAGGACTCGTCCATGCGCGTGGCCATCAATCTGGTCAATGAAGGGACTGCCGATGCCTGCGTGAGTGCCGGCAATACCGGTGCTCTGATGGCGACCGCGCGTTTCGTGCTGAAAATGCTCCCCGGAATCGACCGCCCGGCGATCTGTACGGCACTGCCGTCGAATACCGCGCATACCTGGATGCTCGATCTGGGGGCCAATGTCGATTGTGATGCAGAGCATCTGCTGCAGTTTGCGGTCATGGGTTCGGTCCTGGCCACGGCAGTGGACCACAACGAGAACCCGCGGATCGGCCTGCTGAATGTCGGCGCAGAGGAGATCAAGGGCAATGAGCAGGTCAAGCAGGCGGCCCAATTGCTTTCCGGCAGTCACCTGAACTACCAGGGCTATGCCGAGGGTGATGATATCTACAAGGGCAAGTTCGACGTCATCGTCTGCGATGGCTTCGTCGGCAATGTCTCGCTCAAGACCAGCGAGGGTGTTGCCCAGATGATTGCCCGGTTCATCCGCGAGGAATTCAGCCGCAACCTGCTGACCAGGTTTGCCGCGCTGGTCGCCATGCCGGTCCTCAATGCCTTCCGCAGGCGAATAGATCCGCGGCGTTACAACGGCGCAACCCTGCTGGGCCTGCGCGGCATCGTAGTCAAGAGTCACGGAGGTGCCGATGCGCTGGCGTTTGCCAACGCCATCAAGGTCGCCATCGTTGAAGTGCACGAGTCGGTGCCGGAGCGGATCAGCAATCAACTGGAATCATTCCTTGAACACAGGCAGGCGATATGAAGTTTTCACGCATCACGGGAACAGGCAGTTATCTACCAGAGAAGGTACTGACCAACCATGACCTGGAAAAGATCATGGACACGAGTGATGAATGGATTCGTGACCGCACCGGCATCTCCAAGCGCCATATCGCCGCCGGTGACGAGACCTCCTGTGACCTGGCCGAGATCGCGGCAAACCGGGCCATGGAGGCCGCCGGCCGCACGCCGCGCCAGATTGACCTTATCGTACTGGCGACCACGACACCCGACCGGGTCTTCCCCAGTACCGCCTGCCTGCTGCAGCAGCGCCTCGATATCCATGGCACGGCCGCCTTCGACGTGCAGGCCGTGTGTACCGGTTTTATCTACGCGCTGGCCATCGCCGACAAGTTCATCCGCACGGGTTCGGCGCGCTGCGCGCTGGTGGTCGGTACGGAGACACTGTCCCGTATCGTCGACTGGAATGACCGCGGTACCAGTATCCTGTTTGGTGATGGTGCCGGGGCGGTGGTGCTGGAGGCCAGTGACGAGCCCGGCATCCTGTCAACGCATCTGCATGCGGATGGCAGCTATGAGCACCTGCTGACCGTGCCTGCCGGCGTGTCCTCCGGCTATGACAAGGTGCTTAGCGGGCAGGCCTACATACACATGCAGGGTAATGAGGTCTTCAAGATGGCGGTGAATACGCTGGGGCGTATTGTTGACGAAACCCTGGCCACCAATAAACTCGAGAAGTCGGACGTGGACTGGCTGATTCCCCATCAGGCCAATATCCGCATCATCCAGGCCACGGCCAGAAAACTGAAAATGTCGATGGACCGTGTCGTTGTGACCGTGGATGAACACGGTAACACCTCGGCGGCCTCGGTCCCGCTGGCGCTTGATACCGCCGTGCGCGACGGACGCATCAAGCGCGGCGAGACGCTGCTCATGGAGGCCTTCGGCGGCGGCTTCACCTGGGGCTCGGCCCTGCTGAAGTACTAAGCCACTCCGACAGGGCTTATAAAAGCAAATCTACCGCAGAGGCGCAGAGAACGCAGAGAATAATGATTATTGATCCAGAAGATTCAGTGTGCTTAACCATTATCTGGTGATTGAATTCGGAGCGCTGGCCCAATAAATAATAATATCTCTGCGTTCTCTGCGTCTCTGCGGTGAAATATTTTTTGATATGCGAAATATATCCTGACTCACTATGACTGCATTATCTGACAAAACCGATTCAACACTGGGCATGGTTTTCCCGGGGCAGGGCTCCCAGTCGGTCGGCATGTTGTCCGGGCTGGCGGACGCCTACCCGCAGGTCGCAGACACCTTCAACGAGGCCAGCGATGTGCTGGGCTATGACCTGTGGGCACTGGTCAAGGACGGACCCGCTGAAGACCTGAACCGGACCGACAGGACCCAGCCGGCCATGCTGGCTGCCGGTGTAGCGGTTTGGCGCATCTGGCAGGCCCGTAAAGGGCGCATGCCTGCCGTCATGGCCGGCCACAGCCTGGGCGAATACTCGGCGCTGGTGTGTGCGGGCGCACTCAACTACACCGACGCGATTGGGCTGGTTGCCGAGCGCGGGCGCTGCATGCAGGACGCGGTAGCGGCAGGCAGCGGCGCCATGGCGGCGATACTCGGGCTGAGCGACGAGGCCGTTGCGGCCGTCTGCACCGAGGCCGCGCAGGGCGATGTGGTGACGGCCGTCAATTTCAATTCACCGGGCCAGGTGGTCATTGCCGGCGATGCGCAGGCCGTTCAGCGGGCGATCGCGCTGGCAAAGGAAACCGGGGCAAAACGTGCCATCCTCTTGCCTGTCAGTGTGCCGTCGCATTGTGCGTTAATGAAGCCGGCGGCGGAACGCTTCGCCAGACAACTGCAGGAAACCGCTATTGCAGCGCCGCAGCTACCGGTCATCCAGAATGTCGACGTAACGGCGCACGAAACCCCGGGGGACATCCGGGATGCGCTCGAGCGCCAGTTATACAGACCGGTGCAATGGGTCAGGACCATCGAGGCCATGCGCCAGCGCGGGGTGGAGCGAATCATCGAGGCAGGTCCCGGCAAGGTGCTTGCCGGCCTGTGCAAGCGTATCGACAAGTCACTGACGGCGTTGCCGGCGCATGATCCGGACAGCCTGGATGCTGCGCTGGATTATTAACCAAACAAGGGGCGGTGGAGACAGGCATGGCATTTGAAAACGAGATCGTTTTGGTGACCGGGGCCAGTCGCGGTATCGGCGAGGCAATCGCACTGGAACTCGGTACCCGCGGCGCGACCGTCGTGGGTACCGCCACGAGTGACAATGGTGCCAGGGGCATAGCGGAAATGTTGGCCGGGAACAGCATTCGCGGTACCGGCATGATGCTGAACGTGACTGACCCGGATTCGATCACCACGTTCATGAAGGCACTGCAGGATGAATTCGGAGCTCCCAGCGTCCTGGTGAACAATGCCGGGATCACCCGGGATAATCTGCTCATGCGCATGAAGGACGCGGAGTGGGACG
>Ga0224512_10001301_pt1 | contig 24292 bp, 20 predicted proteins | sample SF_May12_sed_USG_4_FD_169103 | JGI IMG/M metagenome (GOLD analysis project Ga0224512, IMG submission 169103) | Sediment microbial communities from San Francisco Bay, California, United States - SF_May12_sed_USGS_13 | ecosystem: Environmental > Aquatic > Marine > Sediment | place: USA... | reverse complement strand
GACAAGCACCAGATGCGCCCGCGGCCGTGCTCGATCTCCGCATCGTGCATCGTATTCAGAATCCGGATCTCGGGATTCGGCTCCATGGCTTCATGGCACTGCCCGCAGGGGTAGAAGAACAGCTTATCTTTGCGCGGCACAACTTCGAATTCAGGAACGCCCGGATAGCCTTCAAATCTCAGAGGCTGCTGACTATCCGGCGTTTCCTGAGCCTCCGCTTGCAACATGGCCAGACACATAACGCAAACCATGCACTGCGAGATTACTGAGTTCATGGCCAAGCCACCAAGCCGGGATCAATTTCGATAGCTTGCGTAGTAGTTGAGTATCGCCTCGATGTCTTCGCTGGAAAGTGCACTGATCTTTTCTTCCATGGCGGGCAACTGCGTGCGTTCCCCGGCAGCATATTGCTGCATGGCGTAACGCAAATAGTCCTTGCGTTGGCCGTGCAGGATAGGGAAGTCCGTATCACCCGCAGTATCGGCAACGTGGCAAATGGCACAATCCCGGTCATGTATGGCTTTGCCTGCTTCCGCAATCGCAGCGTCGAACTCTTCTCCTGCAGCGGCATATGGCAAAGCTGCATAGTGCGCCGCGAGTTCGATAATCTGATCCTCGGTCAGCTGCTCGGCCGACTTGCACATCATCGGTATGTCGCCGCAAGTACGATCACCGTCGGCATAAGCAAAAAGTGCGTCCTCCTGAGCAACCGCGGGCTGGCCCGCAATAATCGGGACATTCGCTTGCGTACCTCGGCCGTCCTCGCCGTGGCAACCGGCGCAGAGCTTCAGCATGCCGCTAACGTCGGCTGAGCTCGGGCCGCTTAAGAATAGCATCGCGGTGGTAACGATCACTTTCACAGAGATATTTTGCGTATTCATTATTGAAGTCCTCCGAACAGCTGCCAGCATGGTTATTATCTTCCGCATTATAGGTGAATCCTAGTGTCTGAATATTGGTTTGACGATACGTAATTGGCGCAGCGCCTGGCGCACTCGCACTGCTTCTACTCCGCGAACAAAGGTCCGATGTCGATGTACACGCGATACAGTGAGATGAGGCCGTCATCGACTTCGTAGACATTAGCGAACGGCAGCGTAATAGTGCTGTCATCATGTCTCGTGTAAGTGACATCGCCTTCGCAGACCACAGCATCGACATCGGCAACGATCCGTCGCAAGTCGTGTCTCAGAGCGGCGAACGATGCAAAAAAGCCCTCAAGCGCCGTGCGAATCTCCGCATGCCCTCTGACAGCTGGCGATGAACCGAAACGAAACGTGGCGTCCTCACGGATAAAACTGAGAAAGCTCTCCGTGTCCATCGCATCGATGGACGCGAAGAGCTTTTCGAAATTCACGCCTGCGATATTGCTACCCGTCACTGCTGACTGGCGTAATAGTGGATCAGCGCCGTGGTGTCCGCGTCGCTGAGGGCGTCCATTTTCTCTTTCATCTTCTTGTCTTGCTCGCGAGCGCCAGATGCATATTCAGCGAAGGTGGCCTCGAGATAGCCCATCCACTGGCCGGCCAGAATACCGGCCTCATCGTCCGGATTCGATCCGCCTTCGGAGTGACATTTGTCGCAAGACTCGTCATGCACGGCCTTGCCAGCGGCGGCCAGGCCCGCGTCGAATTCCTGCTGAGCGGCAACGAACGGTAGCTCGAAATAATAGGCAGCGAGTTCGTCGAGCATCTCATCACTCAAATCGGCAACAGCGGCGCACATCGTCGTAGCGGGACGGCTGGTATCGCCCTGCTTGTATTCCGATTCGCTACAAGGCCGCTCCTCGTCACGGAAGAAATACAGGGCATCGGCATGCACATACTCCGGCACACCGGCAATCGTCGGCACGTCAGACCATTGGCTGACACCGTCATCGCCGTGGCAACCGTTGCAGTTTTCCACGACAGTCGCCAGATCGCCTTCGGCGGAGACCGAGGCAAACATGCCAAGCGCCAATGATAATGCGGTGACGTAAAAGCTCTTCATGAGACTCCCCTTTATACTGTCAAAAAACCTGACCAGTTTTCTTATACAACGTACCAGGTTAACCCAACCTGAACAGGATTCAACAGGATAGCTAAGTAAAGAAATAATGTAGTTACAGCAGGCCTCTATGTGCCACATTAAGGCAATTGCTCCTATAGGTATCCGCCGTAATGATTGGCGCTAGGCGGCCAGGCGTTCGGCATCGCGGCCATCCGCAATAGCATGTAGCTTGCTCCAGTCGCGGATCTCAATTTTGCCGCGTGGCGCGTAGATGGCACCTGCTCGCTTCATGCTTGCCATGAGGCGACAAACGGTTTCTTCGCGCAGCCCGAGAAGGCTCGCTATTTCCAGGCGAGAGAAAGGCAACGCAAAGCGGCAGTTGCCGCGCTCTGACCCGGGCGTCATGAGCAAGATGAACGACGCTATTTTGGCCGCAGCGCATTTGTGGCCCATGACCTCCATCAGCGCTCTACTGTGCGCCAACTGGGCATTCAAAGCGTCAAGCAGGCGCAAAGCAACCTCACCATTTTGGCGAACACAGCTCAGCAAGGCCCTGTGATTGACTTTGCAAGCCGTCACCGCTGTCTCGGCAACACCCGTGTAGGCGTAGCGCCTGTCATTTATTGATTGCAGGCCGACCAGCAAATTGCCAGGCGTACTCAAACCAACAATCTGCTCACGCCCATCGGCGGTATGAGAGCAGATTTTTACCATACCCTCAGTCAGCGAATACAAGCTCGAACTCGACTGCCCCTGCCGAAAAAGAACCTCGCCTTTTCTGAAGGTGGCTCTTTGCACGACCCTTTTGACGCAGCAATCGATATCCTCGTCGGACGGCGGGCTGTCCTGGGCGTGCAGCACAAAAAAGGGGCAATCTTTGTTAGTGCAACGCATTGGTCTCATTAATATACCTTGTCAGATCTTCCGTGTTGCCCTCTTAAATTTAGGGAATTGCGAGCCCAGTCGATAGCGATTTGCCCCGCCAGACCCTCGGTATGTACTTAACTGAAACTGACAAATATCAGTGTTGTGGCAGGCCCCCGGTTTTACGATTTGCACAGTACCGGAAGTGCGCCCCAGTCAGGCTGCGGCCCTTGCCGGACGTTATCTAAACATCGAATTTCGGAATAGGAGTGGGGTCATGGAACGGTTCGACGAATTGTTACGATGGGCTTTGTCCGCTCTCGTTGTATGCACTTTGGCGTTCGCGCTGAGTGGTTGCGATGGAGACGATGGTAGGGATGGTGCCGCGGGAGCGGCGGGTCCAGCTGGACCTCCAGGTGCGGAGGGCCCCCCCGGGCCTGAAGGGACTGCCGGCATAACGCCTCTCGAAACCTGCGCGGTCTGCCATAGTGATGGCTCCTTTGCCTCTGTACCAGCAGCGCATGAAGTCTTCGACGTCGGCTCGTTTGCCGATTTCGCGGTTACCCCGGACGCTGCTGACCTGGTCGTCAGTTTCAGCGCGACGGCGGACGGCGCAGCAACGACGGCTGCGACATTCCGCCGTGCATATTTCTCGGATGGCACGGTTCGCACGAGCCTGACGGCCGAAATCGAAGCTGATCTCGACAACCTCTTCGTCAACAACGGTGACGGCACCTACAGCGTCAGGATCGTCGACGGCGTGGCCCGCTTCGGCGGCACGAACGGTCGTTACCTGGTCATTCTGCTAACCGGTGCCAACGCGCTCGAGATTGCCGCGGTCGGTGACTACCCGGCACCGATCCCGCTCGCCGGCATGGCCAGCAGCGAGGCCTGTGTCGGCTGCCACGGTGCAAGCGGCGAGGTCGGGCGGTTTGACCCCACCAACGGCGGCGGGCACTACTCCGCGCCGATCAGTGCGCAAGCCTGTGTGGTCTGCCATCGCCCCGACGATCCGGCAACCCCGGAAGACGACGAGCCGAGTTATCTTCAGTTCTTCAGAATCGTGCACGGCATCCACAACTCGCACCAAATGGCGCCCACCGAGTTGACTCCGGATGGTGGTTTCGCGACGGGCCGTGATCATGACAGAACCACAGATGGTGTCCAACTCAAAATCTATGACGTCAGCTATCCGACCTACATGACGAACTGCAGCGTCTGCCATAGCGACGATACTATCGTTCCGGCAACAGGCGGGTCCGCACTCGCCGCGGCGAACGCGATGCCGGTCTCGGGCAGGGGCTGCCTCTCCTGCCACGGCGCGATGGAGAATGATAGTTGGGACTTCACCGCCGTTTCGTTCCACCTGACGAATATTCCGGACCCGATCACGTTCGACTGCGCAACGGGGTGCCATACTGATGGCGGTCTCGCGACTGAAAAGGTCGTCGTGGCCGACTTCCATAACGGCGCGACCACCGGGCGCGGCGGCATCATCTGGGATGGCGCCGACACCGCCCTCACCGAGGGTGCGAAGTTCGACTGGAAGGTCAACAGCGTCGTCGATGACGGCGTGAACCTGGCGATTTCCTGGCAAGCCTCTTACGACGGCGTTGGAGTCGATCCGTGTAACGCCACCGTCGGTCCGGGCGCACCGGTGTTCTTTGTGGACAACAGGTTGCGCGTATACCGCAACTACGCCCAGGGTGAAGACTTCATCCTCGGCCGGTCGACCAGTGCGCCAGGCCAGGCCCGCAATGTCGACGTGACCGTCGACAACACGACCTGCCAGGACGGCGTCGCGACGACCACCCTCCAGGTGGACGAGGTCGATGCCGAGCGCGGCAGGTTGGCCCTCGGGGGTAAGCCGCTCGTGGTTAGCGTAGCTGATCCGGCCCAGACCATGCAGGCCCGTGTCCCGACGCCGACCTACGATTGGCTCGTGGGCGATGGCGGCGCCGCACCGGCCCGCCGCAATGTCGTCAACACTGCCGAAAAATGCCTGAAGTGCCACGTGGGTTCGCTCTACCAGCATGGCGGCGATCGCGTCGACAACCTCGACATGTGCATCCTCTGCCACAACTCGGCCTCCAACGAGAAGAGTGTCCGCGTGGGCATGGGTGTTGATGAGTCCGAAGCCTATGACGGCAAAGTCGGCGAGACCTTCGAGATGAAGACGATGCTGCATCGCATTCACTCTGCCGGTGTGGAAGGTTCGCCTCCCTACCTGATCTATCGGAATCGCGGCATCTACGCCTTCGCGCCCGATGAGTCACTCCTGCCCAACTGGCCGGGCACGGGCTCGCAGGTCGTCTTCGGTTCCGATCTCGACAGTGATGGGAACCCAGGGGAGTTCGTGACAAACCACAACTTCCACTCGGCGGACTACCCGCGGGCGCTCAACGCCTGCACGGCCTGCCACACGGAGGACTTCGACGTCATTCCTGACCAGACCAAGGCGATGGCGACCACCACCGACGCCGGAAGCACAGATTGGGGCTACCAGATTGACGATGTGCTCCAGGGCGCAGCGACCACTGCTTGCATCACTTGCCACAAAGACGGTGCGGCCAAGGGTCATGCGTACCAGAACAGCTGGACACCGCAGGAATTTCCCGAGGGTCGCCAGACGATCATCGATGCGGCGAAGTAATAATCGGGTTGAGGGGCGGGCCTCCGGGCCCACCCCGCACCACCGAAAAGAAGAAAAGACTGAGGCCGGGAGAGAAATCTCCCGGCCATTTTTTGCCTGCAGGGTGATTTCCTGCATTATGCCCCGCAAGACGCTCAACACGTAGCCTGCGCACATCAAATACGTAAATCTACGAAGGCCTGAACGGCGACCTCCTAATACTGGTTGTGTGCGATGACCGGTATCATTACCATCAAGAAGAAAGACTGGCGACAGACTATTCGTGCTGCTCAAATTCAAGGTGATTGATCATGACTAGCTACAAAAACTCCTCGGGCTCTATTGCGGCTCTCGTGCTTCTCGGTTTCTTGCTCGCGTCATGCAGCGGTGGCAGCGACGGTGCTGACGGGGCGGCAGGCGGCACAGGACCGGCAGGACCGCCGGGGCCGCCGGGACCATCCGCGGGCAACGGCATGATCAATATAGCTGTTAGCAGTGTCGCTGTTCCGGCGGGCGGCGGCGCGCCTACCGTCTTTGTGGCACTGACGAATGATCTCGAGCAAGGCCTCACAGGTTTGCCCGCCGGTGATATTCGCTTTGTCCTGTCGCAGCTGTCGCCCGGCACGAATGGCGGTTCAAGTGAATGGCAGTCCTACGTGACCAGCGACACCGGCCCTGCGGGCGCTGTCATTGTTAATGGCCAGGCCAGCACCGAGACTGCGACCGCCGGGACTTTCGTTGATAATGGAGACGGCACCTACGAATACACGTTTGCGAACGCCCTCACCGCCTACCCGGGTGGCCCGACGTTCGACGCAGCGAAGACACATCGTCTCGGCGTCGAAATTCGCGGCCAGGCGCCGATATCATCCAACGGCATTTTTGACTTCGTTCCGGCCGGCGGCGATCCGCTATTCGAGCGCAGGATCGTCGACACGCAAACCTGCAGCACCTGTCATGACCGTCTCGAATTCCATGGCGGCCCGAGAACCGATGTTGAGTACTGTGCAACCTGCCACAACCCGTCCTCAGTCGACGGCGACACCGGCAATACGGTCGACCTGAAGGCGCTGATCCATAACATTCATTCGGGACGCGATGGCTATGTGATCATTGGCTACCGCGGCTCCGTGCACGACTACTCCGAGATTGAATGGTCCCAGGACATTCGCAATTGCCAGACGTGCCATGAGGAGTCAGACGAAAATACTCCGCAAGCGAGCAACTGGCGTTTGATGCCGAATCGCGCGGCCTGCGGAACCTGCCACTATGACGACGGTATTCCTGGCAACGGCGAGCATGAATTCGCTATCGAAAACGGCGAGCATCCCTTTGGGTTGACGCTGCTCGACGACACTCAGTGCCTGCAATGTCACGGACCGGACTCAGACATTGGCGGCGGTGCCGTTCGGGTGGCGGTAGTACATGAAATACCGACACAGGTCGAGAGCAAACGCTTCCAGTACAACATCGAGAGCGTATCGGATATGACGGTTGGCTTGATGCCGACGGTCGAGTTCTCCGTTACCAATCCTCTGGATGGCACGTACTACGATATTCTCAATGCGGTTGAATTCACCACCTGCGCAGGCGGTGCCAGTCGTCTCGCGATCGGCGTTGCCTGGAATACGACGGATTACACCAATACCGGCAGCGGCGCACCATCAGCACAACCGATATCCATGAACCCGCTCGCCTGCTTCGGCAATCCCCCTGCGACGGAAGTTGCCGGGAATCCTGCCGGTGTACATATCTTTAGCGTTACCGCATCGGTACCACTGCCGCCAGAAGCTGTTGGCACGGCCGCCGTTACGATCGATGGTCATCCGGCTGTCGATATCGATGGCGTTGTCAATCGCATACCGGTTACCAATGTCATTGAGTACGTCGGCATTAACGGTGCAACCGCTGTACCGAGACGACGCGACGGCAACGTGGTCGGCGTGGTCGACATCAAGAAGTGCGACGACTGCCACAATCAGTTGTCCTTGCACGGTAACAACCGCACCGACAATCCTGAGGTTTGCGTGACTTGCCACAATCCCAATGCGACTGACGCAAACAGACGCAACCCGCCGTGTACCGATACGCTCGGCACGGACGATACGCCGATCGATTTCAAACGCATGATTCATGCCCTGCACGCATCCGGAGAAACGGATGTTGCATATGACGTCTGCGGCTATAACAACATCGCGCACTCGATCAAGTTCGAATATCCGGGCCATGTGCAGAATTGCGAAGGCTGCCACATACCAGGTACCTACTACCCGGTTGACCCGGCCGCGGTGCTCGGTACGACATTCGACGGTGGTGCTGATCCGCTAACGCCTACAGACGATCGTGTTGTCTCTCCGAACGCATCTGTCTGCTCTACCTGCCATACCAGTTCACTGGCTGCTGAGCACATGATGCAGAATGGCGGTGACTTCGATGCGAGGAAAGCAGCGGATAGCACGCTGATTTCATCCGGCGTTGAAACCTGCGTACTGTGTCACGGCGAAGGACGTTCGGCGGATGTGGAGGTCATGCATGGCGTCAGCGACTTTCAGTTCAATTGATTGAAGGACAGGTTGCTGCCATGAGGCTCATCACACTCGTCATCGCCGCAGCGATGCTGTTGGTCCTGACTGCTGGCTCAGCCAGTGGTCAGGAGTCCGGCTACAGCAGAAAAGGGGCCGACACTTGTTTGGCCTGTCACAACGAAGACGCCAATGTGCTTGCGATATTTCGTGGCAAGCACGGCGTGCCAAGCGACCCTGACTCTCCATTCGGCCACGGCCAATTACAATGTGAGGCCTGTCACGGACCTGGCGACGAGCACGCCGGTCGGGTACGACGTGGCCAGGAACGCCCGCCGGTCGTCAGGTTTAGCGCGGACTCCATAACACCCGTTGCCGAACAGAACGCTCTTTGCGTCAATTGTCACCAAAGTGACACGGGTTTCGCGTGGCACGGTAGTGGTCATGACGACAACAGCGTCGCGTGTGCAGATTGTCATGTCAGCCACACCGAAAACGACCCCGTATTGTCGGCCGCTACGCAACCGGAAGTGTGTTTCGACTGTCATCAGCAACAACGCACCGAAACGCTGAAGCCCTACGCTCATCCGATACAGCACGGCAGCATGGCTTGTAGCGATTGCCATAACACTCATGGCGATGCGGCCGAGCTGTTGTTAGTGCGTCAGAGCGTTAACGAGACTTGCCACGATTGCCATGCAGAGGTGCGCGGCCCGTACTTGTGGGAGCATGCGCCGGTGACCGAGGACTGTACGACGTGTCACAACCCACACGGCTCAAATCATCCCGGCATGCTGAGTATGCGTGCGCCGATGTTGTGCCAGAGTTGTCACTCACAATCCGGCCACCCAAGCCTGCCACAGGACGAGCGAGGCCTGCCAGCGGGCACGCCATCGCAATTCCTGCTGGGCCAGAGTTGCATGAATTGCCACAACCAGGTGCACGGCTCGAACCATCCCTCCGGTTCGAAGCTGATGCGTTAGGAGTCTGCGGTAGTGTTTAATCGAACAAGAAGTTACTTACCCATCCTTACCGCGGCCGCACTAATGGCACCGGGACTGAGTCACGCGCAAGTCGACACCAGTGAATGGGTGTGCGAGTACTGCCCGTTTGATAGCGGTTATCGCGCCGACGTCGAGGTTGGCGCAAGCTATGTCAGTGATGACGCAGCTCGCTTCGGCAACGGTAACGGCCTCGACAAGAAAGGTACAGAGGCCAACGTGAACGGAGCAGGACATTACTCCAGTGATGGCTATCAGCTCGACTGGCAGCTCAGTGATCTGGGCATCGATTCCCGGGCAGCGAGCATCGAAGGTGGTCGCCAGGGCAGCTACGAATTCAATCTGGGTTACCGCGAGCGGCCGTACCGGCAGTTCGACACGACACAGACCATTTTCAGCAATTCATCACCCGGCATGCTATCCGTACCGCAAGGTTGGGTGCCCGCCGGTACGACGTCGGCCATGACTGGGTTGTCCTCTTCATTGCGTATGCTGGATATCGGCAGCGACCGCCAGATCATGGACGTCGGTGCTGGCTGGACGCCAAACAACAGACTGAGCATGTTCGCCAACTACCGCCATCAGACACGTGATGGTTTCGATATCGGGGCCGGATCGAGCTTTACGCAATCGTCGTTTTTACCACGCTGGATCGACTTCGAAACTGACCAGATCGACGTTGGTATGCAATACAGCAGCGATCGCGGCAGTCTGAAATTTGCTTATTACGCCTCGAGTTTCAGCAACGGCAATCCGTCACTGACCTGGGACACACCGTACAACGCTGCTGTGGGCGCGGAGCAGCTCAGAATGGCGCAAGAGCCTGACAATGATTTTCAGCAACTGTCTCTGTCCGGTGCCTGGCGCGCATCTGTTTGGGATACGGTGCTGGCGTTTTCCGCGGCCGCAGGCAACGGTGAGCAAGACGAAGCGCTGTTGCCATACACGATCAACCCCAATGTCGCCGCAGGCGCATTGCCCGTGTCGTCGATTAACACCAAAGTCGATACCGGTAACTATGCTTTCACAGTGACGTCCCGTCCGACCAACAGGATTCGCTTCAAGTTTGGCTACACGTACGACGAACGTGACAACAACACGGCACAGCATGATTGGGTTCGAGTCATAACGGATCTGTTTGACTCGGGCGACATTCAACAGAACACACCTTACAGTTTTGACCGTACACGCGTGAAAGTTAGTGGCGAGTTCCGCCTGTTCGACAGCCTTCGCCTTTCGGCGGGCTTCGACCGCAATGAACTGAATCGTGACTACCAGGAAGTCGCCGAACAAACAGAAGACACGGGTTGGGGGCAACTCCGCTGGAAGCCGTTTAGCTGGCTCGACCTGCGGGCACGAGGCGGTACAGCAGAGCGCGACATTGATCGCTACGACACAACGGTCGCTGCGAGTCTCGGGCAAAACCCATTACTGCGAAAATATAGTCTCGCTTACCGTTACCGTGAGTTCGGTGAGCTCGTCGCAACCGTATCCGTACCCGACAAACCAATTGCTATTGGCGTCACCGCATTCGTCACAGACGATGAATACACAAAATCCACGCTAGGCATGACGGAAAGCGACGAGCAACGCGTCACTGCGGACATCACCTGGGCTATAAGCGATAACGCGTCAACCTACTTGATGGTTGGCCAGGAAACGATCAACGCTGAGCAGCTTGGCAGTGAGCTTGGCGGCGACGCCGACTGGATGGCTCAACACGAGGACAGCTTCAATAGTGTTGGCGTAGGGTTCTTATGGCGTCAAGCAGAAGGCAAATTCGATCTGAAGCTGGATTACACCCACGGCAACGGCGAGACGGATATCCTGGTGACGAGCCTGAGCGGTGGCCAGAGCCTGCTGCCGGATTTAGGCTCAACGCTTGAATCCCTTCGTCTCGAGGGCAACTATCGTTGGTCAGACCGCTGGGAAGGCACTGTGGAACTTCGTTATGAGAACTTCTCGGCCGATGACTGGGCACTGCAGGACGTGGAGCCGGACACTCTGCCCACGGTCCTTACGCTTGGTGCCGACCCCTACGACTACGACGTATGGGCCGTCGGTATCGGCTTCCGCTATCGGGTAGGATCAGTAAGCGACTGAGAATCGTTGCCGAACGTAGTTAGCGTTCTCCGCCTCATCAACAAGGGCAACAGCGAAGTCTGCTCTTGATATCTTGCTTCTGCCTTTGGCGTTTTCCATTAGCTGATCACCGCCGAGCCGGAATTCGCCGGTGCGCGCGCCGTTCGTAAAATTCTTCGCGGGTGTCGCGTAACTCCACTTCACATCATCCACAGTGCGAAGGTACTCAAGCGCCAAAACCTGGCCGCGAATTTCCAACTCCAGACTTTTTGGCAGAAAGACCTTGGGCAACTTATCTGCGTACAGCACGCCTGGCTCGACTTCGAGAGTTCCCGCGCCACCGACGTGAATCAGTCGTGGCGAAGAACAGTTCAGATCTCGTAGCACGTTGACGACTTTCTCAACGGCGATACGTTGTAAGGCGCTCTCGGGGCTTTTGGATTTTCCGATGATGCCGCGAACCGAAATGATGACGACATCCTGATCAACAACAAGACCCGCAATGCTGTCCTCATCCAGCAGGTCACCCTTTACTGCGGAAAGGTTCCGATGGCTTTGTTTGATTTGTGTCGGGTCGCGAGATACTGCTGTAACAGCATGCCCGCGGCTCAGGGCTTCATCGACAACCAGTGAGCCAATATTACCTGTGGCGCCGTAGACCAGGATTTTGAGGCGGACCGTATCTTCCGCGTGAGCGGCACTCATGCCGAGACTGAGACTGACCAGCATTGCTGCGAGATATCGCATACAAGAACCTCTTAGCTAAATCCGTCGTCCATTGGCGCATGTTTTTCACTGTTATACGTTGTCGCCATTAGTTCGAATTCGTTACATGCACTTTCGATCTCGCCAGCGGGATTCCAGCGCCCGATTTTGACGTCGCCCAAAGATGCCTGTGTTGTCGAGAGTCCGAGAAACATATCGTCGCACTGGTAAAGGCCCAACTCACGAAAACTGTCACTCGCATTGACTACTTCAATATGTGGAGGCCGCACTTTGCAGGTCAAGCCGTTGATGCCACCAAAAATGCTATGGCCCATCGACTTTACGTAGGCTTCCTTGAGGACCCACAACATGAAGAAGCGATCTGCTGCCTGCGTCTCCAGCCAGCTCGCCTCTTCCTCCGAGTAGAATTTTCGCGCGACGGCCGAAACATTTCGTCGCGGATTGACCGCCTCCAGATCGAGACCGGTGTCGCCGGAATCGGCGATGGCGCAGGCGACAAGGCCGCCACTGTGCGTGATACTCACTGCCGGGCCATCCACACAAACCGGTTTGCCCCTTTCGGTTTTGGCAAACCTGTGGCTCTTTGCCGGCATCCCCGTCCAGTGTTCGAGCATCAGCCGTAACAGCGCACGACCACAGAGGTATTCCTGTTGCCGTCTTGCGGACGTAAATGTCTCCTGATGCGTGAGCTCATGTTGGGAAACGAGCTCACGCTCAGACGGTGTCAGCTCTCGGATGCTGGTGTAGGCCACTTTTACCAAGGCTTGAATTCCATTCTCTTAGGCGTGCTGACGGCAGACTGCTGCGCAGGCGGCAGTTTTCCGCCCTTAGCGACTCCGGTATACACCAAAATACACGAACGGCTTCTTCGCCTTGTTTCCAGGTACAACTTCGTCGGGCACTTCGTGGCGAACAGGCGGAACACTGCGCAGGTAAGCGACGATTGCCTCAGCATCTTCATGGTTTAGCTTTGCGTAAGCCTGCCACGGCATGACTGTGATCCGACGGCCTGCGTGCCGACCAATTCCTGCACGCACGGCATTTCCAATCTGGCTATCGCTCCAATCGCCAATACCCGTTTCCTTGTCGGGCGTAATATTGGGTGGATACACAATACCCGGGTACTGGTCCCCCAGGGGATTTGACCAGGCGATGCCTGTGCTGGAGCCAGCAAGAGCCATTTTGGATTGTGGGGCGCCTTCCAGCGCACCTTCTGTATGGCACGCCCCGCAACCAAGCAGTTCTACGAGGTACTCACCTCTCTCCACCTGGTAACGATTCTCCGGTGCGAAGTTACCCGGAACCGGGCTAGGTGCATCAAGAATTGTGCTTGCGGCGAGCTCTTCGTAATCGGCCGGAGGGTCGTGTGGAAACTCCGTTGCACAGCCGACCAGAAGCAAAGGTAGCACCAGCACAAATCGACCGTATTTCACGAAAAGTTTTTTCCTTCAGCTCTCAATCCATCCCGCGCCTGCCGAGAAGGCCGCGGAATATCGGAAAATACATATCCAATTAGTCGCATTGCCCGGCGCTTTGTTCAAAATTCCACACGAAGCCAGCACCACAACCATATCATTTAGCGGCCGTGAACCCTATAATCCGCGCCTCTTCACGCACACCCCAACATTCCCATGTCTGATATCGAGCGACTTCGAAACATCGCGATCATTGCCCATGTTGACCATGGCAAGACCACCCTGGTAGACCAACTGCTGCAGCAGTCGGGAACCCTGGGCGATCGGGCAGCCGTGCCTGAACGCGTGATGGACTCAACTGATCTGGAAAAGGAACGTGGCATCACAATCCTGGCCAAGAACACGTCGATCAAGTGGCGAGACTACCGTATCAATATTGTAGATACGCCCGGGCACGCCGATTTCGGTGGCGAGGTCGAGCGTGTGCTGTCAATGGTTGACAGCGTCTTGCTACTCGTGGACGCGGTTGAAGGGCCGATGCCCCAGACACGCTTTGTTACACAGAAAGCGTTCGCCAAGGGCCTCGTGCCTCTCGTCGTCATCAATAAAATCGATCGCGACGGCGCTCGCCCCGACTGGGTGCTGGATCAGACGTTCGACCTGTTTGACCGGCTCGGTGCTACTGACGAACAACTCGATTTTTCCGTCATCTACGCATCAGCCCTCAACGGCTATTCGAGCCTGAACTCGGACGATCGTGGCGGCGATATGACACCGCTGCTCGAGTCCATCGTTTCGCAGGTATCGCCACCCGCCGTCGACCCGGACGGCCCGCTGCAACTGCAAGTATCGAGCCTCGACTACGACTCCTATGTTGGCGTACTCGGCATCGGCCGCATCCAACGCGGCAAGATCGATGCTAATTCGCCCGTGAGCATTGTCGCTGCCGATCACACGGTCAGGAACGGCAGGGTTCTCGATCTGTTCGGCTTTCATGGTCTGCAGCGGCAAAAAATACCGAGCGCCAACGCCGGCGACATCATCGTCTTCAGCGGTATCGGCGACCTGGCTATCTCCGATACGCTTTGCCCGAGAGACAAACCCGAAGGTCTGCCCGCACTGGCCGTCGACGAGCCAACCATCAGCATGACGTTTCAGGTCAACAAGTCACCGTTTGCAGGGCAGGATGGCAAGTTTCTGACCAGTCGGCAGATACGTGAACGACTCGATCAGGAACTCAAGCATAACGTCGCTCTGCGTGTAGCCCCTACTGAAGACCCCGACAAATTCAGGGTGTCGGGTCGTGGCGAGCTACATCTCTCGGTACTCATCGAGACCATGCGCCGTGAAGGCTTCGAACTGGCCGTATCACGCCCGGAAGTCATCATCCACGAGGAAGATGGCGTACGAACCGAGCCGTGGGAACAGCTCACGGTTGATTTTGAGGAAGACGCACAAGGCGCTGTGATGACGCGCCTTGCGGGCCGCAAGGGCGAGTTGCTGGCAATGACGCCCGACGGCAAAGGGCGAGTTCGCCTCGACTATCGCATCCCGACCCGTGGTCTCATTGGTTTTCGCACCGAGTACCTCACGGCTACGTCAGGAAGCGGCCTCATCTACCATGTGTTCGAAAAGTACGATCACTACGTAAAAGAGACGCTTGGACAGCGCAACAATGGCGTGTTGGTGTCAATGGCCAAGGGTAAGGCCCTCGCCTATGCTCTCTTCAATCTTCAGGAACGCGGCCGCCTCATGCTTGGCCACGGTGCCGATGTTTACGAAGGCATGATCATTGGCATAAACAGCCGTCAAGACGACATGGTAGTGAACCCTACCAAGGCCAAGCAGCTCAATAATATTCGTGCCGCCGGGACTGATGAGAACCTCATCCTTACACCTCCCGTGCGTTATTCGCTGGAACAGGCACTAGAATTCATCGACGACGATGAGTTGCTGGAAGTCACCCCGAACCATATCCGGCTTCGAAAGAAGCTCCTGACAGAGGTAGATCGCAAGCGGGACTCTCGAATAAGGGCCTGATCTGTGCGATGATTGTTGCGGGGTTACCACAGTCTCGGTGCATAGATGCATCGGGTTCAAAAAACACTAAAACAAGAAGGGGGCGTGCACTCTGTCCGTACCTCTGCACCAACAAAACCCCGGCGAGATAACGCGCGAATCGCTGGTCAAGATCCTTGAGATCATGTACCGGCTGGCAGCACCAGAGACGCTGCCCGAGCTCTTGCGGGAGATAGTGGAAGTCGGCAAGGTCGCAATCGTTGCTGAAGCGGGAGTCCTGTGGCTTTTGGATCGGCCTTCCGGCGACTTGGTAATGGTTATACCGCCAGCAGACGAGCCCGAACGAATCACGATAGGAAGCGGGCATGCCGGGCAATGTGCCGACAGTCGCGAAGTGACCAATATCCACGAATGCAGAGAAGATGACTGCTTTCAGGCCGCACCCGTTAGCGTCGGAGGCTTCGAAACGCGTTCACTCCTGAATGTGCCAATCCTCGGCCAGGAAAGCCAGATACTCGGAGTCATGCAGTGGCTGGGAGAGTACCCCGGTCAGTTCGATCAGCACGACACCTGGATCGCTCCGGCTCTGGCGGCAGAGGCCGCGATCGCAATTCAGCACTCCGAAATGACAAGCGAACTGCTCGCAAGCGCCATCCTGAACCAGGAAGTCGCTGTAGCCAGGGAAATCCAGATAAGCACCTTGCCGGACAGCATGCCGGACGTTGGTGGCTACGATGTTCACGGTCAGTTCCTGCCGACGGATCACACGGGAGGCGATCTGTACGATCTCGTCGTCCTCGATGGCAGGCTGTTCATCTTGCTTGGCGATGCAACGGGCCACGGCTTCGGGCCCGCGCTCTCGGCCACGCAAATGCAGGCCATGCTGCGTGTAGCGTTCCGGCTCGGCGCCGATCTCGATAGTGCCTACATGCACGTCAACAATCAGCTTAACGAAGACTTGCCGGACGATCGCTTCATCACGGCTTTCATGGGGTTTCTTGACCCGGCCATACACGAGCTTGAGTTTCACTCGGGTGGGCAAGGCCCCATTCTTGTTTACAGGGCCGCCAGCGATGAGTGCGAGTGGTTCAAACCGACGAGCTTTCCGGTTGGCATCATGGAACTCGACGGCACTGCGCCAGCAATGCGGCTCGAACTTGAGCCCGGCGACATCCTGGCCGTAATTTCTGACGGCATCTATGAGTTCGGTCGGGCCGACGGCGCGCAGTTCGGCGAAGATGGCGTAAAGGAAATCATGCGGCAAGGACACACATTAGCAATGTCACAGCTCAGCCAGAACCTGGTAGACGCGGTCTTTGAATTTGGCGGTGACGCCCCGCAAGCAGATGACATAACGCTGGTTTTGGTGAGGCGCCTGCCAGACTAGCTCAGCTTATATGGAGGAAGACGACGATGCAGCGAAAATTTGGGCGCAGCCTGGACGAATTGGGAAATATCGTGAGCTTTACGGACGCGTTCTTCCTGGAGAACGATATCGATGCGTCGGTCCGCAACATCGTGGACCTTTGTGTCGAAGAGTTGTTCGTCAACATGATTACCTACAACACCGAATCGCATGCCGACATTTTGATCGAGATGAAACCGCTCGAACACGGTGTCGAGATCAGCCTTACGGATTTCGATGTAGAGCGCTTCGATCCACGCGAAGTTCAACCTGTTGATGTAAATGCGCCTCTTGAGCAGCGTACGCCAGGTGGCCTGGGGCTTTACCTTGTACTCAAGATGGTAAATTCGATCCATTACGAATATCGGAATCGAACCAGTAAAATCACGTTTATTGCAGATCGGAAGTAGATATATGTTTCAAATTGAAATTGGCGAGTCGGGCACGGTAGTGGCCGAGGGGCGGCTGGATGCCGCACAGGCACCGCGCGCGCAGGAGTTTCTCGACGAAATTCAGGGTGAGTGTGTACTCGACCTTGGCAAGGTGGACTACATCTCCAGCGCCGGGCTGGGCGTGCTTCTGCGTACGCACAAACGGCTGATGGGCAGCGGCCAGGGTCTGAAGCTGGTTAACGTCCGTAGCCACATCAATGACATCTTTATGTACTCAGGCTTTGACAAGTTGTTTGAGATCGAGATCGCGGAATAGCCCTGATGAGAGCATTTTTCCAAAAGACGCCAACTTTTTCGGGCCAGCGGAGTATTTATGGATAAGGACCAGGAAATTGCATTGGTCATGGACGCCCAGAAGGGCGATAGAAAGGCGATGGATACTCTCGTGAGACAACTGGAAAAACCTGTCTACAACGCTGCCTACCGCATGCTGGGGAACCCGGATGAGGCTGCAGACGTCACGCAGACGACTTTCTTGAAGGTTTTCGAGAATATCGAGCGATTTGACCCAGATCGCCGCCTTTTCAGCTGGACCTACCGAATCGCGATCAATGAGGCCCTGGACCAGCTGAAACGGCTTAAACGAACCGAACCGCTTCAGGAATCGGCGCCGTCGGACAGTCCAACACCGCAAGACAGCACCGCTTCGTTGCAACTATCCGACGAGGTACAGGCAACGTTGATGGAGCTCCATGAAGATCACAGGGCTGTAATCGTTCTGCGCTACTTCAGCGAATGCAGCTACCAGGATATCGGCATGATCCTGCGATTGCCGGAAAAGACGGTGAAATCACGTTTATTCAGTGCACGGCAGCAAATGAAAAACAAGCTGCAACAACACGGAGTATCTTCATCATGACCGATCAGCGGACATTGGAAATGATCAGCGCTGCGGCCGATGGTGAATTGAACGCAAGCGAACGAGCCGAGCTTGAGCAATTGCTGGCGAATTCCGCGGAGGCCCGCAAATTCCAGGCCGAACTGGCCGAGATGAACTCGCTATTGGGCGACGTGCCCGCAGTCGAGCCACCCAGCTCGCTGCATTTGCAGATTGTCAATTGTGTCACGCTGCCAAGGAAGAAGGCCGGTACGTCATTCTTGAGTTGGTTGCAGCCGCCGCAGTTCATGCCGGTCTTGCGTTATGGCCTTGCTGCCGCGTTCGGCGTGTTACTCGCCACCAGTTTTTACGAGAGCCAGTCGCTGTTCCCCACGAACAACGACTTTGACGATCTGGTTGGCACGATGGCGCCCAGTCGCGTTGTTGCCGAAGCCGACATTCTGGATACATTTGACTTTCGTTCAGACGGCCTTGAATCGCTCGTGCAATTGCAGCGCCGCGACAACGACATTTACCTTGATATCCAGATCGATGCCAACGCGGTACTCAATATCGCGGTAGACATGTCTAGCACCGGAGTTCGGCCGGGAGCGCTGGCACAGCTCGATAGTAGTTTGGAATCCATCGTCGTCAAGGACCAGGCCCTGCAACTGCGGGCAACAGGTCAGCGGCGCCTTACTGTGTTATTGCGACGTGTCAACGACGCGTCGATCGCTGGAGAAGCGAAGATTACGCTTGAGTTTTCAAGTGATGGCAGGTTGCTGGAGCAGGGTTATCTGCATGCAACCTGGTAATTGAGTGCTACCGGCCGGGATGGGACGGTGCAAACTCGAATTTGAGGAGTAAGACAAATGAGCAGCAACGATCAAACGAAATCACGCAACACAACGATGACTGTTGTTTTCGCCGTGGTCATTGCGATAGCAGCCGGAGTAGCAATTAAGTACCAGATTCCGGGCGATGATGCGGCCGGTACGGTTGCACCAGCAGAACGCTATCGTGGTGAGCAAATATCCGCCGACGACGTAACGCTTAATGACGAAACGGTAGCGCAGGTCATGCAAACTGACGTGTATCAGTTGATCATCACTGATGCCGCGTTCGCCGAAGCAATGCGCAGCGAGGCTTTTCGCAGCCTGCTGCTAAACGACGCGTTCCTGAGCGCAATGCGGAACGATGCATTTGCTAACGCCCTGCGCAACGACGCGTTCATGAGTGCGCTGCGAGCCGACTCGCTACAAAGCGCATTGAGAAACGATGCCTTCGCGAGCGCCTTGCGTAGCGATGCGCTTGCCAACGCCTTGCGCAACGACGCATTCGCAAACGCCCTCCGTAGCGACGCGTTTGCCCGGCTGCTGAGAAATGACGCCTTCCACAGCGCCTTACTCAGCGATGCAGCCAGGGCGGCTTCTGGCAGCGATGCTGGGCTCAATGATGCCCTGCGAGCTGACGTAGGTCTTGCCGACGCCCTTGCCAGCGACCTGGCGCTTCAGGATGCATTCAAGAGCGACGCATTTGCGAGCGCTCTGCGAAACGAGGCGTTCCGCGGTGCACTTCGTAGCGACGACGCCTTCCGCGGGGCACTGCGTAATGATGCCTTCCGTCGTGTGCTCCGCAATGACGCACTGCTTAGCGCCCTGCGCAACGATGCATTTGCCAATGCCCTGCGCAACGACGCATTTGCCAGCGCATTGCGTAGCGACGTGTTCGCTAACGCACTGCGCAACGACGCATTTGCCAGCGCCCTGCGTAATGACGCGTTTGCCAACGCATTGCGTAGCGACGTGTTCGCTAACGCACTGCGCAACGACGCATTTGCTAACGCTCTGCGAAGCGACACTTTCCGCGAAGCACTGCGCTCGGATGTATTGAGAAATAGTGATGCGCTGCGCGGAGATATGAACTAAAGACTGAGCATCCGCTTGCGCACGCTTAGCATTCTAGTCTTGTCTTTTGCCCTCGCCGAATTGGCGGGGGCAGAAGCGTTTGAGATGGACGTTGTCGAAACGGACGAGGTACGACTCCTCTACTTCGATCCGTTTCAGACTTACCTCGTACCTCATGTGCTGCGCAACTTTCACAACTCGCTTGAGTTCCAAAAACGAACTTTCGGTTGGACCCCCTACGACAAATCAAGCATCATTCTTACCGACCTGAGTGACTACGGTAACGCCGGAGCGGCATCCTCCCCGTACAACGGCGTTACCGTGTACGTTGCACCAGCGAGCCGCACGCTCGAAACCATGCCCAGCAGCGAACGCATTTTCATGATTATGAATCATGAGCTTGTACACGTAGCCAACATGGATGTCGCGAACAAGCAGGACCTGCGTTGGCGCCGTTTTTTCGGCGGCAAGCCGCGCCAGAAGGACACCCACCCGGAGTCGATACTCTATAACTACCTAACCGTTCCTCGCCTGAGCACGCCCCGCTGGTACCTGGAAGGGGCTGCTGTATTCATGGAAACCTGGATGTCAGGCGGTACCGGACGCGCCCAGGGCGCTTACGACGAGATGGTATTCCGCTCGATGGTTCGCGACGATGCGCATTTCTACAGCAACCTCGGCATCGTTTCCGAGGGAGTCAGCGTCGATTTTCAGGCAGGCGTCAACGCCTATTTGTATGGGACACGTTTCATCAGCTACCTCGCGCACGAGTTTTCACCACAGCATATTATTGAGTGGCTGCAACGCGGTGAGGAAAGCGAACGTTATTACTCAAAACAGTTTGAACGGGTCTTCGACAAGCCTCTTGAAGATACCTGGAATGACTGGATTGCTTTTGAGCACGAATTCCAGACGGCAAATCTCGAAGCCGTCCGGGAGGAGCCGCTTACGCCCACGGATCCGCTAACACAGCAGGCGCTCGGCTCCATTTCTCGCTCCTACGTCGATGAAGAACGAGGGGAAATGATCGGTGCATTCCGTCACCCCGGTGTAGTTGCTCATGTCGGTAAGTTATCGCTGCAAGACGGTAGCGTGGAACACGTAACCGACATCAAAGGCCCGATGACTTATCGGGTTACCTCCTCCGCATTCGATGCCGAGAGTCGAACGTTTTACTACACGGCAGACAACCTCGCGTTTCGAGACTTGATGTCCGTGAACGTCGATACGGGCGAGGAGGAAATGCTCCTCAAAGATGCGCGTATTGGCGACATCGTGTTCAACCCGGCCGACCGCTCGATATGGGGACTTCGCCACCTTAACGGTTATGTATCGCTTGTTCGCATCCCCTACCCTTATACCGAGTGGAATCTGGTCTACGCGTGGCCGTATGGCGAGGTTGCCTACGAAATGGACATTTCCGCCGATGGAAAATTGCTATCGGCGTCACTCGGCGAAATCGACGGCAGACAATTTCTCAGGGTGTTCGCCATCGCAGATCTGCTCGAAGAGAAGGCTGAGCCTGTAGCAGAATACGAATTTACACCGGCCGCTCCCGAGGGTTTTGTATTCTCGCCAGATTCAAAGTACCTGTACGGCAGCTCGTTCATAACCGGTGTATCCAATATCTTCCGCTTCGAAATGGAGACGGGCGAGCTTGAAGCAGTGAGTAATGCCGAGACCGGACTTTTCCGGCCGATTCCACAGCAGGATGGCTCGCTATTGGTGGCCGAGTATACGGGTCAGGGATTCGTTCCAACCTACATAGACCCGGTACCGCTCGAAGACGTCAGTGCGATCACGCTGCTTGGCGCACAGGTTGCCAAGCGCCATCCGGTCGTCGTCGACTGGAACGTCGTCTCAACGCTCGATGAAGTAGACCACGAAGCGCTAATCACGAGCAGGGGCAAGTACCGCCCATACCGGGAGCTGGGGTACGACTCCGGTTACCCGGTCATTGAAGGGTATCGGGACACTGAAGCGCTCGGCTGGCATTTCCAGTTTGCCGATCCGGCGCAGCTTCACAAGTTCAGCATGACGACCAGTTACTCCTGGGATGACGAGTTGCCATCGTCAGAGCAGCTCCACGTCAACCTCAAGTACGATGCTTTGAACTGGTCCGCTGAGTATCGACACAATGGTGCTGATTTCTATGACCTCGCTGGCCCCACCGAACGCGCCCGCAAAGGTGATGCATTCATCATTGGCTATGACCGGCCCCTGATTTTTGACACGCCGAGGCGGCTCGACTTCTCCGCGAAGTTAGGTTTCTATACCGGTCTCGATACGCTGCCTGGTAATCAAAACGTACCGACACTGATCATCGACGAGATTCTTGCAGCAGATGTTGGGCTCCACTACACCAATACGCGCAAGTCAATTGGCGCAGTGGACCACGAGAAAGGCTTTCGCTGGGACATAAACGTTGAAACAACAGATACGGATTTCGACACCGTTACCAAACCTCATGTCGGTTTCGACTTCGGCTTTGCATTGCCCTGGAAGCACTCGTCAATCTGGCTATACAGCGCCGCGGGCAATAGCAACGGCAACCGCCTGGACCCTTTAGGCAACTTCTACTTCGGCGGTTTCGGCAATAACTACGTCGACAGGCGAGATGAGAAGCGCTATCGCGAGTATGACAGCATGCCCGGATTCGAAATCGACGAGCTTAGCGGCACGCAATTCCTGAAGTCCGTTTTCGAGTGGAATTTGCCGCCAATTCGCTTTCGCGAAGTGGGTAGCCCGAGTTTCTTCCTGAAACACATCCGGCCTGCGGTATTTTTCGGCGGGCTGAGAACAGACCCGGGCGAGCAGTTTGAACGCAATGTCACGACGGCCGGAATCCAGCTGGATCTCGAGTTTACGATCGCGCACCGGCTGCCGATGACGTTCTCTGTAGGCTACGCCGCCGGCTATGAACACGGTGTTCGGCAAAGTGATGAGTGGATGGTGTCGCTAAAAATACTATGATGGGCATATGTCCACCGAAATCCTCATACGGGCTCCTCTTGGCCTGATACCAGTCCTGAGCTTTCTCTTTGTCCTTTTGTATATGGACAGCTACAAGCTCGTGGGACTTAAGACCGTTTTGTGGGTCATCGCCGCCGGTGCCGCCATCACCGTTGTTGCCTACTTCGTGAACGGTTTTCTACTCGAGCAGCTGGATATCGACCTCTGGATATTCAAGCGTTATGTTTCTCCTGTCACCGAAGAAGTGCTGAAAGCGCTGATTATCATATGGCTGTTTCGAATGCACCGGATCGGTTTTCTCGTCGACAGCGCGATTATGGGTTTTGCGGTCGGTACGGGCTTCGCGGTTATAGAAAACATCTACCACCTGCAAACCGTGGGTGATGCACATGTTGCCGTCTGGATTGTACGCGGTTTCGGCACGGCGATAATGCACGGTGGCGTAACCGCTATCTTCGCGATCTTGTCGCAAACGATCACAGAGCGAAATATGAAGATCAACCCGCTGTTGTATTTTCCTGGTTTGGTCGCGGCGATGACATTCCATTCCCTCTTTAACCACTTTGTGTTGCCACCACTACTGATGACGGTCAGCATTCTTGCACTGCTGCCGCCGGTACTCTATTTCGTATTCCAGCGAAGCGCCGTGCACATGCACGAATGGTTGGAGGTCGATTTCGACGATGACGCGCGGCTGTTGCAGGAAATTAACTCCGGTGATTTCACGACCACGAAGATTGGACGCTTCCTGAGCGACCTGCGGAATAAGTTCGAAGGTCCGGTTGTCGTCGACATGCTCTGCTACCTGCGCCTGTACACCGAGCTAGCGCTGCGCGCCAAAGGCGTACTAATGATGCGCGAAAACGGCCTGGATGCTCCGGTTGGCGAGCGCACCCAGGAGAAGTTCACGGAGATGCAATACCTGGAGAAAAGCATCGGCAAGACGGGTGTACTCGCCATGCGTCCATTTCTTCATATGACGCGCAAAGACCTCTGGCAACTCTACGTCCTCGATGACCGCAGCAAGATCGCATAGAGCCTGATGGAATACAGGTATAAGCAAACGCTATGAGCACAGCGTTGTATATGCGTTTTTCGCATATAGACTAAAAGGCGACTATTGAACTCAGGCGAAGCCCGTGCCAAGCGAAGCATTCAACATTGCCCAATCAGACGACGTTCTCGACATTACAGGTCTCGAACCTGCACCACAAAACGACCAGGTTGAGGCGCGGGTGCCGGCATCACGCAGAGTCTACGACAGTATCCTCGACCTGATCCCGAATCCGGACAATCCCACACCGATGATTCGGCTTAGTGAGCGATTTAACCCAAATCGAGACTTCGAGATGCTACTCAAGCTTGAGGGCCTCAATCCGTTCGGTTCCATCAAGGATCGCACGGCGTTCTACATGCTGAAGGATTTGCGTATAAAGGCGGATCAGTCGCTCGTCGAACCATCCGCCGGCAACACGGGCATTGCTCTTG
>Ga0224512_10001300_pt1 | contig 24320 bp, 23 predicted proteins | sample SF_May12_sed_USG_4_FD_169103 | JGI IMG/M metagenome (GOLD analysis project Ga0224512, IMG submission 169103) | Sediment microbial communities from San Francisco Bay, California, United States - SF_May12_sed_USGS_13 | ecosystem: Environmental > Aquatic > Marine > Sediment | place: USA... | reverse complement strand
TACCGCCAGAGTTCCACTCGGTCCGGCGTGCCCCAGAAGCGCACCTTCCGTCCTTCTGCGTGGAAGCGCTCGACCAGGCCCCGGGCAGCCGCTAGACGCTCATCCTCACTTCGTGCCTCGACACTCTCCCAATCGACGCTGACGAGGGGCATGACATCGGCCGTCATCGCCGATCGGTCCTCTCCGGCCCGCCCGTCCAGGGCCACATAGCGCACCGTTTCGGACTCGACCAGCCGCGTCGCCCTATTGCCCGAGAGTACCACGACCACTGGGCCCGGTCCGGCTCCAGTGTCCGTCCATGACGTGAGGATGTCCGCGTAGTCCCGGAGCGTCTCGTGTAGGGCCCGGTACGTCGGGTCCGCTTCGGACTTCACGTCGACCAGGAGCTGGAGCGGCTGGTCGGAGTCTGAATAGGCGGAGCCCCCGTTGCGGCCCACGATGGCACGGAGGGGGTCGAGGTACAGTCCGCGGAGGGTGACGGAGGGACTCACCTCGTCTGCTTCGTGGGCCACGAGGAGCGCGCCGTCGACCAGGAAGACGTCGACCTCGACGCTGGCGAAGCCTCGCCCCAGGGCATCGACCAGCGGCTCGGCTTGGGCGTAATCGTTGTGCGAGTGCGATCTCGGGAGGTGGGGCGAGGGCTCGAGGTCATCCAGTGAGGTGCTGGAGCGTCCGCTCGCGTAGGCCGTCAGCCCTGCCGCGATCAGCAACGCGACAACGACGGCAGCCTTCTTCACGTCTTGGGCGTGCACGCCTCTTCAGGTGCGTCGTCTTCCCTGTCCACGCCGACCCACAGGTAGAGGATCGTGTCGCGCGGTTCACTCCAATGGAACTCGAACTCCAGCTGAGAGCGCAGTCCGAACTCGTGCGCGAAGCGCACACCCCGTCCAGGCGCGGACGTCATCCGGAGCGATGCTTGATCGACTAGGTCACGGGCGCGGATTTCCCACTCGCCCGTGTGGCCCGCCCAGACGTTGACACACCCCTGCAAGTTGAGCCCCATGGTAGGAAGCGTCACCGTACTGGCCGTCCCGCGACCTGCCACGATGGGGACAGAAACCCAGCCGCCGCCGTTCCGGATCGCGGCCAGTAGCTCCTGGACGCCCTGGGCTCGCACCTCGGACTGACCCGCCACCATTAGGGCGAGGAGAGCGAGCGTCGTGAGGGCGAAGCGCATGTACAGTACCGGGATGAAGTTCTACTGCTGCAACTAGTGCTACTGGGGCGGGGGTCGCAAGGATCCCACTCCGCCCCTCACCGCACGTTCAGGCCGACTGCCACAGCGTGTCTGTCGCCGAGCGAAGCCCCGACACGAACGACGAAGCGTCGGCCGGCGTCGAGCGCTAGGTCCAGGCCGACATCTGCGGTCGGAGACCACTCGAATTCCTCGTCGGGGGCGTCGCCGCCGACGTTGAGGTCGAAGGCGACGCCCAACGAAACGTACGGCGCGAGCCAGACGGATCCCGAGGACCAGCTGCGTCCGGCGCTGAGGGCCATGGGAAGGCTCACCAGGGCCCAGCGTTCGCCCTGGGCCGGTGCGCCCGCACCGATTCCGGCGGTCCACTCGATATCGAGTGGCTGGGTGTCGGTGTGCCTCGCGATTGGTGCCCGCACGTCGATTCCGCCGAAGACGGTCAAGTCATCGTCGGCGTTTACAGCCGCCCCGCCCCGCAGTGAAACGGAGCCATTCGTGCCCGGGAGGCCAAGCGTGCCCATGGCCGCGTCCATCTCCCCGCCCAGAGCCGAGGACCGGAGAAAGTAGACGCCAAAGCCCGTGGGACTCTCCGGGCCGACCATGCGAGGTGTATCCCAGGCGATTTGCGCCCGGACGGCATGGGGCCACGCGGAGAGCGAGACCGCAACGATCAGAAGCGTGGTAACGCGCATGGTCATCAATTCGGTGCGTGGACGCCGGGGGCGTCATAGGGGCGGTCCCGGCCGATCACGGGTCCATGGAGGTCGTAATTGCTGTTGTCGTGCGTGCCGATCCACTGTCGAATGGACCCCGGGAAAGGCTCTGTACGACCGTTCTTGCCGAGAGAATCCGTATACCAGACCGACGGACCTTCGGCGTTGCGGATCCGATTCGAATTCACGTCGACGAAGCGGCGCACTCCCTTGAACGGTGACGCGGGATCGTCCCACGATAGGGTGTCCAGTGGGAGCCCCTCGCATCGGTCCTCACCCTGGACCCCCGGCCTGTAGCAGAGGTCGATCGGGCGCCCGACCGTTCCCGATGCGTTCGGGTCGAAGAACCTGCTCGGGTCCATCACCTGGAAGTACGGATTGAAGGACGCGAGCGAACGATTCCCCGTCGTCCGCAGCGAGACGCTGATCTCCCAGCTTTCGCGGAGCGCGGAGTCGAAGCGCGGCCGTCCGTCGGCGGGATTGAGGATTTGTTCCTGAACACAGCTGGCATCGGGGATGGCTCGCTTTCCACCACCATCGGGAGAGATCGGCGGGTTGGGGGTGCCGATCGGGATGTGTCGGTCGCGGTCGCAGCTGGCCACCAGTTCACCTGCCGTGCCAATGGGCGTCAGTACAGTGATACTGAAGCCGGTCCGATCAGAGCACCGGACGTGATAGGCGACCTCGTGCATGTTGTTCGCGAAGGCGTCGGGGGAGTGCGTTCCCTGATGCATTTTCACGAGGAGGTCGCACTCGATGGCGAGGGCCGCCCCGCCGCCGTCGTCGATGCGCATGAGCATGTCGTTTTCCCACTCCACCTTGTGACCGACATGATCTTCATTTCGGGGCGCGCCGAAGCCTCCCGCCTCCAGGTGTTGGTTCGCGTAGCCAAACGGAATCGGGCCGACGAGACCGTACACATCCGAGCCGGAAGGGTCACGACCGTGTTCGTGGCCAAAGGTGCAGCCAGTCGCCGGGTCCACAGCCGGGTGCCAGGTTGGGTAGCGCAGTCCGTCGGGGCCCAACGCGGCGTAAGAGTCGTGGATCTCAGCGCTGCAGGTGTCTTGGGGTCCTGGAGCCCAAACGCCGAAGGCCACGGCGTCACCAATCGCGAGGGACACGTCCGGGAAGACCGGATCGCCTGTGTCGCACGACGCGATCAATAGGAAGGTGCAGGCCAAGGCCGTCTTCGTCGCCTTCATGTTACCGCCTCCTGATGTACAAGCCGAAGGTCATCACGCTCAATCCAACGGGAGACGCGATGGCCCCCTCGTCATTCTTCAACGACGCGAACGAGGCCGCGTCGAGAAGCAATCGGTTTCCGACAACCCAGTCGCCAGTGAGCGGCAGGTCCCAGCCCGCTCCCAGCGTCAACCGGATGGCATCGTAGGTGAACAGCTCAGCCCGGTAGCCGGACCAACCCAGCCCCCCGATGAGGTGCAGGCCGCTGTCCGGGCGGGGATGCAGCTGAGCGACAAGACCGGCCCGGTAGACCGACTCGCGGACATCCCCGTCGTCGTTCGCCCAACCGCCGCCCTCGAGTCCGACGCGGACCCTTGGGCTCCCGTACGCACCGACCGCGCCGCTTATCGCCGGTCCTAGCTCGCGTGTCGGGTCGCAGATGGCACACGTGAGCCGCATTCCACCGGCCCCGGCAGAAATTTCCCACCATATGCCCCCAGGCGACGGCTCGTCGGGGCTCTGCGCGAAGGCGGCGCTGGGCATGGGAAACAGCGCGCACACGAGGAGTGCGCTGATGCGGTGGGCTTTCACGGCTGGACTCGGGCGCGGGGAGCGAGGTCACGAGCGTCCCAGCCTGGTTTGCAAGCTCCGTGCCCACGAAGACCGACACCTCGGGTCTCCCCAGACCCAGACTTATGATCTAGGTTCAATTCAGCCGCCAGGGGCATCCCGCGAGTCCGGGATTGAGATCGACCCTTGGAACCTGAACCGGTTGAGACCGGCGGAGGGAGAGCGGCGGACTATGGCGAGTGCCATTCCCCGGCGGCCGGTTTCGCGAGTGCGGACGGCCGTTCTTCCGTTCCGCCCTCGCTTGGACGACTCGCGAGATGGAGAGGGGATGATCGATATCGGCGTAGGCAACGGAAGTGGCCGCAAAGCTCCCAAGACGGAAGATGTCGGGACCGACTACCCGGGAGCCTTCCCCAATTCGAAGAAGGCGTACGTCGAGGGCCGTTACGGAGTCCGCGTGCCCGTGCGGGAGATCCACCTGACCGGTGGGGAGCCGCCTCTCAGGGTCTACGACACCAGTGGCCCGGGGAACGTGGACGTACGTCATGGCCTGCCATCGATCAGGGACGAATGGATCCAGGCCCGCCCAGTCTCGGAAACGGGTCGGTCCAGGGCGCTGGAGTCGGAGCTCGAGATGCCGAAGAGCCTGGAGCGTCGCACGGTGCGCGGCTCGGGCTCCGTGACGCAGATGACGTACGCCAAGAAGGGTGAAATCACGCCCGAGATGGAGTTCGTCGCGCTGCGGGAGGGAATGGATCCCGAGTTCGTGATGCGTGAGGTAGCGCGCGGGCGCGCGATCATCCCAGCCAACGTCAATCACCCGGAGCTCGAGCCGATGATCATCGGCCGCGACTTCAAGGTGAAGATCAACGCCAACATCGGGAACTCGGCCGTCAGCTCCTCCATCGAGGAGGAGGTCGAGAAGCTTCGCTGGGCGACGCTCTGGGGCGCCGACACGGTCATGGACCTGTCGACGGGGAAGAACATCCACGAGACGCGAGAGTGGATCCTGCGCAATTCTCCCGTCCCCATCGGGACTGTGCCGCTCTACCAGGCGCTCGAGAAAGTGGACGGCGTGCCCGAGGAGCTCACCTGGGAGATCTACCGGGACACCATCATCGAGCAGTGCGAACAGGGGGTGGACTACTTCACCGTCCACGCCGGCGTGCTCCTCCGCTTCATTCCGATGACGGCAAATCGTCTGACGGGAATCGTGTCGCGGGGAGGCTCGATCATTGCGAAGTGGTGCATGGCCCACCACAAGGAGTCCTTCCTCTACACGAACTTCCCTGAGCTCTGTGAGATCATGGCCGAGTACGACGTCTCGTACTCGCTCGGTGACGGGCTGCGGCCAGGCTCGATCAAAGATGCGAACGACGAGGCCCAGTTCGCAGAGCTGAAGGTGCAGGGGGAGCTGACCCGTGTCGCCTGGGAGCGGGGTGTGCAGGTCATGAACGAGGGCCCGGGACACGTCCCGATGCACCTCATCAAGGAGAACATGGAGAAGCAGCTCGAGTGGTGTGACGAGGCGCCGTTCTACACGCTCGGGCCGCTCACGACCGACATCGCTCCAGCCTACGATCACATCACATCGGCCATCGGGGCGGCTCAGATCGGGTGGTATGGGACCGCGCTGCTCTGCTACGTGACACCAAAAGAGCACTTGGGGCTTCCGAACCGCGACGACGTGAAGCGCGGCGTGATCACCTACAAGATCGCCGCCCACGCCGCCGACTTGGCTAAGGGACATCCCGGGGCGCAGGACTGGGACGACGCGATCTCGAAGGCACGCTTCGAATTCCGCTGGCGTGACCAGTTCAACCTCGCGCTGGACCCGGTCACCGCGGAGGAGTACCACGATGAGACGCTGCCCGCCGAGGGAGCCAAGGTCGCGCACTTCTGCTCCATGTGCGGACCGAAATTCTGCTCCATGAAGATCACGGAGGATATCCGCCGCTACGCTGCGGAACAGGGCATAGCGGCCGAGGATGCACCGGACGTCGGCATGAAGAAGATGGCGGAGGAGTTTCGCGAAGCGGGGAGCGAACTCTACATAGAAGCCGGATCGTAGCCTTCTCCGGCCAGTCCATGGCAAGCTGGAGACGAGTCCTTCTCGTAGCAGCGCTACTGTCGCTACCGGGTACCTTGGCGCGCGCTCAGACGGAGCCTTCCGACACGGCCACCGCGCCCGACGCCGTCACTGAATCCGCCCACGAGTACTTCTTCAACAAGGGTCGGGACTTCGGCACGGACGCCTACGCGGGCCCGTTCGATATGATCATGAACAAGGGCTTCGCGGTGGCCCAGTGGCAGGGCAGAGACCGCGCGATCTTCTCGTTCCCGTATGGTTGGAATGCCGTTTGGGCCTCCGTAACGCGGCCCGGCAAGGCCATGGAGCGGGCGGGTGGCTGGGGGACGGTGCTCAAGAGACATCTGGTCCCCTTCAACGGTGACGAGGTCCGCGAAGCGCAGTGGGTGCCGAACTATTTCGGCCATCTGCTGGAGGGGGGAATGGCCTACCGGCGGCTGCTGGAATGGAATCGCCACCACAACCTGCCGTTCTCCACCTTGAACGCGCTGCTCGTCACCCAGTTCGCGGTGGTGCTCAACGAGGCCTACGAGACCCCGGCCGGCGACCCGTTCGTCGAAGAGAACGGCACGGCCGGCCTTTTCATCGACGTCGTGATCATGGACCCGCTGGGCATGCTGCTCTTTCACCAGGACGGCGTGGCGCGCTTCTTCTCGGAGAAGCTCGGTGCCACCATCTGGCCGCGTCAGGCCTCCATCACGTTTCCAGGCGGGCGCGTGATCAACAACGGTGAGGCAGTCGTCATTAGGCCGAAGCTCTGGTTCACCGATGACTTCCGGTTCTTCGTGCGCACGGGCATCGGCGCCCAGGTGGGCATCTCCGTGCCCCGCGACGATGGGCTGGAAGTGGGAATCGGCGTGGGAGCGGAGTCGTACGACCGTCAGCTGGACTCGGCCGGCGTGGAGTCGGCGAAGTTCAGCGTTTCCGCGGGCCTTTGGATCGACCGCGATGGCGCGCTGCTTTTCAGCGCAACGTGGGATGAAAAGACGGATCGCAGCTTCGCGATCGACGTCTTCCCGGGCGTGATCCGCATCGCAGGCACGTCGATCGGCGCTTGGTTCCAGTTCGACCGGGACTACAACCCCTACGTCGGTATTACCGGTCGTCGGACACTGGGACTCGGCGTGGGAGCGGGCTTCTAGAAGTCCGTCCCGTCGACGCGGTCTAGGATACGATCTCGAATCACGGGTTCGGAGCCAGGGGGCACGGGAGGACCGAGGCTGCCGTCCCTGGCCCGTAGAAGGTTCCTGCGGACCCTGTCGATGGCTTCTTGAGGTGTCAGCCCCTCCCTGATGAGCCGGCGAACTCGGGCCGAGACGTCGAGCATGCGGTCGTCCCTCGCCCTTTGGGTCATGACATCGCGAAGGATCGCGAGCGCACGGTCGGCGGGGACACCGCTCTCCAGCAGGTCGGCCAGCACCATGACGGCCATGGGTGAGCGGGGACGGTCTGTGGGCAGTGATCTCAGCTGGTCCGGCGAGACACCGCGCTGCAGTGCATCGGCTCCGGCGACTAGGAGTGGCGTCGTCGCGTCCACGCCGAATGCCAGACGGGCTTCGCCAAGCCGGCCTGCGTAGGCCCTCACCGCGGGCAGCAGGCGATCGGGCGGCACGCGCTTCGCGTTCCCCTCCAGGGCCTTCACGTAGATGGGTTCATCGGGGATGCCCGACGTCCTCATCTCGTCCGCAAGCGACGTCAGGTCGCGGAACATCTCTGGGGACAGCGCCTGCTGGGCTCGGTCCCGTGCGGTCACCTGGGCCTCGAGGCCCACCCCAGAAAGCGAGGTGGCCAGGGTCAGGATCAGAATTGTGCGTCTCATTTCAGCTCACTCCTTCAATCACGAGGATCGCGCTCCGGCGTCCCCATTCGTCCGGTACGACGTCACGCGCGTCGTCCGGCAGATACCATTCGTCGTCCACTAGGAATCCGTAGTGGTGTGTTCCTTCCGGTACGTCCAACTCCGCCACCCACCGCCCCCCGGTCCTACGCATCTGCATGGAATCCCACAGGGTGAAGTCCCCGAGAAGCGCCACACTGCGGGCGCTCGCTGGCGCCTCCATCGAGATGCGGACGCGGGCCTGGCCCGCGCCTCGCGAGACGATCTCGTAGGGACCGTCGGCTCCCCCTGCTCGCTCGTCGTCGGACGAGTAGATCCTGCGCCCGAGAAGAATCCCGCCACCTCCACTGCCCGGCTCGGCCAGGGTCAGGGGATCGGGCTCACTCTTCCCGAGAAAGCCACGCAGGCTCCACCCGGACATGGGAATCGCGAATGTGAGACCACCTGTGACCTCGCTGCCCAGAGGCGTGTCCCAGACATCCGTACGGACTTCTGCGATGCCCCAGCGTCCGGAGAACGTCACGAGCGCGCCGCCCGACGTGTAACTTCCGCCCGCGCTCTCATGGAGGCCTCCCGTCACGCCCGCGCGCACCGGGCCCGTTCCCAGCGTGATCTCACCGGTCCCGCCCACGCGCCAGAGCTCGTCTTCAAACAGGAGCGTCGCGCCCGTACGAAACCGCCAAATCTCGACCTGGGAACGGCCCACTCCACCGATCGCCGCCGCCGTGACGGAGACCGGTCCGCCCTGTACGCTGATGCTGGGGCCGCCTTCGAGCGCGAACGCCACATACGGATAAGGCGAATTGACCTGAAAGCCGACCAGCTGCAGGTCCAGGCCGCCGATCCAGGCGGATCCCCACCGATCTCGCAACGTGGCGCCGACCACTCCCGACACGAAGTCTCCGCCGTTGGGTTCTCCGAACGCTTGCCCGAACATGAGCGACGTCGTGATGCCGGACCCGCCCAACCCGTAGTGAGAGACGCGCAGCCCCGCCATGCCGAAACGCGAGCTCTCTTCATCGAGACCCGCTGCCGGACCGATCTGCGACGCACCCAGCTCGATGGTCACTTCGGTCTGGGCAGACGCTGGCTCGGTGGCCAGGCCCGCGACGGTCGCGGCGAACATCACGAAGAGGGGGCGGCCGCTCACGTTACCCGCTCGTACCGACCGCGAGCACCGCGTTGCGGTTCCCGAAGCCGTCGTCTTGATAACGGCCGGCGTTCGGGTCGGTCATCCACTCGGTCTCGTCGATCACGAACATGTACCCGTGGACGCCTGGCCTGACCGGAATCCTGCCCGACCACACGCCATCCCCATCGAGGTCGTCGAGCGTGAAAGACGGCTCCCAGTCGGTGAAATCACCCGCGACCGCGACCGACGATGCCGACGGGGCTTCCAGGAGGAACTGCACGTAGACGACCTCGACGGCGGCACCGCCGGCGACGGGTCCGGGATCGGGCGGAGTGACACCTGTGCCTGGCAGGAGAACCGCAACCACGATCGACGCGGCTACCAGGCCGGCGGCGAGCGGCGAGATACGGACCGGGGCCGGATTCACGAACCAGTGCAGCATGCGACCCAGCACACCGCGCTCTGGGAGCGTGGCGATTTCGGCCATCACGCCCTGTTCGATCCAGGGGGGCATGCCGCCCTCGGGCGCCGACTGGCGGAACGACGCCACCATGCGATCCCATTCGTCGACGACCACACGGTCCTCGTGCGGGAGCGCGTCGAAGGGGATCTCCCCATCCAGGTGTCGATGGATCTCGTTCTTCATGCGTATTCCTCCAAGAGGCCTTTCAGCGCTTCCCGCGCCCTGTGGACCCTCATTTTCAGCGACGCCACGGACAGGTCCATCACCGCAGCGATCTCCTCGTACGTTCGTCCTTCGACGTGCTTGAGCACGAAGGCTTCCTTCTGCTCCGGCGTCAGCGCGTCCAGTGCTCCCCAGACGCGCGTCCGGATCTCGGCGCCTTCGGCGTCAACCGAAGGATCCGAACGGCTCCGCAGGGCGCCGGCGACCTTCGTCATCGATATGTCCCCTCGCCTGGGACTGCGTGCATGGTCCTTGCAAAAGTTGGCGAGTATCCGGAAGAGCCAGGCACCCACCCGGTCCGGCTCACGGCAACTCCCCAGCTTCTTGAACCCCTTCACGAACGCCCTCTGGACGAGATCCGCAGCTTCGTCGGCGTTCCCCGTCATGCGTAGGGCGTGACCGTGGAGGACGTCGCCATAGCGGCGGACCAACAACCGATACGCGTCGCGGTCACCAGACAAGACATCCCTGACGACCTGCGCGTCAGTGCGTTCGACCGTAGACATCATGCGTTCGGCATACCCGCTGGGGCACCACCCGTTCAGGATGGTGCCCCACTCGCCGTTCTTCAGGGAAGCAGCCAGGCGCAGATTACCGAGGCCCGCCAGAGCGGGGCCACGCCACGCTTGTTCCCCTCCTCGAGCTTGGACTTGCCCAGCTCGATCAGCCGGCCGGCCCTTTCGAACAGTCGGAGCTCCAGCTCCGACGAGTCGTCCCTAAGCTCGGCCTCTGCTTCTGCGTACAGGTTGTCAGCTACGACGACCATCGCATCGAGCTCCTCTTCGGTGATGCCACCCGGCAGGATGACCGCCTTGAGCGCAGACCAGTGCGCGTGCTGTGCGAAGTGGACCGCGCGAGCGAATCGTCCGTTTGCGAGTGCCTGCTCCGCGCGCTCGAGCATGCGGTTGGCATGCATCAGCCAGCGGTTCTGCCTGTCCGCCACGTCAGTGGCGTTGTCACGCGGCGGAACGTCCTGATTGGCGATGAGACGCTCGGCCAAAGAGACGGAGGTCCCTGCCAGGCCCACGGCCAGGCGGGCTCGGTCGGGGTTGATGTCCCCGCGGTGGTCGCGCCGTCCACGGCGGTAGCGCGCGCGCTGCTCGCCCAAGATGGCCCGCTCGCCGGCGCCTACCGAATCGCCACGCGCGAGAAGGTCCCGCGCCGCGTCTGCCAAAGTCTTCAGTTCGTCGGCGATATCGCGCGGATCGTCGAATACGTCGTCGTCATCATCGGCCGTCAATGAGATCTCCTCGATCCTCTCGATCAGCGCATCGAGTGCCTCTTGGCCACCCGTCGCCAGAACGGCGCGGGCGATCAGACGTCGTGCCTCACGCGCCTCCTCCAGGGCTCTCGGCCGGTCCCCGGCTCGAAGCGCTTCGCGTGCCGCCGCGAAGTGTCTCTGTGCGTCCGCCGTGAGGCTGCGCCCCTCGGAAACTCGGCTGGCGCCGAAGGAGGCTGCAACGTCGGTGCCGACTGTGGTGATCTCGACCGGGATATCGAACGAGCCCTCGTCCTCGAGAACGGTGAGCTCGAGCACTTCGTCGGGCGTCAGATCGTCGTTGAACAAGCCGGTGCCGACCTGATCGCACGCGGCGACGGCCAGGAGCCCCAGGAGGGCCAGGTTTCGGTGCATCATCCACGTCTTCATCATATTTCTCCGATGCTTGCGACTGTTTTTCGATGTTGTCCTGTGATGAAGACGTCCGAATCGACGAAAGGGTAACGCGGCACATCAGCCCCTTACCGAGCTAGATTCACGGGCCGACCTCAGCGACCACGGAGCCCATCCTTGAAGCGCATTCTCGTCACCGGTGCCGGCGGGCAGATCGGATCCTGGCTCGTGCCCCGCCTGCGGGAGCTCTACGGGTCGTCCAAGGTGCTTGCGACCGATGTCCGCCACTCTGGAGCGGAGTCTGAGGGCGGTCCGTTTCAGGTCGTCGACGCGACGAACGCCAAGGCGGTGGGCCAAGCGGTCATGCGGCACAGAGCCGACACGATCTTCCACCTCGCGGCCATTCTCTCTGCGGTGGGAGAGCGCGACCCGCGTTTGGCGTGGCACATCAACATGGCCAGCCTCGAATCGGTCCTGGAGGTCGCGCGCCAGCAGAACTGCGCCGTCTTCGTGCCGAGCTCCATTGGAGTCTTCGGGTCGAGCTCGCCGAAGGAGATGACGCCTCAGGAAACCGTGATGCGCCCCGAAACGATGTACGGCGTCACGAAGCTGGCCGGCGAGCTGCTGTGTGACTACTACCACCGGCGTTACGGCGTCGATACGCGTGGACTCCGCTTCCCGGGGCTCGTGTCGTACGGGATTGCCCCGGGCGGGGGCACGACAGACTGGGCAGTGGACATCTTCCACAAGGCGGTCCGCGAGGGCCGCTACACGTGCTTTCTGGGAGCCGATACCCGGATGGACTTCATGTACATGCCCGACGCCATTCGGGCCACGATCGAGGTCATGGAGGCCGATCCCACTCGACTCGTTCACCGCAACGCGTACAACCTGACGGCCATGGAGCTCACCCCGGCGACGCTCGCCGCCGAGATCGAGTCGCGCGTGCCTGGCTTCGTCATGTCGTACGAGATCGATCCTGTCAGGCAGGCGATCGCGGATTCGTGGCCGGACCACGTCGACGACCGAAGTGCGCGCGAGGAATGGGGTTGGGCGCCCTCCTTCGACCTCGCCGCGATGACTGTCGACATGCTCGAACATCTGAGCGGCTGAGCCAACATGCCCATCGATCGCCTCTCCAATGTGCTGCGGGGTCACGTCGATGACCTGATCGCGGCGGGCACCTCGAAGGGGGCTGAGACCGTCGTGGTGGGCGTCAGGCCCGCCGAGGGCGACCGGGGGCCGCGCTTCCTGCTGGCGGGAGAAGGTGACCGGGAGTTCATGCGCATGAACTCCAATTCATACCTGGGGCTGGGTCTCCATCCTGATGTGATCCGTGCCGAGGAGGAAGCCACACGCGCGTACGGCGCCGGGCCCGGTGCCGTGCGCTTCATTTCGGGCACGTATGCCGCGCACATCGACCTCGAAGCCGAGCTCGCGGCCTTCCATGGGCGTGAGGCGGCGATGGTGTTTTCGTCGGCCTACGGGACGGTCTTGTCGACAATCGTGCCGATGGTGTCTTCGGACACCGTTCTGATTTCCGACGAGCTCAATCACAACTGCATCATCAATGCGATGCGGCTTGCTCGGCCTGTGGGCAAGGCGGTCTACGGACACAACGATGTAGCGGGGCTCGATCGCGCCCTCGGAGAATGGAAGGGTAAAGCTCGCAGGGCCCTGGTAGTGACGGACGGCATCTTCTCGATGCGCGGGGACCACGCTCCGCTCGACGAGATCATGGAGGTCTGCATCAGGAATGACGAGGCGTTCGAAGAGAACGTCGTGTGTGTCGTCGATGATTCGCATGGCGTAGGCGCGTTCGGTGCGACCGGTCGCGGAACCGAGGAATACACGTCGAGTCGTCCGGTCGATGTGTTGATAGGGACACTGGGCAAGGCGTTCGGCGTGAATGGCGGATATGTCGTAGGAGGCAGCGACACGATCCGCTTCCTGCGCGAGTCCTCGCAGATGTACATCTACTCCAACCCGATCACAGCAGGCGAGGCCGCCGCCGCGTTGGCCTCGGTCGGGCTCGTCGCGGGTCCCGAAGGGCAGCGCCTCCTGCATCGTCTGAAGGCGCTCACCGCGCGCTTCGAGCGTGGTCTCGAGCGGGTCGGAATCGAGACGATTCCGGGGGAGCACCCGGTGGTGCCGCTCATGATCCGCGATACCGCCAGGACGCGGAATCTCGTCGACTTCCTGTACGAGAACGGCGTCTTGGTCACGGGGCTCACCTACCCGGTCGTGCCCCGCGGGGACGAGGAAATCCGCACCCAGATCAATGCGGACCACACGGAGAGCGACATCGACCGTGTACTTTCGCTCCTGGCCGAGCACACCGGCTGAGGGCTTGACGCACCGAGCCCCCGCCCGAATAGATCGGACGGGGGCTGGGACGGCCGAGGGGCCGCCGGAATGACGTGCGCGTCAGCCCACGGTGAGCGTGCGGGTGACGTTGAAGCCGCATACGACACCAGCGAGCTCCGCATCGAAGGACGCACTGCCTTCCCGACGGGCGCCGAACTCCAGGGCCACCTCACAGGTGCCTTCCCTGCCGTCGGTCACCCACGCGACGGCTCCAACGACCGAGCCTTCCCACTCGACGACCCCTACCCCGTCGGTCGCGACGAGCAAGTCGAGGGTGAGCGAAGGGGCGCCCCAGAGCGTGAACTCACGGTCGTTCTCAGAGAGGACGACGCAACCGTCGTGCACCTGGGTCATGGAGTAGTCGACGACGAGCGCTGGGTTGTCCGTGTCCCCGTTCACGACGACGTCAGCCATCACGGCTACGGCACCACCGAGCGGGCACTGGACGTCGGTGTCGACCTCTGCGGTGTATTCGACCGGAGTCATCTGGGGACCGCCGGGTGCGGGCGCCGGCTGCGCGTTTTCCGTGCTGCTGAACGTGGCCAGCATCATCGCGCCAGCGAGCTCCTCTGCCTCGACCTCACTCAACTCACCCATGACCAGCTCGGTCGTGTCGCACGCCGCGAAGGCGATGCAAGCGACCAGTCCCATGTATCGAGCGACATTCCGTTTCACGGTCTTCTCACCTTGCTTGAGCTGTGTTCGCCCCAGCGACTCCGCTCACGCGGCAGCCGCCCGAATAAAGGGGTTGAGAGCAAGGCCGATGCCACCCCGATGGCCTTATAAACGCTTGGTTGTTGGGGCTTTCGGTCATCTCACGGACCACTTGGAAGGAAAATGTTGTCCGCCGCTGCAAGATCTACCGAGACGCACAGTCGGCCCGCGTTGCGTCGGCGTCCGGTACTCGGCACCCTACGGTTCTCAAGGAGGAGTTCATGCGCTGGTGCGTACTCTTGGCAGTGACCTTGGCCGCGTGCCAACAGCAGGCAGTACCCGACTACGCGGCCGTCTTCGACGGCACGGCGGGCCGCTGGCTGGACCTGACGCACTCGTTTTCCGAGTCGACGATCTACTGGCCGACGGATACTGCCGGCTTCCAGCTGGAGCAGCTTTCGTTCGGCCCGACGGACGGGGGATGGTTCTACGCGTCGTACGCCTTTTCGTCGGCTGAGCACGGCGGCACGCATCTGGATGCTCCCATCCATTTTGCGAGAGGGCGCCTCACCAACGACCAGATCCCCCTTTCCGCGCTGATGGGTCCGGCAGCCGTCGTGGACGTATCCGATCGGGCCGATCAGGACTACCTGGTGACCGTCGCCGACTTGACCTCGTGGGAGTCCGAGCACGGCGAACTGCCCGACGGCGGCATCCTCTTGCTGCGGACGGGCTGGGGTGCCCGCTGGGGCGACCGGATGGCCTATCTCGGAACGGACCGGATCGGTGCGGATGCCGTGGCCGACTTGCACTTCCCGGGGCTGGGGGCCGAAGCGGCGGAGTGGCTCGTCACGAACCGTGGCGTGGTCGCCGTGGGCATCGATACACCGAGCATCGACCGAGGTCAGTCAGCGGACTTCCGCGCCCACGTCGTTCTGTACGCCGAGAACATCTCCGGCTTCGAGAACGTGGCGAATCTGGATTTGCTGCCGACGACGGGCAGCTTCGTGGTTGCCCTGCCTATGAAGATCGAAGGTGGGAGCGGGGGGCCCCTCAGGATCGTGGCCTTCGTGCCCTGAGTATTCCGGACCTGACGCATCGACGACTCGAGCCCGAGCTCATGGACTCGCCGTCTCTGGACCGGGTCCGTCATGTCGAGGCCCTCAGCGCGCTCGCTCGGGTCAATGCAGTCTCTCTGTCGGCCCGGCGTGTGTGGGCCGAGATCACGCGCTTGAGGCGTCGGGGCGTCGAGCCGGTCCGAGTGCTCGACGTGGCCTGCGGCGGTGGCGACGTCCTTCACGGGCTTGCTCGGCGCGCGCGGAAGACCGGCACCCGAGTGGAACTCCACGGGTGCGACGTGAGCCCTGTCGCGCTGGACCGAGCACGCCGCCCAGGAGCGGACGGGCTCGACGTGACGTACCACCAGATCGACGTGCTGCAAGATTCGATTCCGGCGGGATTCGATGTGGTCTGCTCGTCCTTGTTCCTGCATCACCTCACAGGTGAGGCCGCGGTTCGACTTCTCGGCGCGATGGCTGCGGCCACTTTGCGCGTCCTGATCGTGCAGGATCTTCTGAGGACGCGTTTGGGGTACGTCTATGCGCGCGTCGGTCTCGGCGTGCTGACTCGTTCGGATGTTGCGCGCCACGACGGACTCGTTTCGGTCGCCTCGGCCTTCACGCTCGATGAGGCTAAGGCGCTGTGTCGCGACGCCGGTCTCTCAGACGCCGAGTTGGTCCGATGCTGGCCGCAGCGGTTCACCTTGAGATGGGAGCGGGTATGGCACGGCGAGATGTGCTAGTCGTCGGGGCCGGCCCGGCCGGATCGCTCGCAGCGCGAGAAATCGCACGCCTTGGGGGGTCGGTCCTGCTCGTCGATCGGGCCGAATTCCCGCGGTGGAAGGTCTGCGGCGCGTGCCTCAGTGCCGGTGCGCTCGAGGTGCTCGAATCTGTAGGGCTCGGCGAAATTCCCGGTGCTTTGCGTGCAGAGCCGCTCGAGACGTTAGTCCTGTCTGCCGGGAAGCGTCGGGTGCGACTGCCCCTACACGGCGCGAGGGCCGTGTCTCGCTCTGCCTTTGACCGGGCCCTTCTGGACGCCGCTTGCGAGAGCGGGGTCGAGTTCTGGTCGGGTGCGCGGGCCCAGCTCGGGGCCACCGATCTGGAGTACCGCCACGTGCACGTGTCGCGCGAGAGCGAGCGGGTAGAGGTCCGCGCCCGTGTGGTGCTCGATGCGACGGGGCTCGGACGGGGACTCACGCCGGCGCGAGGCGAGAATGGGACGGTGCGGGCTGGCTCCCGCATCGGGCTGGGCGCCGTATTGAGCGATTCTACGTATCCCGTCGCGCCGGGCGACCTCCACATGGTCGTCGCGCCAGCGGGTTATGTTGGGCTCGTGCGTGACGAGTCCGGCGACCTGAACGTCGCGGCCGCGGTCGATCCGAGTGCGCTTCACGGAACGAGGCCCGATCGAGTGATTACGAGCATACTGTCGTCGTGCGGCCTGGAGCCGCCGCGGGGAAGCGTCGTGTCTGCGTGGCAAGGGACGCCCGCCCTTACCCGTTCGCCCGCCGAGGTCGCGGGTGAGCGCCTCTTTCGCCTCGGAGACGCGTCAGGGTACGTGGAGCCCTTCACGGGTGAGGGCATGTGTTGGGCGATGAGTAGCGCAGTAGCCGTCGCGCCGCTCGCGCTCGCCGGTGCAGACCACTGGGAAGCCTCGTTGACCGCTGCTTGGAGCGCGCATCACGCGGCTGCGCTCCGCACTGCGCGACGACTCTGCCGCGTGTTGACTCCCGCGTTGCGACGGCCGTGGCTCGTCCAGGGGGCACTCGCGACGCTGCAGGTAGTCCCCGGGCTGGCGACTCCGTTCGTCCGGCGGGCCGCGCGTCCGCCCGAGACGTCACTGGCGTACTCGGCGTGAGTCTGGCGCTCACCGGTTTCGGGACTGCCCATCCCCAGCACACGCTTTCTCAAAAGGATGCTGCGGAGCTTCACGCGACCTTCTGTCGGATCGACGCTCGCCGGAGTCGTACGCTGCGAGCGCTCTATCGGCGTTCGGGCGTGACCCGCCGCCACTGCGCCGTGCTCGAGACGTCTGAGGGATCTCTCGAGTCCCGGCAGTCCTTCTACCCCCCGGCCCGGGACGACGAAGACCGCGGTCCAACCACAGCCCGCCGCATGGCCCTGTACGAGGAAGTCGCTCCCGCCCTCGCGGCGGAGGCGAGCAGGAGCGCGCTGCGAGCGGCTCATGTGTGCGCCGAACAGGTGTCGCATCTCGTGACCGTCTCGTGCACCGGCTTCATCGCACCCGGCCTCGACACCCGGGTGATCGATGCACTGGGTCTTCCGCCCGACACGCAGCGGACCCACGTCGGATTTATGGGCTGTCACGGGGCGTTGAACGGGCTGCGCGTCGCGGACTCGTTCAGCGACGCGAATCCGGATGCTGTGGTCGTCGTGTGCGCCGTCGAGCTGTGTAGCCTGCACTTCGCGTACGGCTGGGATCCGGATATGCTCGTCCCCAATGCACTTTTCGCCGATGGCGCGGCCGCGGTGGTGGGACAGTCCCCCGCTGCCTGCACGCCAGGGGAGTGGCGCGTCCAGGCAAGCGAGACACTGCTGTTGCCGGACTCCGGCGAGGACATGTCCTGGCGGATTGGGGACCACGGCTTCCGAATGACCCTGTCGCCTCGAGTGCCTGACCTGATCGCCGCGAGCGTCGGGGGCTGGCTGGAGACTTGGCTGGGCGAGCACGGACTGGGGGTGCAGGACATTGAGACCTGGGCCGTGCACCCGGGCGGGCCCCGCATCATCAGTGCCGTCGAGCGTGCTGCCGGGCTCGAGAAGGCACGGACGCAAACGTCCCGCGACGTGCTCGCCGACTTCGGCAACATGTCGTCGGCCACCGTGCTCTTCATCCTCGATCGCCTGCGATCGGCAGGGGCGCCACGCCCCTGCGTGGCGCTCGCCTTCGGACCTGGCCTCGTTTGCGAAGCCGTGCTGATCACGTGAGGGGATGGTCTTGCGGGGCGTGAGTTGGCCTCGGTATTGCCGGACCCTCGACTGGGCCCGCAATCTGCGGGTCCAAAGCCGAGCACAATCAGGAAAGGTGACCAATGGCTGAGCACCGTGAAGCCGAAAGCGTCAGGCGCCGTGATTTCATCAAGCGCGCGGCCGCGGCCGTGGCAGCCGGCTCCGTCGGTCCGATGGCGCTTTCGGCGTCGGAGCCGCCAGTCGGCCCGCGCCCGCCGCTGCAGGAGGCACAGCTATTCGCGCTGCAAAACGCCGAGCCGCCCGCACTGCAGTTTCAGGCGTACCCTGGTGGCACGGGCACGCTCATGGAGCGCCTCTGGCGTGAGCACGGGGACGCCATGTTTCGGCCTACTTCAATCGAGTTGGAGCCGTGGGGCGGGCCGGTGCCGACCGACGAGGAGGACCTCGCGTTCCTGCCCGTGAATCGGCTCGCCGCCCTGATTCGTGACGGACGGATCACATCGACCGAGCTCACTGAGATCTACCTGGCGCGGCTGCGACGTTACGACCCGGTCCTCCTTTGCGCGGTTTCGATCCTGGAGGGCCGTGCGAGAGAGGAGGCCCAGCAGGCGGATGCCGATCTGCGCGCCGGAACCTGGCGGGGGCCGCTTCACGGCATCCCCTACGGCGTCAAAGACCTCTTCTCCGTGGCCGGAGCGCCTACGGCTTGGGGCTCAGCGGACTTCGCCGGCCGGGTGATCGACGAAGACGCCGAGGTCGTCGGGCGCCTGCGGCAGGCGGGGGCGGTGCTGATCGCGAAGCTCGCGACCGGCGAGTTCGCGCTGGGCGACCGATGGTACCGCGGGCAGACCAAGAACCCGTGGAACGTATCAGAGGGGTCGAGCGGCTCCTCGGCGGGACCCGGGTCGGCAACGGCAGCGGGGTGCGTCGCCTTCGCAATCGGTACAGAAACGCGCGGCTCGATCGTCTCGCCCTCGCGCAGAACCGGCCTGAGTGCTCTGCGGCCCACCTTCGGTCGGGTCAGCCGGTATGGCGGCATGGTCTTGTCGTGGAGCATGGATAAGACGGGGCCGATGTGCCGGAGCATCGAGGACTGCGCGTTGGTCTTCAACGTCATCCACGGTGCCAGCGAGCGTGATCCGGCTTCGCTCACGACGCCGTTCAGGTTCGACCGCGACCTGGACCTCGACACCCTGCGTATAGGCTACACGAATGACGCTCCGGAGTCGTTTCTGCAGGGACTGTCGAGTTTGGGAGCCCGGCTTCGGGAGATGAATCCGCTGCCTGAGCTGGCACTTTCGCAGCTCGACGTGGAGGCCGCGGCTGCCTTCGACTACCACGTCGCCCCGAACGGCTTCGAGCCCCCGCCTCCCCCCGACGATCTGTCACCGGCCGATCGGCGGCGCGCCACGCGCTTCCTCAACGGTCGAGATGTGCGCGGCATGGACTACGTAAACGGTCAGCGCAGGCGTTTGATGCTCATGAAGCAGATGGCCGAGGCCATGGAAGGCTTCGACATGTTCGTGAGCGGATCCGGTGAGCTGACCTTGACGAACGACACGGGGCACCCCTCGGTCGTCGTGCCGTACGACTTCGGCGTGCGCAACCCGGAAGCAGCGAGCCCCACGACGATGCCGCTCACGACAGTGATCGTCGGCGACCTGTTCGCGGACGACAAGATCCTCGGGGTGGCTCATGCGTTTCAGAAGTCGACGGACTGGCATCGCAGGCGGCCGGACCTGTCGCGGCTCGGATGAGTTCCATCGATCGATCGATGTCCGCGGTGTTCTTGGCGCTCGGGCTGTTCGGCGGGTCGGCCGCTTCGGTGGCGCCCTTGGCCGCTCAGGGCGTCGACGTCGTGGAGCTGACGGTCTGGGATGTGCAGGAGGGGTACCGAACCGGCGCGTTCTCTGCTGTGGAGCTGACCCAAGCGTTTCTGGACCGGATCGCTCGGTACGAAGACAACTACAACGCGTTCGTTTCGATGAATTCGGCGGCACTCGAGACCGCTGCCGACCTGGACGCGGAATACACGCAGTCGGGTCCGCGTGGGCCCCTTCACGGGGTCCCCGTTGTCATCAAGGACAACATGGACTTCGGTGGGTTGGTGACCACGGCCGGCTGGGAAGGCTTCAGCGCGGCGACCGGCGGGATGGACCTGATTCCCGACGACGACGCGGCCGTCGTCGCGCGCCTTCGTGAGGCGGGCGCAATCATCCTTGGAAAGACCAACCTGCCCGACTTCGCGATGGACGGGACGCGCACACGTTCGACCGTGGCCGGACTGACGCTCAATCCGTACGACGTGAGCAAGGCCCCGGGTGGGTCGAGCGGCGGTACGGCGACGGCGGTCAACGGCAGCTTCGCCGTACTCGGCCTAGGAACGGAGACCGGCGGGTCCATTCAGACGCCCGCGTCGGCGCAAGCACTCGTAGGCATTAAGCCCACCTATGGTCTCGTGCCCCTGGACGGTGTCTTCCCGCTGGCCGCCACCTACATCGACGTCGTCGGTCCGCTTGCCAGGACCGTCCGAGACGCGGCCATCGCGTTGGATGTCATTGCGGGCCCCACCGAAACAGATCCGGCCACGTTCGCCGCCGTCGGCCACCTTCCGGCTTCCGGCTACGCGGGGGGTCTCGACTCGGCGGACATCGTCGGTCGTCGCTTCGGGTTGGTCGGCGGAGGGTGGAGGGCGCAGGGACTCCCGCTGGATCCCCGAACGGCACGGATGTATCGGGATGCTGTTGCGACGCTCGAGGGCCTCGGCGCTGTTGTCATCGAGGATCCGTTCCTGGGCTCGGACTTCGCCGAGCTCTACGGGGAGCGGCCGAGGGTCCAGACTCGGGCGTACGACACCATGATCTACCTACGGGGACTTGGCGACGGGGCCGTGGTTCGCAGCGTCGAAGAGTGGGAGCGGCTCACCGGACGGCCGTTCCCCGGCGGGCTCGGCACCCGCGAGGACGGAACACCGCCGGCCCCGCCGGCCAGGCCCAGCGCAACCGAGGCCGGAGACGCCTACCAGGCTTGGAGGCTACGGCTTCGAGCCGCCTTCCGGCGTGTCCTGGAGGAGCACCAGCTCGACGGGTTGTTCTTTCCGCAGGCGGCGTCCCCAGGCCGAGATCTGGTGGAGGACCCGGCGCGGCCGGAGTACTCCCCGAACAATTGGCCCGAGATTCCCAGCAACATCGTCAACGATCTCGGAGTGCCGGTCGTCACGGTCCCCGCCGCCTACTACGAAGACGGGGCGCCGTTCGTAGTGGCGCTCATAGGAGACATGTGGACCGAGGGGGAACTGCTCGGGTACGCCCATGTCTTCGAGGGAGCGACGCTGGCCCGCCAGCCTCCAGCGCTGTTCGAGCGGCTGGGCGGCTAACTTAATGTCAACGTCCTTCTGGGAGTCCGTGTCCCAGGACCAGACGTTCTCCGAGTGCTGATTTCCGATTTTCAGGGTAAACGATTGCGCCTCGCATATACAAGTCTCCGGCTCGCTGCTCTCGCCTTCCTCTTCTTCGGGGCGCCCCTCTCGGCCCAGGCGGGTAGCACGCGGCCAAGGGTGTTCTTCGACTGCAACGGTCCGAACTGCAACTCGCAGTACTACCGCACGGAAATTTCCTGGGTCAACTGGGTGAATGACGCCGAGGTCGCGGATATCCATGTCATCATGGGCAGCCTGCAGACCGGTGGTGGTGGACGCGAGTACCAGATCGACTTCCTCGACGCCCACCCGGAAGATGACGAGGGCTACGTGGAGCAGCTGCTGTTCTCCGAATTGGGCACGGACACGAATCGGGAGACGCTGGACGGACTGGCGCATACGCTGGGACTCGGCCTGGCGGCGTGGGCGAACCAGCATGGCTACCGCGGACTCGTGACGTTGCGGGGGCCGGATCCGGAGTTGGGTGGAGCCGGTCAGCGCCGCCTGGTATCGCAGGAAGAAGTCGACGACCCGTGGAATCTCTGGATCTTCAGCATCAACGGAAACGCCAACCGGAATAGTGAGGAGACGAGCACGACGACGCAGGTCAATGGCGGCTTCAGCGCGTCGAGGGTCACGCCGACGTGGAAGATGAACTTCAACTCGTTCGTCAACCACCGCCGCCTACGCCGTGATTTGACGAGCGGAACGTTCAACGACATTCGGACGAACATGGTGTTCAGCCAACTAGTGGCCTACTCCATAGCCGACCACTGGTCGATCGGGGTCGCCAGCTCGGCCGGCCGGTCGCCCAACGAGAATCGGGACCTCAGCCTACAGATCACACCGGCCATCGAGTTCAGCTTCTTCCCCTACGATGAGGCCACCCGCCGCTCGCTGACCGCGTTCTACCGGATTGGCCCCACGTACTCGGACTATATCGAACCGACGATTTATCTCGAGAGTGAAGAGCTCAGGTGGGAGCATTCGCTCGAGGTGGATTTCTCTTCCCGTCAGACCTGGGGGGACGCCGGCTTCACGCTGCGGTACTCGAACTATTTTCACAAAGTGCCGAACAAGAGCCGATTCGGACTGAACAATTACTCCATCCAGGGGGACGTCAGCTACCGCATCACGCGTGGGATCGAGGTGAATGCTCGGGGCGACGTCGCGTGGGTCAACGATCAGATCTTCCTTCCCGCCCAGGACGCGACCGACGAAGAGACGTTGCTCAACCTCCAGCGGCGGGCGACGGACCGGAGTTCTTCGATCAGCGTGGGTTTCCGCATCCAGTTCGGATCGATCTTCAACAACGTGGTCAACAACCGCTTTAGGCGTGTCGGCGGCTTCGGCGGTGGTGGCGGCGGCTTCGGTGGCGGCGGCGGCGGTGGCCGCGGCGGCGGCGGCTTCTAGGCATGGCGCGGCCCCGAGGTCGGGGCCGCCGATTGATCGCTCCAGGCTGCCTCGCGTACCTTTCGAGCCCGGGCCGACTCAAACGGCCCGAATCGATGCGACCGTAGCGGCGGAGGGTGCGTGGCTGGCCACAACAAATGGTCCAAGATCAAGCGGAAGAAGGGGGTAAACGACGCCAAGCGCGGCGCCCTCTTCACGAAGATCATCCGGGAGATCACGGTGGCGGCCAGAGAGGGCGGCGGGAGCCCCGACTTCAACGCCCGCCTGCGGCTGGCCGTTGATACGGCGAAGGCAGCTTCGATGCCGGCCGAAAACATCGACCGAGCTATCAAGAAGGGGACCGGCGAGCTCGAGGGCACGCGCTACGAGGAGGCCACGTACGAGGGGTACGGGCCCGGGGGCGCCGCACTCTTCATCGAGTGCCTGACGGACAACACGAACCGGACCGTGGCCGATGTCCGGTTCGCGCTGACGAAGTACGACGGGAGCCTCGGCACTGATGGCTCCGTCGCGTGGCAGTTCGACCGGAAGGGGCAGATCGTCGTGGACGCCTCGCGCTACACCGAGGAGGCCGTTTTCGAGGCCGCCATCGAGGCGGGCGCCGAAGACGTCGCGGGCGACGGAGAAGAGTTTGTGATCACGACCGATGTGGCGGACTTCAGCGCCGTCCAGGACGCCGTTCGAGCAGCCGGCATCGAGACGTCGTCCGCAGAGCTCACCCGCGTGGCCAAGAACGAGATCGCTGTCGCGGGCAAAGACGCGGAGAAGCTGGTCAAGTTGATGGACGCGCTCGACGAGCTGGACGACGTGCAGAAGGTGCATTCGAACGCCGACATCGACGAGGCCGTCCTCGCGGGCGTCGAGTAGCCGCTGAGCGCGGGAGCCACTGAGGTCGTCATTCTCGGGATCGACCCGGGCACGGCAATCACCGGCTACGGGGTGGTGGCGAGGGCGGCGGGCGGCTCGGTCAGGCTCATCGAGTGCGGGGTCATTCGGACTTCGGCGGGTGAGCCGCTCGCACAACGGATTCGAGAGATCTACGATGCCATTTACCAGCTCGTCGAGCGGCACCGACCGTTCGCGATGTCGGTGGAAGACGTCTTCATGGGCAAGAACGTGAAGAGCGCGCTCAAGCTCGGGCACGCACGCGGCGCCATCCTCCTGGCGGCTGTGCATGGCGACGTCGCGATCGCGGAGTATGCGCCTCGTCAAATTAAGAAGGCCGTGGTGGGGAATGGAAACGCCTCGAAGGATCAGGTCGGCTTCATGGTCCAACAGCAGCTCCGCCTGAAAGAGGCTCCGTCGCCCGCCGACGCTGCCGACGGTGTAGCGGCCGCATTGTGCCATTCACTCATGGGCTCGTTTCCTCGGTGATCTCGCGGCTCCAGGGCAGGGTCCTCTCCCGCGGAACGGACCGCGTCGAGATCGAAACCAGCGGCGGCGTCGTCTATGAAGTAGAGGTAC
>Ga0224512_10001299_pt1 | contig 24334 bp, 24 predicted proteins | sample SF_May12_sed_USG_4_FD_169103 | JGI IMG/M metagenome (GOLD analysis project Ga0224512, IMG submission 169103) | Sediment microbial communities from San Francisco Bay, California, United States - SF_May12_sed_USGS_13 | ecosystem: Environmental > Aquatic > Marine > Sediment | place: USA... | reverse complement strand
CGATGAAACGCTTGCCGGCGCAAAACGGCGTCTTTCGAGAAGGAGTGCGATGGGAGAGCTTTATGGGAGCATAGAAGGAGGGGGGACCAAGTTCGTGTGCACGGTTGCCAGTGGCCCCCATGATATCCGCGACGAGTTGCGATATCCGACCACGGCGCCGGATGAGACGATCGGGCGAGCCATTGCTTTTTTCGAGAAGCAGCAGAAGAAACATGGGAGGCTGTCGGCACTGGGTATCGGCTCCTTCGGCCCGATCGATGTCGATCCGGATTCGCCCACGTGGGGTTACGTGACTTCCACGCCCAAGGCCGGTTGGAGTAACACGGACTTCGTCGGTCGCATACGCGCGCGCTTCGACATACCGATCGCCTGGGACACCGATGTGAACGCCGCCGCCCTGGGTGAACACGTGTGGGGGGCAGCAAAAGGATTGGACACATTTATCTATATCACCGTCGGCACGGGCTTTGGTGGAGGAGGCATGGTACGGGGTAAGCTCATGCACGGTCTCGTGCACCCGGAGATGGGCCACATCGCGCTGCCTCACGACCATGATACCGATCCATATCCCGGTCGCTGCCCGTTCCATGGCGATTGTCTTGAAGGCATGGCTGCCGGGCCCGCCATAAGCGAGCGCTGGGGCGTATCCGGCAAAGAACTGCCGCCGGATCACGAGGCCTGGGTGCTGGAAGCCGAATACCTGGCGTTGGGACTGCGCACGTTTGTGTGCACGCTATCACCGCAGCGGATCATCATGGGCGGCGGAGTCATGCAGGTCGAGTCGCTATTCCCGTTGGTGCGCGCGCGTCTTCAGAAGCTCTTGAACGGCTATGTTCAGCACCCGTCCCTTATAGACAACATCGACAACTATGTGGTACCGCCGGCACTCGGTAAACAGGCGGGTATGCTCGGCGGCGTTGCCCTCGCCCAGCGCATTGCCTCGTCGGGTTAACGTTGCAACACAACTGGTCACTCGAATGACAACGTCATTTCGAGCGTGCTCGTGCCGCGCTCGACTTGCAGCACCAGGGGGGATCCGCGCAGACAGCGGATGCGCTCGTCGGTACCGAGTGTTTTAACAGGCCGTCCGTTCATCGCGATAATGCGATCGCCCTTGACGAGACCCGCTGTAGCGGCCACGAGTCCCTGCTCGACACCAATTACCTCAAGCACATCTCCAGACAGACCACCCAGCATGATGCCGTAGCTTTTTTTGCTGCCACCTCGCACGACTCGTCTCGTCGGCGATCCAGAGTCGGGCATCTGCGGTGATTGCTCAAACGCTACGCGACGGTTTGTGCGGTCGATGGTGACCGTAAGCTCGCGCAGGATTCCCATTCCGATATGGCATACCGTCGATCTATCGCTGAAGGCGATTCTCGGATTGTCGATCGCGATATGGCCAATATTGAGCGTGCCCTTTAATTGGGCGGACAGGATCTCGAACTCTGCATCGACAGTTCTCCCCGTACCGGTGACCACCGGTTCTGACACGAGAGGCAAAGTGGCGATGAGATTTGAGGGTACGACTACGGTCGAGGGGGCACCGGTGTCCAAGGCCGCGCGCAACGCCTCGCCCGCGATCGAAATCGGAATGTCGGGCACAACAAAGGATGTTCCGTAGTCGAGCACGCGCTGACCATCCGCTGGTGGCAACTCGGCTCTACGGATCATCATGACACTGTTGGGGAAATCAATCGTAACCAGGAAGCCGTCTAATGACGCGGCGGCCAATATGCCGTCCGGGGCCTGCAAGGGACTGAACACGTCTTGCAGTTGCAGTGCGACCGCAGGTTTATTCTCTATGACGACATCCCCTATCTCTATGGTGCGGATTGCCAGGGAATCGGCTGGTATACGCTCGGCTCCCATCGGGCTACCGACCAGGCTGGTCCCCATTACGGGCAGGTCAAGGGCTGCAACGAGATCTTTGTCAAGAACGGTCACACCAGCACCGGTATCCACGACTAAATTGTACGGGCCCTTGCCGTTGATGAGCACCTTGACCATCGGTAGGTGCGCCAGGTAATCGATGGCAACGGCCCTGACAGGCGAGTTGGCCTTGACCGCCGAAGGGGCCTCTGCCGACCTACCCGTGGAGGCAGCCAGCGCCACAGTCAGGAACGTAACAATCAATGCTGCCCGTCTAGCCCAAAACTTCATTTTCGCCTCCTAGATTCGGGAATTCTCCCGGCTTGACATATAGTACTATTAGTACTATAGTAATACTCATTGGGTGCCACGTCAAGACGATTGTTTTGCCAGGAGTGTGCAGCGCAATGGCGACGAAGCTGACTGAGTTGGAGGGATGCGTCCTGGGGCTGGTATGGGAAATGGGCACCTGTACGACCTATGCCATCCGCAAGGTCTTCCAACGCTCCCCGAACCCATATTGGAGTGGTAGCGCCGGCGCGATCTACCCGCTGGTTCGACGATTGGAAAGCAGTGGACTGCTGCGCGCGCGTGAGGACTACACCGGCCAACGACGTCGGGACCTTTACGAAGTAACCGCAAGAGGCTTGCGAGAATTGCGGTCCTGGGTCGGGCCACGAGTGCTCGACTGGTCCGTTTCCATCCCGGTGGATCTTTTACGCACCCGCATTCGCTTCCTTGGTGTGCTGAAGTCGCCGGAGCGTGCGGAGTTCTTGGCCAACGCCGAGCAACAGCTTCTTCGTCAGATACGAGAGGCAGAAAAAGAGTGCAGATCGTTGGAGGCAACCAAGGAGCCGTATCCGTATCTTGTGGCCCGGGGTGTCGCGAAAATCGCTCGCGCCCGTTTGTCTTGGATCAGAGAGGCGACCGCACTCCTTTGCTGATCGCCCAAGGCACCGGCTCACCCGGTGTGACATACCGAGGACCCGACTCACCCTTGCCGTTGAAATACACAAAACAAGATGCTAGAATCGGCAGCCAATTGCTCGTCCGGCGCGAGTAGCACCATGGGCTCGCGCGCACATCCGCTCGCTGGCGAAACGCCATGGCCAACTTCACGATTCTCGATGTTTTGTGGGCCGTCGCCTTCCTTCTGTTGATGGTCGGCGGCGCGTTCTTTTTCTATCGGCTCGCACGTCGCTCCGAGAGCGACTTCTTTTTGGCCGGGCGCGGCCTGCCTTGGTGGCTACCCGCTTCTTCCGTTTTCAGTACCCACACCGCGACCGATACACCGATGTGGGTCACCGGTGTGATCTACGCCAACGGTCTGCGCGGGCTCTGGTACACCTTTTTCACGGCGTGGACCGCAATCGGCGCCTTCGTGTCGGCACGCATCTTTCGCCGTTCCCTCGCCTACACCCAGGCGGAGTGGCAGACCCAACGCTTCGGTGGCCTTGGAGCGGAGATGTTGCGCGGCTGGATGGCTGGGTGGCAGGTGTTCATGAACATGTTCATCCTCGGTTGGGTGGGCATCGCCATGGGCAAAGTGTGCGCGCTGGCCTTTGGTTGGCCGATTTGGGTAGGACTCGTGCTGCCCAGTGCGATCACCGCCTTTTACACCCTGGCCGCCGGTTACTGGGGTGTGGTCATGGGCGACTTCCTGCAAGGGATCGTCGCCATCTTCGCCATCGTACTGGTGTCACTGGTTGGCGTGAGCGCCGCGGGTGGCCCGATTGGCGTGACCGAACGCATCGTTGCGATCGGTGAACAGTGGCGCCTCGACGCTTTCGCCTTCACCGGATGGGTCGACGGTGATTTTCCGGTCGTGTGGTGGCTCACCATGCTGGTGATCTCGGTCATCGGCGGCTTCGGCATGGGGACTAGCATCGACTGGTACGTCGAGGCCCAGCGCATCCAGTCGGCGAAGACGGTGCGCGATGCGACGTACGGACTGTGGGCCGGCGGCGCCGTCACACTGATTCGTAACGGATTCTGGGCCGCGGGGATTCTCGCGTTTTTCTCGATGCTCCCCAACATCGCCGATGCGGCTGACTATGAACTCGGCTGGTTTCGACTTGGCTTCGAGCTCTTGCCCACCGGATTGATCGGTGTGTTCTTCGGAGCCATCCTGGCCATTCACCTCTCCACCATCTCCAGCCACTTGAATCTGGGAGCTCTCTACTTCACCCGAGACATCTACCAGCGCTATCTAAAACCCGAAGCATCAGAGAGGCGGCTCGTGTGGGTGGGCCGCGTCTCGACCTTCGTTCTCCTCATCGGGTCGTTCTTCTACGGTCTGATGATGGAGGAAATCACCCGTTGGCTGATCTTCGCGCTGTGGCTGATGATGGCGGGGATCTGGCTCCCCAATATCCTGCAGGTCGTATGGTGGCGCTTCAACGCGTGGGGTTATCTCGCGGGTTGGATGGCCAACCTTGGCGTGTCGTGGCTGGTCGTGTGGGTGCTCCCTGCCTTCGGCGTCCTACCCAAACTGCCCGACCATCTGCAGTTCTGGTTGCTGCTCGCGCTGGGCGCGGTGGTCTTCGTGCCGGTCACTCTATTCACCAAACCGGAAAAGATGGATCAGCTACTTCGTTACTACGTGATGACACGCCCCATCGGTTGGTGGGGACCCGTGCATCGCGAAGCCGTGCGCCGCGGTTTGATAGAGAAGACCGCGGCAAAGTCTACCGAATCGCGGCCCGTAATCCGACGCACGTGGACCCCCCAGCAGGCCGACGAATGGACGCGCGAAGACTGGATCGCCGTGATCCTTTCCCCCCTGGTGTTTGCCGCGCTGATGATTGGAGTGACCAAACTCTTGTTGCTGCAACCGGGTGGGTTGTGGCTGGTGCTGGGCGCCGTCCTCGGAACCGGCGTGATCTACTGGGTCATCGATCCCAAGCTGCGTGCCGTGTCGGGCGAGTACGAAGCCCAGCAAGCGCGCTACGTCGAGCAGCTCGAGCAGCGCGTGCGTTGGCAGAAAGAGGGAGGACGCTAAGATGGACCGCGGACTCGTCACCCTTATCGGCATGAGCATCGCGTACGTGGCTTCTTTCCTGGGCCTGGGCCTGGCCTGGTGGAGCTGGCGCAAGCACCACAGCAAGGATGGCTCGCCATGAACGAGGCGCTTCCGGTCAGCTCTACCCTCAGTGGTGTGCTGTGGACTTGGGTCGTGCCTGTCCTGCTGTTTGCGATTGCCTTTGTCGCCACCTGGCTGCTTTATAGACACTTCGCCAATCGAGATGAGGATTCATGAGGTGCGCTCTGGCCCTCGTCCTCGTCCTTGTCGTGTTCGGAATCGCTCGTGCCGACCTGGTCGACGACGTCGATCCTTTCATCGGCAACGGCGCGCACGGCCACACCTTCCCCGGACCGACGCTTCCCTTCGGGATGGTGCAATTGAGTCCAGACACTCGGCTCACGGGTTGGGATGGCTGCTCCGGCTATCACTTTAGCGACCAAGTGATATACGGCTTCTCACACACGCACCTCAGCGGTACCGGTGTGAGCGATTACGGCGACGTCCTGTTCATGCCGGTCACCGGAGAACCGTTGCTGGAGAACGGCTACCCCGATCGAGTGGACGAGGGCTACGCCTCCCACTTTGCTAAGGCCAGCGAGCGTGCAAGCGCGGGTTACTACACCGTGCAACTGCAGGATTACGGAGTGCGTGTCGAACTCACCGCGACGGCGCGAACAGGCCTGCACCACTATGTGTTTCCTGAGGGCCGACCCGCGCATGTGATCGTCGACCTCGAGCATCGAGACCGTTTACTGGAGTCCGCATTACGCGTCGTGAGCGACGACACCATTGAGGGCTTTCGGCGATCCACCGCCTGGGCGCGTGATCAGGTGGTGTTTTTCCGGGCGCGCTTCTCGCGCTCCTTTACGGCAACCCAGATCGTTACCGGCGCCGTGTCCGGATCCCAACAAAACGTAAAAGGCGTCCTGTCATTTGGCAACAGCGGTGGCGAGGTGTTCATCCAGGTTGGGATATCGGCCGTGGACCTCGATGGTGCAAGGCGAAATCTCGAAGCGGAGTGGACCGGCATTCGATTTTTTGGCAACTGGAGATCGGGCTCGTGCGGCGTGGGGCGAAGCGCTCGACCGCTTCACGATAAAAGGAGCCACCAACGAACAACGAACAGTTTTTGCCACAGCACTTTACCACAGCTTCCTGGCGCCCAACCGATTCAGTGATAGCGACGGTCGCTACCGTGGGATGGATAACGCCATCCACCGCACCGAAGGGAGAGACCATTACACGGTGTTTTCTTTGTGGGACACCTACCGCGCCACGCATCCCCTCTTTACTCTGGTGGAACGCGAACGCACGAAGGATTTCATCCGCACTTTCCTCGCGCAGTACGAACAGAGTGGTCGACTACCGGTGTGGGAGCTCGCCGCCAACGAAACCGACTGCATGATTGGCTATCACTCGGTGTCGGTCATCGCCGATGCGTATCTCAAAGGCATAGACGGCTTCGACGCCCGGCGGGCGCTCGAGGCCATGATTCACAGCGCCACCCTCGACCACTTCGGGCTCGACACCTACCGGGGCGACGGCTTCATCGGCGCCGACAAAGAAGGCGAGTCGGTCAGCAAAACGCTGGAATACGCGTACGACGACGCGTGCATCGCACGCATGGCCGACGCCATGGGCCGCACGGAGATCGCGGACGAGTTCGATCGGCGCTCGCAGGCCTGGCGTCACCTGTTGCATCCGAAGAGTCGTTTCTTCCGCCCACGACGTAACGGACAGTGGCTGCAACCTTACGACCCGCGTCGGGTGGACTTTCACCACACCGAGGCCAACGGGTGGCAGTACCGTTTCGCCGTTCCCCACGACGCGCGCGATCACGTGCAGGCACTCGGTGGCGATGATGCCTTCGAGGCTGCCCTCGACTCGCTGTTTACGATCGACAGTGCCACGACGGGTCGCGAGCAGCCCGACATCACCGGACGTATCGGCCAGTACGCGCACGGCAACGAACCCAGTCACCACGTGGCATGGCTCTCGCACTTTACGGGCCGACCGGGGCGCAGCTGGGTGCGAGTCGAACAAATTCTGGACGAGTTCTATGCGCCCACACCCGACGGACTCATCGGCAACGAGGACTGCGGGCAGATGTCGAGCTGGTATGTGCTCTCTGCGTTCGGTCTCTACGACGTATCGCCGACCTCGAGGCAGTGGCTGGTGCTCCCTCCCCGGCACCCGCGCATGAGCGTGCGCTTCGAGGACGGGCGCACGTTCACTACACGCCGTGTGGGCAGCGGACAGATCGAGCGCGTGACCTTCAACGGCAGGCCGCTAGAGCGCAGCTACCTGTGGCACCAGGAACTCATGGGCGGTGGCGAGTTGGTCTTCGAGCTGGGGGAGGCGAGCGACTGGGGACGCGCGCCACGGGCCCGCCCCGGCGATGAGCGACGCACAGAACCGATCCTCGCCGCACCGTGGGCCGAAGCCGAGAGCGATCGCTTTCGCGGAACCCTCGATGTGCGTCTGGCCAGCACCGTGCCCGGCGCCACCATCCGGTGGAGCCACCGCTCGTGGCTGGATCCCCACCTGGGAGCGATCTACGACGGCCCCATCCGTCTGGACTCCACCACGACGCTGCGCTTCGTCGCCATCGATGACGAACGCACGAGCCCCGTGGTGACCGCCCGTTTCGACCTCATCGAGCACGACTGGAGAGTCGATGTGGGTTCGGTGCCCAGCGAGCAATACACCGCAGGCGGCCCCGATGCGCTCATCGACGGTCGCCGAGGTCCCGAAGACTGGCGTACCGGAGCCTGGCAGGGCTACCAGGGACAGGATTTTGTGGCCACCCTCGAGCTGGGCCGACCGACCCGGGTGACGCGGGCCGGCGCCAGTTTTTTGCAGGACATGCGTTCGTGGATCTGGATGCCCACCGAGCTGCAGGTCGAGGCGTCCGAGGACGGTCGATCGTTTTACGAAGTCGGCCGCGTCACCCACGACGTCCCGGACGACCGTGAAGGCGTGTTTGTTCGCGATCTGGAGATCGTGCTAGACGGTCGCCCCATACGCACCCTGCGTTTGCGCGCAGTAAACTACGGTACCATTCCAGCCTGGCATGCGGGCGCTGGCGGCGAGGCCTAAATCTTCGTCGACGAGCTCATCGTGCAGCGTCGGGACCCCTAGGAGGGTTGACCTCGAGCGCGTGATGCGTTTATAATCCGTGGCTTCAAAATCGTTGCGTACGGATGTCGGGGGGACCGCATTTTCCCAAACTCACATGTCGCCCGCGTTTTGAGTTCTTTGACGGCGTTCCGTTCGATCTCCGCGGGTAGGCAAGTCATCGCTTTACCGGGGTCGCGCAGACATGACACACACCTAAGTTCTGTGTGACCCCAGAATTTACAACAAGAGAAGAGGAGTACGACATGAAGTTTATGGTCACATGGCAACTCCACCCGGAGAAATTGCACGAGACGCTCGGGTTGTTTTCGAACATGTCTCAAAAGGACGACGAGGCGGCCATGGGTGATGATGTCAAGCTGCTCGGCCGCTGGCACGATTTGGCACGCGGGTGTGGAGTGGCAATCTTCGAGACCAACAACGCTGAAGCATTCTCAAAATACGCTCTGAATTGGAACGGAGCAATGGACCTGGATGTGTCGATGGTGCTGGATGATGAAGAAGCACGCGCAATCGGTCGCGAGCTTTAGGTTATCGCGCCCTCGACGGTGAATTGCTCATTGATATACGGCTCCAGCATTGTGCCATCATTGCTCGGCCAAAGGGCCGGATGCCGCGCCCAGATAATCGCAGATCTTGATGAGCAGATACGTCCCCAGCCGACGGCGCCCAAGTCGGACTGCCGGATTACCTGCAGGCCCGCCCCTTCCTTTAGGACCGGGACGGTCAGCCACACCTGGCCGTCCTAGTTTCTCATCGGTTGCGATTGAGCCAGGTTCTTCCCCTGGGAAACTGAACGCCCGTCCAATCGGACCAGGCAATCCGAATACGCAGCCTTGTCAAGCAAAGCCCGGCCAGGGTAGAAAAACGGGCCGGGGAATGTCATGAATCATACGCCATACACCGTGTCTCGGGTACGCGCTGGGACCCAACCAAAACATCCCTTCGCGGGTCTAACTGCTGATCTCCCGCTCCTAGGCTTTCGCCTTGCAAAACACCTGATTCTCCTTAATCTCGGAACAAAGGAGGTAGATATGCTTCGAAGCTGTACCACTTTTCGACAAGACGCGATTCTCCTAAGCCTCGGGCTCATGTTCCTGCTTCTGTTGATGACCGTGCAGACGATCACCGGGGCCGAGTCCATCGACAGGCGTGTCGACGAACTCGTGACCGCGTACCACGAGCACAGGGCCTTTGAAGGCGTCGTGCTCGTCGCCGATAAGGGCGCAGTCGTTTACGAAAAAGGCTTCGGCTGGGCGAACCGGGAGTGGCAGATTCCAAACACAACGGACACACGATTCCTCATTGCGTCGGTGACGAAACCGTTTACAGCAGCACTCACGATCGTTCTCGCCGAGCGGGGCAAGATCGATCTCCATGCGGCCATTTCGACCTACTTGCAGGACTACCGGCGAGACACGGGAGACCGCGTCACGGTCCATCAGCTTTTGACGCATAGTTCGGGGATTCCAAACTACGCGGTGTGGCCGCAGTTTTGGAACGACAACCCGCCACGGATGAACTACGAGAGGGCCGAATTCGTGTCGCGCTATTGCAGCGGGGATCTCGTTTTCGAGCCCGGTGAAGACACCCAATACAGCGACGCCAATTACTACTTACTGGCTCTGATAATTGAGCAGGTCACCGAGATCAGTTACGAGAAGGCGCTTGCTCGATGGATCTTCGAACCCTTAGGAATGGAGAATTCAGGCGTTGTTCGAGAAGACCTCATCATCGAGCGCCGGGCTTACGGATACCTGAAGCGAGGCGGGACCTATAGTATTCCTCCCTACATCAACTACGAAGACACTCAACTCGGCGCCGGCGACATGTATGCGTCGGTGGGAGATCTCTTCCGTTTTGATCAAGCGCTCTACGACACGACTTTGCTTTCTACCACTTTTCGTGACTTTTTGTTTGAGCCGCATACGTTCAGCGGCTTCACGGGAATGAACAATGGCTACGGTTGGAATGTTGGCGTCGAGACTCTTACGGATACCAAAAGAGAGGTCCAGATCGCACACGCCCCAGGAAATAACGCTGGATTCACGACCGTCGTTTACCGCATTCCCGAAACACGACGGACGATCATCATCGCCGCAAATGTCGGCCCGGGCCCACTGGACCCAAAGGTTTTTGAGATGTGTCGAGAGATCACACACCTGCTCTTCGGGGAAAGCTACAGCATTCCCAAACCATCGATCGTTGATCAAATCGCGGCGGTGCTCGATGCGCAGGGCATCGAGGCGGCAGAAGAGACATACCATCGCATGAAGGGTGCAGGTGGCTATGATCTCGACACGAACGCAATGAACCGTTACGGATATCGACTCTTACAAGCAGGACGGGTCGACGAGGCGGTTGCCGTGTTCCGCTTGAACGTTTTGTCCGACCCGTCATCGGCCAATGCCTACGATAGTCTCGGCGAGAGCTATATGACTCGAGGTGATCGCCTCTTGGCAATAAAGAACTACCGCAAGTCGCTAGAGCTGAACCCATCAAACGAAAACGCGCGGAAGATGCTGCATAAGCTGGGGGTCGACTAGCACTCCCGGCAGATCGCGTGCTCCGGCGCATCCATTGCGGTGGTCGTCGACGTCCGCGCCCGACTTCGCGTCGAGAAGTTACAACTCGACTCGGTGTGGCGTTTGGGCTACAGTACGGAGAAAGGAGGCGTTGTTATGGGTAAAAAGATCCTTATGCTGGTAGGCGATTTCGTGGAAGACTACGAAGTCATGGTGCCGTTTCAGGCGCTTCAGATGGCCGGGCACACCGTGCACGCCGTCTGTCCGGATAAGAAGTCGGGCGAAACCGTCAAGACGGCCGTTCACGACTTTCAGGGCGATCAAACATACACGGAGAAACCAGGACATAACTTCACACTGAATGCAACATTTGACAAAATCGATCCCTCCGCGTATGACGCATTGGTCATCCCTGGCGGCCGCGCGCCCGAGTACTTGCGGCTAAACGGAAACGTTCTTGAAACTGTCCGACATTTTATGACGAATGACAAACCGGTAGCGTCGATCTGTCACGGTGCACAGCTACTCGCTGCGGCTGGGGTGCTCAAAGGTAGGGAGTGTTCCGCGTATCCCGCGTGCAGTATTGAAGTGACGGCGGCCGGTGGCAAATTTATCGAGAAAGACTGGACAGAAGCGCACGTTGAGGGAAATCTGGTCACCGGCCCCGCGTGGCCGGCCCACCCGGAGTGGCTGGCAGCGTTTCAGAGACTACTGTAGTTGACAAACGGGTCTGAATGCGGGAATTTATCTTCCGCGGGCTGGCGCCAACCCTCCTCTCTCGCAGGTAGTTCATCCGGGAGAACATCGCGCACCGCTTCCAGCTGGATGTTCGGCAGAAAAGGGCCAGCCAGCCTAAGGCCCGGATCTGACATTCTACAAAAAGAATGGTAGCGTGACTTGCTTGGTAGATGCATTTCGAGTATATTTTTGGCAAGGATCCCACTTCTCACATCTCACGCTTCACTCCGCAAGCAACCTGCCAGCCAATTGATGGAAAGGGCTAATCTCGTGGTCCGACCCCACGGACATTCTTCGAGGTGATCCAGTGTTGAAGTACGTTTTGATACTGCTTTTCGCTCTGGCCGGCTGTGACTCTAGTCCGGTGCAACCGAATCCTGGGCATCAAGAGGATTCAGCTGAAGAGGATCCCATCGATGAAGATCCCGCCGAAGAGGGTCTTATCGTCGATTTCCAGCTAACGGACGAAATTGGAAACCCGACCACCGAGTTCCTCTTTGGTGAGGACATCTTTTTCAAAATCAAAGTTAATAACCAAACGGGTGAAGATCAACCCTGGTCGGACGCGTATTACGATGTGCCATTCGGATTTTGTGTGGTCGCTATCGGGACTGAACCGGCAATCACTATGGGATCAACACTCGACGGCTGTCTATGCAGTTGCGAACCAGACTCAGGGGTGCTTGAACAGGGTGCGACCGTGACTCACGATGCCAGGTGGTTCGACTATCCGGGGCATATCGTGTTGCCGGCTGGGGACTACGTAGCTTGTGCGGCTTTCAACATGCGGTTCAAGAACATTAGCTCCGACATCGAACCCATCGCGTTCACCGTTATGCCATCCAAACCCGACGACGAGCATGTTTTCAGTGTGTTCCGTATGCCAGCCATGGGGTTCTACCCTCCCCAGGGACGATTCTTGTGGGCGCACGTCGTCAGATCCGAATGTCTCGGCGTGGATCGGTACATCCTCGTCGGTGACCGAGTAATCGAGATGGGCTTGGGAGTCCCCGGGTGCCCTCCGGAACGGCCCTGCCCCATAACGGTTCCCATTACGCCTCTGATCCTTGACGAAGCTCAGGCGCAAACACTGCAGAGACTAATCGCCGAGTTTCCAACCGTGGATCCGGAGATCAACCACGCGTGCGATCCGAGCTACATGACTTTATACCGTCTAGGAAGTATGATCCGACGAGTTGGCCCGTGCGTCTACGGACCCCCCGAGTACCGCGAGCACATGAACGACCTGGGACAATTCATCGAATCGTTGGTCCCGCATGAGGCTGCAAGGGAAGAACTGGCGAGGTTTCCATCGTCCGTTTCTTCCCAGTAGGTTAACTCACACGATGCAACTTAGTACATAGATAACCCAAGGCGCAATCTTCGTTTCATTGACCCATTCGTATGGTTCACTCGCTTTTGCCAGTGGTCTATAAGTCTCGACCAGGTTCAACCCCGCTCTCTCGAAAACCTTTCTGTAATCCTCATCCGGCCAAATGATATCTTCCACGGGTCTTTTGTCTTCGAGTTCCGTTATGACTATCCTCACTTTCTCTCCGCTTCTCGCAGATTTGTTCTCCGGGTAGTCTTTGGTTGAGAATGATGCCCATTCATGTGTGTATATTTCAGGTGCTGAAACGAGGTTGATTATCTTCCCTTCTCTTCTTAGCAGTCTCCGTAGCTCTCCGAATATCTTCACCTTCTTCTGCACTGTTGGTATGTTGTCAAAAGTAAATGCCGACAACACGAGATCGTAGGTGTTGGCTTGGAGATGGCTTAGGTCGCCATCCCCAACGATATGATAGCTCCCTCGGGGATCTCTTTGTCGCGCTTTCTCTATCATGCCTTCTGCGACATCCACGCCGATGACATCGAACCCCAGTTTATGCAAGAATCTTGTCGATCGTCCTGTGCCACACCCGAAATCTAGCGATCTCTTTCCTTTGACGTGCTCAGAAATTATCCTCGGTAGATCCCTATACGCCAGATAATACGTGCCAGGGAACTCCAGCTTCGCATAGCTCTCTGCCCGCTTCGCGTCGTTATATGAATTAAAACACTCCATGATGACCCCTTTTTGTTGTGCACCTTTTCCTAATGTATTAGCTGTGAATCATGATATGAGGATGTGCTCCATGCACGTGATTCATCATGACTGGATTCTGATTTGACAGCCCGCCATCGACTTAATCCAATTGTCATCCTAATGCGTGCGTACAATAAAAAGAATAGATTGACAATATAGATATGACAATATAAATATTGTCATAGTGACAATATGGATGCCCAGCATAGGTCCCAATAAACCGCTATACGCGGCGATCGCCAGAGCCCTGGCCGAGGATATCGGAGCGGGTCGTCTGAGACCGGGGGATGAACTTCCGACCCAGCGCGAGCTCGCCGATGGGCTGGGTGTGTCCGTGGGCACGATCACGCGGGCGTACAGGGCCGCCGAACGACGTGGATTGATCCGCGGGGAGATCGGGCGGGGGACGTTCGTGACCGGCGCACCGATGGACGAGTACGGTGCGGCCGAATTCGAGCCGACCACGCCGGGTGTGATCGACCTCGCCGTCGTCCGGCCCTTGTACGGCCTCGACCCCGATCTGGCTCCGGCAATGCGCGAACTGGCACGTCTGCCCGCGCTGCCCGAGTTACTCCACTACCAGCCAAACGCGGGGATGCGGCGGCACCGGGCGGCAGGATCGCAGTGGGTGTCACGATTTGGGGTGCACTCGGACGCTGAAAACGTGATCGTGTGCGCCGGCACGCAGCACGCACTCACCGTTACCCTCTCCACGTTGTGCAAACCAGGCGACTCGCTGTTCGTCGAGGAGCTCACCTACCCCGGTCTCCGCGCCCTGGCGAATCTACTCAAGTTGAAGATGGTGCCTCTACCCACGGACGGCGATGGGTTGATTCCAGCTGCGTTCGAGTCGGCGTGCCGACAGCGCCGTGCAAGTGCGCTGTTTGCCATGCCCACGATACACAATCCCTTGACGGTGACCATTCCTGAAGCGCGCCGCCGCGAGATTGCTGGGATTGCGTCCAAGTACGGCGTCGCCATCATCGAAGACGCCATCAACCATCTGTTGGCCGACGACCCTCCACCCCCGCTATCGGTGTTCGCCCCGGAGATTAGTTATTTCATCGCTGCCATGTCGAAGGTCGTCACGGGAGGCCTTCGCGTCGCGTACTTGGTCGCGCCAAAGGATTCGATCGATTTGTTGACGCGAGCCGTATGGGCGACTAACTGGATGACGGCGCCGCTGTGTGCGGAAATTGCGACGATGTGGATCGAAAACGGAACCGCGGATAATACGTTGGGGCATAAGCGAACGGAAGCGCGAGATCGTGTCAACATAGCCCGTGAGATTCTCGATGGGTTCGAACTGCGATGCAACGACTTCGGTCACCACGCCTGGCTGACACTCCCCGATCCTTGGCGGAGCGCGGCACAATTCGCCGAAGAGGCCCGACGGCGGGGCGTGGCGGTGGCCTCGGCCGACGTGTTTGCCGTTGGCGGCAATCCACCGGTGGGCGTACGGTTGTCGCTGAGTGCTCCCCCCGATCGCGAGGTATTGTCGGCAGGGTTGCGAAAGCTCAAACAGGTGCTTGGCGCTGGACCAGGCTTAGGTTCGGCGATCGTTTGAGGAAAATCTGATGCGGTTTGCCAAGAAAGGGCGTGGCGACGCCATCTCTGACATGGCCGATTCATCAAGATTGCCCGCGCAAGCAGTGGTGTCCTGTCGAAACGCACTTGGGGTTCCACCCGGGAGGCATCGCTGCTATAATTATGGCGCGAGGATGAGTGGACTCGAGTACGAGCTCGCTTTGATTAAGTCGGTGACCAATCCATTGGAGTAGCTACCGTGACAGGACAGTCTGCGACCGCCAACCTAGCGGTTTTCTGTGATTTTGAAAACATTGCGATCGGCACGCGTGAGTCAAACTACGAAGACTTCGATATCGGCAAGGTCATCGAACGCTTGCTGCTCAAAGGCACGATCGTCGTGAAGAAGGCGTACTGCGACTGGGACCAGTACAAGGAGTTCAAACGACCGATGCACGAGGCAGCGTTCGAGTTGATCGAGATCCCGCATGTCCGCCTGTCCGGCAAGAACTCCGCCGACATTCGCATGGTGGTCGATGCGCTTGACCTCTGCTACACCAAGCCCCACGTTGACACGTTCGTCATTCTCTCGGGTGATTCGGATTTTTCGCCGCTGGTGAGCAAGCTTCGCGAGAATGACAAAACTGTTATTGGTGTGGGTGTCAAAGGTTCGACCTCCGATCTGCTTTCCGCTAACTGCGACGAGTTTATTTTCTACGACGACCTGGTACGAAAGCGGGAACGACGCGGACGTGCCCGCAAACGTGCACCTGCGACGAAGAGTCGGGCTAAGAAAAAGCCCAAGGCAAACGAAGAAGAAGAGCGACGGCAGCGGGGACTTGATATGATCGTGGAGACCGTCGATATGTTGATCGAAGAACGCGGGGAAGAAGAAACGATTTGGGGATCGATGGTCAAGCAGACTCTCAAACGACGCAAGCCAGGGTTCAACGAGTCCTACTACGGTTTCCGGGCGTTCAGCCAGCTGCTGGAGGAAGCGGAGCGGCAGGGGTTGATCAAGCTGGAGCACGACGAACGCTCGGGCGGCTACATTGTGAAAGCAGTTTACCCCGACGCATAAGCCGCCCCGGACGCCGGGTGCGGCTCCCAAATCTTTTGTCGCGCGCTTGTTCGGGCACGACCTCCACGGTCATACCGTGGCCTCAACTGGGAGCATCAGTGAGCATACAATCGCTTCGCCTCCCCAAGCTCGTGGAGTCCGATCCGCGCGGAACGGTCCTCCGTCAAAGCCTGATCGAGCACGCCCAGCCCATTCGCGCCGGCAGTGAGATATCGGTGGCCGTGGCGCAATTCGACGGTCTGGAGAGCGCATTGCAAAGCGCGCACCGGGCGGGTCGCGTCGTCCGCGGGCTGGAGACCGCCGAACGATCGCTCGCCACCGAAGAGCGCGGACTGCGCTTGGTGAACCACAGCAGCGGTGTGAAGCGCGGTGACCGCGTGTCTCGTCTGTTACTACTTACCGATGACGGTTCGGATGGTTTCTACAGGCAGGTTGAAAACCTCTTGAGGCGACACGGCCCCCGCGTGCTAGCCATCCGCCTGAATGTCGATGCCGCCGGTCTGGGCGCGCCGCTGTTCGGCGCCGGACGGACAACACGACTGTTGTTGATCCAGCACAAGGAGGCGGTGGTGGCGGTACTTCTCGGTGTTGCGAAGCAATTTGGCAGCATGTAATCCGCTACCGCGATAGCTGCCAAGGAGGCCCTTTGCAAACGCATTGCGGCTTCCAAAGGGGACCAACACTTTTGCCATGCCGGGCGTACTGCGAGCGCCTCGTAACCCGTTGTGACACAGCCTATTACGGGAACGACAAAGGAGTTGGGAGTGAACATTTGTTATACTGTGACATCGCCCGCAAGAAAACAGCACTCGGTCTACCGATCGGTCCCATGGAGGCGTGACGCATGATTACTGTTTCAAGAAGCATCCTCATCGTTAGCATTCTCCTCGCGTCATACGCGCTGCCGGCTTCGGCGCAGCAGCCGCAGTGGAGTCAGCGGTTCGGAGGCGCTATCTGGGATGAGGGCTATGATCTAGCCGTTGATCTGTCCGGAAATGTCCTTATAACGGGTGCCTTCACCGATACCGTGGATTTTGGTGGCGGTCCTCTTTTTGGTGCCGGGTCCCGAGACATCTATGTGGCCAAGTACGACGCCAACGGCGGGCACCTGTGGAGCCAGGGATTCGGCAACAATAACTCGCAGAGAGGCGAATCGATCGCGGCGGACGCCTCGCACAATGTTGTGGTGGCGGGTGACTTCTCGGGCACGGTGAATTTCGGAGGGGGGTCACTGGTGTCGATCGGAGGCTGGGACATGTTCTTGGCGAAGTTCGACGCGAGTGGAAACCACATTTGGAGCCAGCGGTTTGGCAGCACGGTATCGTCCAACGCGGATGGTGCTCGTGCGGTTGCGGTAGACGGGTCGGGAAACATCTATTTGGCCGGGTACTTCTCCGGCACGGTTGACTTTGGTGGCGGGCCCTTGGTAAGCGCCGGCGGCTATGAAGCGTTTATCGCGAAATATGACCCGAGCGGCACTCATATCTGGAGCCAGCGATTCGGAAGCACGAGTTTCGACTATGCGACTGCCGTCGCCGTGGACGGCTCAGCGAACGTTGTATTGACGGGACGGATTACGGGCACGGTCGATTTTGGCGGAGGGCCGATCAGCGGTGGCAACATGTTTATCGCCAAGTTTGACTCCAGCGGTGCCCACGTATGGAGTCAAGCCTTCAGCGCCAACGCGAACGGAGTCACGGTTGATCCGGCCGGCAATGTTCTCGTCACTGGAGGCTTTGACAATGTGGACTTCGGTGGGGGGCCGCTCGTCGGACCCTCGGATATCTACGTGGTGAAGTTCGACCCGAGCGGCAATCACGTCTGGAGTATCGGCTTCGGTAGTCCACACGATTTGGAATGGGGTGCGGACTTAGCGGTGGACGGATTGGGAAACGTGTTCGTGACGGGAGAGTTTTGGGACACGATGACTGTCGGCGCCCAACTGCTCGAGAGCCGCGGAGCGAACGATCCATTTGTGGCGTGGTTTGACCCGGATGGCAATGCGGTTTGGGCAGATGTTTTTGGCGGACCGGTTGAACCGGGATCATTGATCCACACCAATGATAGAGCTGCCGGTATCGACGTCGACGGATCGGGAAACGTTATTGTCTCCGGGTGGTTCGATTATACGGCGGACTTCGGGCTTGGGACGTTGACCTCAGCAGGAGAGAGGGATGTCTATCTGGCGAAGTACACCGATATTGTGGTCTCGTCGGTTGGCGAGTCGAATCCGCCACGGATCCACACGCTGCACCCAAACGTTCCAAATCCTTTCAATCCTACGACGTCCATCGCGTTCACGCTCCGTGAGACCGAGCATGTCACGATACGGGTCTATGATGTAGCGGGCAGACCGCTTAGAACTCTACTGGACGAGTCGCGCGGTCCCGGTCGATACGAAGCGGTTTGGAATGGAACGGACGACGCGGGATCGCTAGTCAGCTCCGGCGTATATTTCTGCCGAATGAAGACAGCCACATTCGAGCAGACCAGGCGAATGGTTCTGCTGAAATAGAGAAAAATCGGTGATCTACTTTCGGAGATGCTGTGCCGGTCAGCGTATGAGCGCGCGTAGCGACCTTGACATGGTTGTCGGACGCTGATCCAGGGCCGTGGTCGACGAGAATCCGCACCAGGGTTTTTCTCGAACCACCTACCGCCCGATGGTATGTGTCTCGCATGATGACGAAACGTTATTCCCGATCCCGGCGCGCTTGTTGCGTTTGCGGTTGGCCTGGCGGTAGTTCATCTCCGTTACCCCCTCCCCTATGTCTACCAGGTCGATACGATCTTTAAATCGTGTATCGGGACTATCTCTGCTTAAAAAAAGCACTGGCTCCCAGGAGATATAAGTGATGAAAATTCTTTCCGTCAGTGTGGGTCTTCCGCGTGAGGTGACCTGGAAAGGCAGTGTCGTCACGACCGGAATTTTCAAAGAACCGGTCGAAGGTCGCGTCATGATGCGCACCTTGAATCTGGATGGCGACCGCCAGGCTGATTTGTCCGTCCACGGCGGTCCCAGTAAAGCGGTCTATCTCTACCCTGTCGAGCATTACGGGTACTGGCGGGCGCAATTACCCGATATGAAATTCCCATGGGGAATGTTCGGCGAGAATCTGACGAGCGAAGGGCTCTTGGAAGACGCCGTCAACATAGGGAATCGATTTCGAATTGGCTCAGCCGAGGTAATGGTCACTGAACCACGGATGCCCTGTTTCAAGATGGGGGTAAAGTTCGGACGAGATGACATCATCAAACGGTTTCTGGAGAGTCGTCGATCTGGTTTTTACTTTGCGGTATTGCAAGAAGGTGACGTTGGGGCCGGAGATACAATAGAACTGGTCAGTCGAGACGAGAACAATATCACCGTCGCGGACATCATACGACTGTACGTTAGCGATAAGGACAATCTGGAAATGCTGCAGCGTGCCGTGCGGGTTGAAGCCCTGCCCGAGAGCTGGCGAGCTTACTTCCTGCGCCAGATCGAGAAAATCACGAGGAGCTAGACAATCGAACGTCGGAAATCGAACCCCCGTCGTCGTTGCGGCATCGAGGCCTACCGTGTGCTGACGCGGGCGGTCTGACGCAGGAATGAAAGAAATCGCATGTATTTCTTTTGCGGATCCAGTTCGATCGCCTGCGAGATAGAGGCTGCGGCTTGATCGGGTTTGCCGATCACGTTGGCCACAACCGCAAGATTGTAATGGGCGGTTGCGTCCCCCGGGGTCTCTCGGGCGGCCTGCTCGAAGGCGCTATAGGCTTCTTCCCATAGCCCGCTTTGGGCAAAGGAGACGCCGACTTCGGTGCTCGGCGATTCGTTTTTCTCGAACGTGACACGATGGTTGATCCATCGTGGGTGAATCTGGATCAGAAATCGCACGGCAACATCGCGGGATAGGTCTTCCAGAATCATGTCTTTCGTGGGCAGCGATCCAGCTTCATCACGCCACGCACGTTTCTTAAAGTGGGCGCTCTCGGTTTTTAGGGCGACGATCTCTCCCGTATTGATGTTCGCCATACGAAACGTCACTGCAATGGTGCCCTTGCGCAGGATGTAGCCGCGGTCGACCGTGATGGTTTCCTTGATCTCTTCCTTGACGATCTCTATCTCGCCGTTCTCTCCTTCACGCTTGACTTCCCGATACTTCCCCGTTCCGACTTCCTTTTCGACACGCGTGACACCCGTTTGCGAGTCTACGCTGAACGCGTCCACGATGCCGAAGATGAGACCATCGACGCCGAGCAGCTTCAGATCACTCACCGTTGACGGATCCACGATTCCTGACTGGTTAAAGTCACGTTCCTCGAGAATTCGGTCGAGCTCCGTCCGTTCGAGTAAACGGAAATGGCCCCTGTTCACAATACCTTCCGACAACTTGAGCGCAACGATACGTCCGGAGCGCTCCAGGCCGTCGAACTCGGCCACGGCGACCTCCTCGATGCCTGTGACGTCGGCAAGCGAAGGCTGATACGTCTGGTAGTAGGCTGACTTTGCGCAACCGATCGCCGACAGTGCACAGATCGCAAGTGCCGCCAGTCTCAAAAGTGACGCGTAACTAGAAGCTCTGGGGAAGTACGGGTAACTTTTCGACATCATAAACCTCGCCGAGTATGAAGTGCATCGTTAACGTTTCTTCGCGATTCGCGGAACGCACGCAAAAACAGCAAGGATGGTGCCATTAATGGGCGTAGACCGCCGAGCTTGATGGCGCGTCTTCGCCAGCGGTTTCTTGACGACATTGATTCTTGTCGCCACACTGGCGATCCTCGGCACGATTTGGCAGCTCAGCCAAAGAACTGTTTCTGACCGATAGCGGCCATTCGAACAGCTCGTGTATTCGTCCAGCTACTAATCCCTTCAAATCGAGAAACTGGCTCCCCAGGGCAGAACCTACTTCGACCTGTTCGACCCCTTGTGGTAGAGTGCATTTCTACGCGACCATCCTTGGTAAGATCCTTCTCGTGAGGCTTTCATGACTTGGCTCGCTGGAATCGTTGTGGTGATCACTGGGCTTTGGTTGATGGGCTTGGCGCTGTTGATCGTGGTCACACCTGTACGCGCAGAGCGTTTTCTCTTAGGGTTCGCCAGCTCCGCGCGGGCGCACTATACCGAACAGGTGTTGCGTCTGATTGCTGGTTTGGCGATCGTCGTATTCGCCGTTGAGACGAGATTTACAGACCTATTCCGGATTTTCGGATGGCTCATCGTCGTAACGGCTTTGGGGCTGCTGCTTGTGCCGTGGCGGTGGCATCACCGGTTTGGAAAGTGGGCTATCCCACTAGCAATTCGCCATATCAACCTGTATGCACTGGGGGCCTTCTTGCTCGGCGCGTTCATGTTGTACGTGGTGTTGCCGTAATGAAGAACGGCGATCGACCGGGGGCCTGGTAGGTACACCGTCGAGTTTGGTTCTATTCCGATGATTCCGACTGTGGCATACGCGCCATCTGGGCTTTGGCCGCGGCAAGAAGTACGTCCGCGTCGAGCCGCACGCGATGGTCTGGGTTGACGTACTGAAAGCGCACGACACCATCGGTTCCCACCACGAACACCGCCGGAACGGGCAGAAGGTGGTGGGACTGTCCCGATGCGGCGTCGAGATCGATGCCGTACGTGGTGTACTTTTGCACCATGCTCTTGGGCACTTGCCACCCGAGACCAAATTCAACCGCGGCCGTCATGGAACTGTCCGACAACAATTGAAAACCGAGATCGTGCTTGTCGAGACTCTCCTGGAGCATCGAGGGCCGGTCGGCACTGATCGCGACGATCTGATAACCGATCTCGCGCAATTCCGATTCGATTGTATGCAGCTCACCTAGCTGCGCGTTGCAGTACGGTCACCAGCCGCCGCGATAGTAGATAAGAATGGTCGGTTGTATCGCCAGGACGTCCCTTAACACGACCGGCTGGTGATCCGGCGTGACCAGCGTCACGTCGGGAACGCGGACGCCGATCATTAGCGGCCTAATCTGCTCCGGGGCATCGGCGATGAAGGGCCCACGCGTGTCCGCCCGGGATGCGGCGGCCAAAACTAAGAGAAAAAAAACAGCGACTAACATCGGCAATCTCATTCTAGGCTCCTTTCTGGCGAAAACTGTGCCTAGAGGGGAATCATTGTAACACAATCGGATACGGGTTGGCTCCCCGGATCCGACATTTCTCGAACAGGCAGGGTGTCCCGCCCCCGCGGATTGACTGGACATCGAATCTGGCTCCCTGGGTAGTCTACATCTCGATACTCGTCCCATGGTCTGGGGCGGAAAAAGGGTAGCAGGGGCCGTCGATCAATGATAGCACGTGTTGTTAGTTGTGGGCAGTTCCACCTCGGTGTATCCTACCCGGGAAGTCCCTAAAAAGGACCATCAGCTCTTGTGTCACACGTGAGGCTGAGTCATTCCATCGTGGCTTGATCTCCAGTCAAAGGACGGGGAAGCCAAATTGTCCCCCGATCAGATTTTTTTGCTGAGTCTTCTCGCGGCTGTCCTCGTCCTGTTCGTTTGGGGACGATGGCGCTACGATGTCGTTGCGATCGGCGCAATGTTACTGGTTGCAATTACCGGCATCGTGCCGGTCCAGGATGTCTTTCTCGGTTTCGGCCACCCGGCGACGCTTACCGTGGCGATGGTTTTGATCATCAGCCGTGGCTTGTTGAACTCGGGCGTCATCGACCTAATGGCCGAGCACGTGCTGCGGCCGCTCAAATCAACAACCGGCCAGATCGGCCTTATGTCGCTGGTGGCGGCGGGTCTCTCCGCTGTCATGAACAACGTGGGAGCGCTGGCCTTGCTGATGCCTGCCGCAATCCGCTCCGCTGCCAATGCCAAGCGCCCGCCCGCCGCGATTCTGATGCCACTGTCCTTCGCTTCGATCCTCGGCGGCATGCTGACGCTGATCGGCACCCCGCCCAACATTATCATCGCAGCCATTCGCTTACAGACATCCGGGTCGGCCTTCGGCATGTTCGACTTCACACCGGTGGGTGGAGTCGTTGCACTCACCGGCGTGCTCTTTGTCTCTGTTGTTGGCTGGCGGTTGATTCCCAAGAAACGACGTGCACGTCTGTCGGCGGCCGAGCTCTTCAAAATCGAGGATTACGTCACTGAGGCCGTTGTACCGGATGGAAGCGGGCTCGTTGGCCGGCGACTGAGCGAGGTCGACAACGAGGCGGACGAAAAGGATGCCGACCTGCTTGGCGTCGTCAGGAGTGAGCGTCGACTCGACATGCGGGCTGGCGGTCGCACGTTTCAAGTCGGTGACGTGCTTCTTCTCGAGGCTGCACCGGAGGCGCTCGAAAGGCTCCTCAAGGACTGGGGGCTTGAGGCCGTCGGCGCGGATAACCACAAGGAGCAGGCGGCCGGTTTGACCCTGGCCGAGGCCGTCGTACCATCACGAAGCAGCCTGCTGGGGAGGACCGCGGCCGCACTCAGGCTCCGCCGCCGCTACGATGTGAACCTTGTTGCGGTGTCGCGTGCCAGCGAACCGTTTCGGGGACGCCTGCGATCCTTTCGTTTTCGGACCGGTGACGTCGTGCTTCTCGAAGGCGACGCGGAGAACCTGCCCGAGGCAATCGCCGAGCTGGGGCTCTTGCCGCTCGCGGAGCGTGACCTGCGCGTCGGCCGACCCAGACGGGCGCTGCTGGCGAGCGGGCTATTTGTCCTGGCGATCACACTGGCGTCATTGGGCGTCCTCAGCCTGACCGTCGCTTTGGGCAGCGCGGCACTGGCTATGATTCTCGTCGGGCTGGTTCCGGTTCGCGAGATGTACGACCACGTTGACTGGCCCGTGATCGTTCTGCTGGGCGCGATGATCCCGGTTGGTCAGGCACTCGAAGTCTCCGGCACGACGCAGATGATCGCTTCCGGGCTTGTCGCCGTGTCGGCTGGCCTCTCTCCGGTGGTGTTGCTGACTGTCATTCTCGTTGTCACCATGACGTTATCCGATGTCATCAATAACGCCGCGACCGCGGTGGTGATGGCACCGATCGCCCTTACGATTGCCCACGAGCTCGGCGTCAACCCGGACGCGTTTCTGATGGCGGTCGCCGTCGGTGCCTCGAGCGCATTTCTGACGCCGATCGGGCATCAGAACAACGCTTTGATTCTCGGGCCGGGTGGTTATCGCTTCGGCGACTATTGGCGTATGGGCTTGCCGCTCGAGGTCTTGATCGTGCTCGTCGCGATCCCGATGCTTCTTATCGTTTGGCCGTTGTAAACGATCGTCAAGTTGACAACTGGCGCGTATCGAGCGTCTCAGTGCCGTCAAACTATTGATACCCACGGAGTTAATTATGCCAGCCACCATGGCAACGGCTAGGTGGTTGATTTGGAAATCCGGACGC
>Ga0224512_10001298_pt1 | contig 24336 bp, 20 predicted proteins | sample SF_May12_sed_USG_4_FD_169103 | JGI IMG/M metagenome (GOLD analysis project Ga0224512, IMG submission 169103) | Sediment microbial communities from San Francisco Bay, California, United States - SF_May12_sed_USGS_13 | ecosystem: Environmental > Aquatic > Marine > Sediment | place: USA... | reverse complement strand
CGCCACCGACAGCACGGCCGGCTTCATCGCTACCGGCGCCGGCCCCGACGAGGCCGTCACCGCGCTGGGCAGCACCCTGGTCCTGAAGGTGCGCGCCGCCCGCCCGGTTTTCGCACCGGACTACGGGGTCTATAGCCACCGCCTGGGTGACGACTGGCTGGTGGGTGGTGCCTCCAACAGCGGCGGCAACGTCCTGCGCCGGTTCTTCAGCAAGGCGGAGATCGAACACCTGTCGGCCGGCCTGCAACCGGAGCGGCCGACCGGGCTGGACTATTACCCCCTGCCGTCCCCCGGGGAGCGCTTCCCCGAGAACAACCCCGGGCTGCAACCGCGGATGACACCGCGGCCGGACGACGACGGCCGCTTCCTGCAAGGCCTGCTGGAAGGGATCGCGGCCATCGAACAGCGCGGCTACCGCTTGCTGGAACAGCTGGGTGCACCCTACCCGCGGCGCGTCCAGACCGTGGGCGGCGGCGCCGTTAATGAGCCATGGCGCCGCATTCGTGAGACACTGCTCGGGGTACCGGTCATTGCCGCCCGGCACCAGGAGGCCGCCTACGGCGCGGCCCTGCTGGCCAGGCAGGGCCTGGCAGGATTACAACAGGCACCATGAAAGACTTCATCAAGGGCGTGCGCTACCTCCGCGAAGGGCTCAGGCTGATGCGTCAGCCCGGGTTGCGCCGCTATGTCGCCGTGCCCCTGCTGGTCAGCGTGGTGGTGTTCAGCGCCGGCATCGTGGTCGGCATCCAGCTGCTGGAGGTCCTGCTCGGCTGGCTGCTGGGCTGGCTGCCCGGCTGGCTCGACTGGATGCGCTATCTGCTGTGGCCGATCTTCGTGCTGACGGCGTTGCTGCTGGTGTTCTACAGCTTCGCCCTGGTGACCAACCTGATAGCCGCTCCCTTCAACGGCCTGCTGGCCGAGGCCGTGGAACGCCACCTCACCGGCGCCCCGCTGGAGGACACCGGCGGCTGGCAGGCGCTCATAAGGGATATCGTCCCCAGCCTGCTGTCCGAGTTGCGCAAGCTGCTCTATTTCCTGCTGCGTGCCCTGCCCCTGGGACTGCTGTTCCTGATCCCGGTGGTCAATGTGGCCGCGCCGTTCCTGTGGGCGCTGTTCAGCGCCTGGATGCTCGCCATCGAGTACGCCGACTACCCGATGGCCAATCACCTGCTGAAGTTCGGCGAACAGCGCCGGCGCCTGCGCAGCCGCCGGCTGCTCGCTTACGGCTTCGGCGGCGGCTCCCTGCTGATGACCATGATCCCGGTGGTGAACTTCCTCGCCATGCCGGCCTCGGTCGCCGGCGCCACCGCGATGTGGGTCGGAGAATTCAAGGAAAGTGCGTAGCCTCGTGCGGCAGGTATTGAAATATTAAAAACCATTCACCGCAGAGTCGCGGAGGACGCAGAGATATAAAAAAGAAAAACTTCTAACCGCAAAGGCGCAAAGAGCGCAAAGAGCGCAAAGAAAACAATAATTATTGTAAAAACCACGATCCGGGAAATCACAAAATGCGGTCATTCGTCATGCCATGGGTGTGGTGTTTTTAGCAAGAATTATGTTTTGACTTTTTATTCTTTGCGCTCTTTGCGTCTTTGCGGTGAATGATTTTTTTACTCTGCGTTCTCCGCGACTCTGCGGTGAATATTTTTTGAAACAGCCTATTTCAGATACTCCCGCAGCCGCCGCACGCCCTCCTGCAGGTTCTCCAGCGAGGTGGTATAGGCAAAGCGCACATGGCGTTCGGGTTGATGGGTGCCGAAGTCGATACCCGGGGTGATGGCCACGCCCGCCTCCTCCAGCAGTTGTTCGGTGAAGCCGTAGCTGTCGTCGGTGAAGCGGCTGCAGCCGGCGTACAGGTAGAAGGCGCCCTCCGGCGTCACCGGGATAGCGAAGCCGAGTTCCCGCAGTGCCGGCAGCAGGTAATCGCGCCGTTGCCGGAATGCCTCCCGGCGCTGTTCCAGAATGGCAATGTTTTCCGGTTCAAAGGCGCTCAGCGCCGCGTACTGCGCCAGTGTCGGTGCGGCCAGGAACAGGTTCTGTGCCAGCTTGTCGATATCCGCCACGCAATCCTGCGGCGCAACCAGCCAGCCCAGGCGCCAGCCGGTCATGCCGAAGTATTTCGAGAAGCTGTTGACCACGAAGATGTCCTCGGACACCGCCAGCGCTGTGTGTGCCGGGGCTGCATAGGTCAGGCCGTGGTAGATCTCGTCCACCACCAGGCTACCGTCGTGTCCCTTCACCACATCGTATAACTTGCCCAGTGACCGCGGCGAAAGCAGCGTCCCGGTCGGGTTGGCGGGCGAGGCCACCAGCAAGGCACGGGTGGCTTGCGTCCACGCCGCAGCCACCTGCGCGGGATCGGGCTGGTAGTCCGTGGCGGCATCAACCGGGAGGCCCAGCGGATCGCCGTTCAACAGGTAGACAAAATTGCGATTGCAGGGGTAACCGGGATCGGCCATCAACACCGCGTCACCGGGGTTGACCAGTACCGCCATCACCAGCTGCAGTGCCGCCGAGGCACCGGGCGTAACGACGATACGCAGCGGATCGACATCGACCCCGTAGCGCTCGCGGTAAAACAGCGAGATCCGCTCGCGCAGCGCCGCCAGCCCGACGGCGGGCGTGTAGTGCGTGCGCCCTTCCGCCAGCGCCCGCACGCCGGCGTCGATGACCGGCTGGGGCGTGACGAAATCCGGTTCGCCGATTTCCATGTGGATAATGGAACGTCCCGCCGCCTCCAGTTCACGCGCCCGCGCGAGCAGGGCCATGACATGGAATGGCTGGATGGCGTTCATGCGGTCGGCACGTTGGGTCACGGTGCAGACCCTCAATTCCGTTGCAGGCGTTCGCGTCGTTCCCGGCAGAGTGCATGCAGCCGCTGCAGGTAGGCCACGTCCACCACCCCGCCCGGATCGGGCTCACCCGCGATCAGTCGACAGGGATTGCCGGATTCGCCGAGTTGATCCAGCACCACGGCCGCACCGCTGAAATCATGGTCGGCAGTGAAGCGGTTCAGGGTAATCAGGGTGTCGACACCGGCGGACAGGGCCGACCTGAGCCCGTTCACCGAGTCCTCGAAGGCCAGGCACTCGGCACCCACCAGCCCCGTCTGCTGCAGCGCGTAGAAATAGATGTCCGGGGCGGGTTTCTTGTGCGCCACCACATCACCCGCCGCTATCACGTCGAACCAGTCGCTGGTGTCGGCTGCGAAGCTGTGAGTCAGCAAACTGGTGACATTCGCCGGCGTGGTGGTGGTGACGATCGCCAGGCGCAGCCCGCGGGCACGGGCGTCCAGCATCAGGCGTTCGACCCCCGGGCGCAGCGGGACATGTCCCCTGGCCAGCATGCCCACATAGTGCTGCGTCTTGTCCCGGTGCAGCCCGGCAATAAACCCGTCAAGGTCAGCGGGACGCTCGAACCCGGGCAGGAACCGGTCGAGGTAGTAACGAATCCGCTCCCGGCCACCGGTAACCTCCAGCAGTTGATGGTACAACTGCCGGTCCCAGTCCCAGTCGAGACCGCTGTCGGAAAAAGCGGCATTGAATGCCTTGCGGTGGATCTCCTCGGTATCGGCCAGGGTACCGTCCACATCGAACAACAGGGCCTTCAGACTGGACATGTGCGGGCGAACTCCTTCATGGTGTACCTCTCCGGTTACGGGGCAATTCGGTCACACCGGCAAATCCCGGTGAAGGCCATGATTTTACAGCTGAAACGATCCTTGACTAATGGCAAAAGAGGCGTATAAATAACGCCCCTGAAACGGCAGGCCTACCCACAACAACAATCTGCCAGCGAGCCTGGATCTTTTAATTACTTGATTGGAAACAGTTTATCAAGCGTTCTGTTTCCGGAGATAGTGTACATGGCCGTCAAAAAGAAAGCAGCGAAATCCAAAACCGTAGCGAAAAAGAAGACCGTCACCCGCAAGGCCCCGGCAAAGAAGAAGGCCGCGGCCCGCAAAACGGTGACGAAGGCCGCTGCGAAGAAGAAGACCGCTGCGAAGAAGAAGACCGCCGTGAAGAAGAAGGCACCCGCGAAGAAGGCCGCCGCAAAGAAGAAGACCACTGCCAAGAAGACACCCGTGAAGAAGGCCGCACCCCGAACAAGAGCGGCCGCCAGAAAAGCACCGTCGAAGACAGGATCGCAGGTCGGGCCGGTACCGGGTATCGCCCCCTACAAGGGAAGGAAGGGCGAGAAGTACATGAATGAGAGCCAGGTCGAGCACTTCACAAAGATCCTCCTGGCGTGGAAAAGGGAATTGATGGAAGAAGTCGATCGCACCGTGCATCACATGCAGGATGACGCGGCCAACTTCCCGGACCCCAATGACCGGGCGACCCAGGAATCCGAGTTCAGCATGGAACTGCGTGCCCGTGACCGCGAACGCAAGCTGATCAAAAAGATCGACGAAGCGGTGCAGAACCTGGAAAACGATGACTATGGCTACTGCGAGGCCTGTGGTGTCGAGATCGGCGTCAAGCGTCTGGAGGCGCGGCCGACCGCCAAGCTGTGCATCGATTGCAAGATACTTGATGAGATCAAGGAAAAGCAGATGAGCTGAGCTGTGCCGGATACTTCACTGGCAACAAGGCCGGCACATGCCGGCCTTGTTGTTTTATAGTTCCCGATTATGTCAGCCGACGAATTATCCCCTGCGCCCTATCGTGGCCGCTTTGCACCCTCCCCGACCGGTCCCCTGCATTTCGGTTCCCTGGTAGCAGCCGTCGGCAGCTACCTCGACGCCCGCGCACACCTGGGTGAATGGCAGCTGCGCATCGAGGACATCGACCCGCCGCGCGAGGTTGCGGGCGCCACGGACGATATCCTCAGGACCCTGGACAGCTTCGGCCTGGAATGGGATGGCCAGGTTATGTACCAGAGCCGGCGCAGCGAATATTACAACACTGCCCTCGACCGGCTGCGTCAGTCCGGCTACCTCTATGGCTGTGCCTGCACCCGCAGGGAAATTGCCGACAGCATGCCCGGGCGCGGGACTGCGGGTGTCTACCCGGGCACCTGCCGTAACGGTATCCTGCCGGGGCGCACGGCACGTTCCCTGCGCGTGCGCGTCGATCCCGGAAAGATCGGCCTGAAAGACCGGTTGCAGGGAGATGTCAGCCAGTCACTCAGCGAGGCTGTCGGCGATTTCATTGTACGGCGTGCCGACAACCTCATCGCCTATCAACTGGCGGTGGTGGTTGATGATGCCGAACAGGAAATGACTCATATCGTGCGCGGTGTCGACCTGCTGGAGTCCACACCGCGACAGATCTACCTGCAGCAGCTGCTGGAAGTCCCGATGCCGGTCTATCTGCACCTGCCGGTTGCCGTCAACAGCAGGGGCGAAAAACTCAGCAAACAGACTCACGCCAGCCGGATCTCCGACCATCACATGACGACTGTCCTGATCGACGTGCTGCGCTTTCTGCGCCAGGACCTGCCGGACTCCCCGGGGGATGCCCGCGCGGATGAACTCCTTGCCTGGGCCGTCTCGCACTGGACCGTCGACAACATCCCGGCACGCCGCAGCCTGGCCGCGGCGCCGGCTTATTACGGGGCGTAGCACCCGGGCCTGACGGGAAAAGGAACAAGAATGATGTCGCACCGCGGGTCGAGTGGATATAATGAAGGATCTTACCGGTGCCCGCAGCGGGCAGGACAATAAGCGGAGACAACACCATGCCCGAAAGCAAGATCTACGACATCCCGACAAGCTATACCGACGATGCCCTGCTGGACGAGATCCGCTACCAGAAGATGTACCAGCGCTCGATCGAAGACCCGGACGGGTTCTGGGCTGAACAGGCCTGGTCGTTCCTGAGCTGGGACAAACACTGGGACACCGTGCTCGACTGGGACTTCAGCAAGGGACATATCCGCTGGTTCGAGGGCGGCAAGCTCAATGCCTGTTACAACTGCGTCGACCGGCACCTGGAGAACCGCGCCGAGCAGACGGCACTGATCTGGGAGGGGGACGATCCGGCCGATGATGCCCATATCAGCTACCAGGAACTCTACGAACAGGTTTGTCTGCTCGCCAATGCACTGAAATCGCGCGGCATCAGGAAGGGGGACCGCGTCTGTATCTATATGCCGATGATCCCGCAGGCGGTGTATGCCATGCTCGCCTGCGCCCGCATCGGTGCGGTCCACTCGGTCGTGTTCGGCGGCTTCTCCCCGGAATCGATCAAGGACCGCATCCTGGACTCCGATTGCCAGATGGTGATCACGGCCGACGAGGGGGTACGCGGCGGCAAGCACATACCGCTGAAGGCGAATGTCGACAAGGCCCTGGAGTCCTGCCCCAACGTCCACACCGTACTGGTCGTCAAGCAGACCTGCGCCGACATCAACTGGGTTGAAGGACGCGATGTCTGGTATTACGAGGCCATCATGGACGCCTCACCGGAATGCCCGGCAGTGCCCATGGATGCGGAAGACCCCCTGTTCATCCTCTACACCTCGGGTTCCACCGGCAAGCCCAAGGGCGTGCTGCACACCACCGGCGGCTACCTGCTGTATGCCGCGATCACCCACAAGTACGTGTTCGACTACCACGACGGCGATATCTTCTGGTGCACGGCGGATGTCGGCTGGGTGACCGGTCATTCCTACATCGTCTATGGCCCGCTGACCAACGGTGCAACCTCGCTGGTCTTCGAGGGCGTCCCTACCTATCCGGATGCCTCACGCTTCTGGCAGGTCTGCGACAAGCATCAGGTCACTATCTTCTACACGGCACCCACGGCCCTGCGCGCGCTGATGCGCGAGGGCGATGAGCCGGTAAACAAGACCTCGCGAAACAGTCTGCGCCTGCTGGGCAGCGTCGGTGAACCCATCAACCCCGAGGCCTGGGAGTGGTACTACAAGGTGGTCGGCAAAGGCCATTGCCCGATCGTCGACACCTGGTGGCAGACCGAGACCGGCGGCCACATGATTACCCCCATCCCCGGTGCGACCCGGCTCAAACCCGGCTCGGCCACCCGGCCGTTCTTCGGTGTGGCGCCCGCCATTGTCGATGCCGAGGGCACGGTGCTCGAGGGCGCAACGCAAGGCAACCTGGTGATCACCCGGCCGTGGCCGGGCATGATGCGCACGGTATACGGTGATCACCAGCGTTTCATTGACACCTATTTCAGCACCTATCCGGGAATGTATTTCACGGGTGACGGCGCCCGTCGCGACGAGGACGGCTACTACTGGATCACCGGCCGCGTGGATGACGTGCTGAATGTCTCCGGCCACCGCCTGGGCACCGCCGAACTGGAAAGCGCCCTGGTCCTGCACGACGCCGTGGCCGAGGCCGCCATCGTCGGCTACCCGCATGACATCAAGGGCCAGGGCATTTATGCCTATGTCACCCTCGTCAATGACGTGGAACCCAGCGATGAGCTGCGCATGGACCTGATCAAGCTGGTGCGCAGCGAAATCGGGCCGATCGCCACACCGGACGTCATCCAGTGGGCCCCGGGGTTGCCCAAGACCCGTTCCGGTAAAATCATGCGCAGGATTCTGCGCAAGATCGCTGCGAATGAAATGGACAACCTGGGCGATACCAGCACACTTGCAGACCCCTCCGTCGTCGACGACCTGATCGAAAACCGCGCCGCATCATAGCCGCGGGACGCCAGCACTGCCGGCCGGACCGCGGATGATCACTCGCAGCGACTTCCGCCCGGCCTGGTGGCTGCCGGGCGCACACCTGCAGACCCTCTATCCCACACTCTTCCGGCGCCGGGCGCACCCGCAACTGAGGCGTGAACGGCTCGAACTGGCCGACGGCGACTTCATCGATCTGGACTGGACCAGCGCCAATGGCGGACCGATCGTCCTGGTGCTGCATGGCCTGGAGGGTTCGCTGGCATCACACTATACCGGCGGCATACTCGGGGCGCTGACTGCCCGGGGTTACCACGCCGCCCTGATGTACTTTCGCGGCTGCAGCGGCGAACCCAACCGGCTGGCACGCGGCTACCATTCCGGGGACACCGCGGACCTGCAGGCCGTCCACGACCACATCCGCCGGCGTCACCCGGCTACCCCGCTTGCGGTGATCGGCTATTCACTGGGCGGGAATGTCCTGCTGAAATGGCTGGGTGAACAGGGCCCGGCGGCCCGGCTGACAACGGCGGTGGCGATCTCGGTCCCGTTTGAACTCGACAGTGCCGCACGGCGCCTGGAACAGGGCCTGTCAAGACTCTACCAGCGCCACCTGCTGGGCAAGTTGCGCCGTACCGTGAGGCTGAAGGCGCGCGTTCAGCCACCCCCGGTACCCCTGGAGACACTGCCCCGACTGACGACCTTCCGGCAATTCGACGCTGCGGTCACCGCCCCGCTGCACGGCTTCACGGGTGTCGATGACTACTACCGCCGATCGAGCAGTCGCCAGTACCTGGACCGGATAGCGGTCCCCACGCTGATCCTGCAGGCGCAGGATGATCCCTTTCTGCCCGCCAGCGCCTTGCCAGTGAATGCGGATCTGAACGCGGCGGTCATGCTGGAGTTGTCACCCCGCGGCGGGCATGTGGGTTTTGTGGCCGGGCGCACCCCGTTTGCCGCCGATTACTGGCTGGAGAGGCGTATCTGCCGGCACTTGCAGGAATACTTCACGGGGCCGGCAGCGTCCAGCGAAATATCGCAGGCTGCTGATGAAAATGATTTAGGGAAAGTCTGATCAAACCGTCATTCCGGGCGCAGCGTAGCGGCGACCCGGAATCCAGTAGCTGATAATCAGGCGGTTACTGGATTCCGGCCTGCGCCGGAATGACGAATGATGAGTTAATCAGGCCTTCCTTGGAAATACCGCAGGGCACAAGAAGCGGCCTGACGGGAGCCTGTCAGGCGCACAAGCCGCCGTCGCTCAGTTCTTGTTGAGGATGATCGGGAACAGCTTGGTGTTCTCCAGGTTGATACGTTCATCCACCAGCCGGAAGATCTCCCGGGTCTCCTGCAGGAAGGTATCATTGGACTCACGACCACCGGCGATCGAGCCCGGGGTGTGGCACCAGCGCTTGAGGTAGGTGGACAGGATCTTCTTGAGCGAGTGGGTGTTGTTGATGAACTGGTCAGCCACCTCGTTGACGCTCCTGTCAGGGTGATTGAGCAACTCGGCATAGACCGCCTTGTCCTCGTGCACCAGGTGGGCCCAGATCCTGTCCCGGAAGCGGGACAACAGGTCGCAAAACACGGGGTTGTCACGCAGGTCACCATTATCCACCAGGATCCTCAGGATCGCGCTGAGGTGTACGATCTCCTGGTTCTCTTTACTGAATTCTGCAACATTGACCATCTACAGCTCTCCTGGGTATTTATTCATGCCCTGCCCGGTAACAGTGCCACCGGTATCGCACCACCCCACAGGGAAAAACATACCCGTATAGGCCTTGATCCTCAAGTCTCGGCCCGGGTCTATACGGCGCGGCCTGATAAAAAAAGGGGCCATAAGGCCCCTTGAATATGCTCATCAACCGCAGGCTAATCCTGCCCGACCGCCTTCATACTGAGACGGATACGGCCCTGCTTGTCGACCTCGAGGACCTTGACCTTGACCTGGTCACCCTCGGAGAGCTTGTCGCTGACGTTCTGAACACGCTCCTCGCTGATCTGCGAGATATGTACCAGCCCGTCCTTGCCAGGCAGGATGGTCACGAAGGCACCGAAGTCCATCAGCTTGGCGACCCGGCCCTCGTAGATCGTGCCCACCTCGACATCGGCGGTGATCAGCTCAATGCGCTTGCGCGCCTCGTTGCCGGCGTCGAAATCAACCGAGGCGATCTTGATGTTGCCGGCATCGTCGATGTCGATGCTGGCGCCGGTCTCCTCGGTGATCGACCGGATGGTGGCGCCACCCTTGCCGATGACGTCGCGGATCTTGTCCGGGTTGATCTTCATGGTGATATAGCGCGGCGCATAGGCAGAGACCTCGGGACGCGGCGCCTCGATGACCTTGTTCATCTCGCCCAGGATATGCAGGCGGCCGGCGTTGGCCTGTGCCAGCGCCTTCTCCATGATCTCGCGGGTGATGCCCTGAATCTTGATATCCATCTGCAGGGCGGTGACGCCCTTGCCGGTGCCGGCTACCTTGAAGTCCATGTCACCGAGGTGGTCCTCGTCACCGAGGATATCGGTCAGCACGGCATAGTCGTCACCTTCCTTGATCAGTCCCATGGCGACACCGGCAACCGGAGCGCTGACGGGGACGCCGGCATCCATCATGGACAGGCTGCTGCCGCAGACGCTGGCCATGGAACTGGAGCCATTGGACTCGGTGATCTCGGAAACCACGCGAATGGTATAGGGAAAATCTTCCTGTTTCGGCATCACGGCACTGACACCACGCTTGGCCAGCTTGCCGTGACCAACCTCGCGCCGCTTGGTGCCACCCATGCGGCCCGTTTCGCCGACGCAGTAGGGCGGGAAATTATAGTGCAGCATGAACTGTTCCCGGGTGGTGCCGGACAGTGAATCAATCAACTGGGCATCGCGCTCGGTACCGAGCGTGGTCACCACCAGCGCCTGGGTCTCGCCACGCGTGAACAGGGCGGAACCATGGGCCCGCGGCAATACCCCGGTACGGATAGTGATCGGACGGACGGTGCTGGTGTCTCGCCCGTCGATGCGTGCCTCGCCGGCGAGGATACGGCTGCGGACAATCTGCTTCTCCAGCTTGCCGATTGCACCCTTCACATCGGCGCTGCTGAAGCCACCTGCGGCGCCATCATCGGCCAGCTTGTCCACGATCTCCTGGCGGACCTTGCTCAACAGGGTGTAGCGATCCTGCTTGTCGGCCACCTTGTAGGCCGCGGTGATGGCCTCGGCACCCTCGCTCTCGACGGCGATGCGCAGCGCGGCGTTCTCTTCCGGTGCGCTCCATTCCAGTTGCGGGGTGTTCACCTCGGCAGCCAGTTCCTCGATGGCCTGGATCACGACCTGCTGCTGTTCGTGGCCGAACACGACCGAACCCAGCATGATCTCTTCAGAGAGTTCCTTGGCCTCGGACTCGACCATCAGCACGGCGCTCTCGGTACCTGCGACCACCAGGTCGAGCTGCGACACTGCCATCTGGTCGGCGGTCGGGTTGAGCACGTACTCGCCATCGACGTAGCCGACGCGGGCCGCACCGACGGGGCCGTTGAACGGCAGTCCGGAGATGGACATCGCCGCAGAGGCACCGATCAGGGCGGGAATATCCGGGTTGATCTGCGGGTCATAGGAAATAACCGTGAGGATGACCTGCACTTCGTTGGTGAACCCCTTGGGGAACAGCGGACGCAGCGGGCGGTCGGTCAGTCGGCACAGCAGGGTTTCCGCTTCGCTGGGACGGCCCTCGCGGCGAAAGAAGTTGCCGGGGATCTGTCCGGCCGCGTAACCCTTCTCCTGGTAATCGACGGTCAGGGGGAAGAAGTCGCGACCCTCCATGGGCTCTTTCGCACCCACGACGGTTGCCAGCACCGAGGTATCTCCCATGCTGACGATAACGGCACTGCACTGACGGGCAATTTCCCCGGTTTCGAACGTGACCGTCTGGTCACCGTACTGAAAGGTTTTCTTGATAGCACTCACGGACGTTTCCTTAACTCTTGATGAGGTGGCGCTGGAAACCAGCGGGGATCGGGTTTGATAGGGGTGACTAGCGGCGCAGACCCAGGCGCCCGATCAGGTCCTGGTAACGCTTGCTGTCCTTCCCCTTGAGGTAATCGAGCAGCTTGCGGCGCTTGTTGACCATGCGCAGCAGGCCCTGACGGGAATGGTGATCACCCTTGTGTTTGGAAAAATGACCGGTCAATTCCTGGATGTTGGCGGTTAACAGGGCAACCTGTACTTCGGGTGAACCGGTATCGGCGCCACCGACCTGGTATTCCTTAACGATCTGCCCTTTCTGTTCGGCACTTAAAGCCATGTATAGACTCCCAAAATCACTTCTAATTTAGCAAGCTGCGTATTCTAACCGGCGCACCCGCCAGCCACAAGCTACCCAAAAGGGGATATCAGCTCACATTCAGCAGCCGGCGCGGCGCCACCCGGCCGTCATCGAGGATCTCCCCGACCCCAAGAAAGCGCTTGTCGCCCAGGTAGAGTCGCACCCAGCCGGTGGTGGGAGCATGCGGCACCAGCACCGGCTGCCCCTGGCGCAGGTAGAAGGCGGCATCGCCGCTGAGACGCACATCGGGCCACTGGGTCAGGCCGCTCTCCATTGGCAGCAGCAGCGCATCCAGGGCCGCCTCGCCACCATCGGCCAGGCGGTGCTCGAGGGCGGCGAGGGTCACCATGGAGCGGTCGTCATAGGGACCGACACCCAGCCGGCGCAGGTCCGCGACATGGGCACCGCAGCCCAGCAGTTCGCCGATATCCTCAACCAGGGTGCGCACATAGGTGCCCTTGGAGCAGTGCACGCTGATTTCCACCCGGGGCGAGTCGAAGTCGAGCAGATCGATCGAATGAATGCTGATGCGGCGCGGCTCGCGTTCCACCTCCAGCCCCTGGCGGGCCAGCTTGTAGAGGCGCTGCCCCTGGTGCTTGACGGCCGAATACATCGGGGGGATCTGCTCGATATCACCCAAAAACCCGTCCATGACCTTGCGGAACTGTTTCTCAGTCACCTCTACAGGACGCTGTTCCAGCAACTCGCCCTCGGCGTCGCCTGTACTGGTGCGCTCTCCCAGCTTGCAGGCAACCCAGTAATGCTTGTCGGCATCGAGCAGGTAGCCGGACACCTTGGTGGCCTCTCCCAGACAGATCGGCAACAGGCCGCTGGCCAGCGGGTCCAGGCTGCCGGTATGTCCCGCCTTGCGGGCCCGGAACAGCTTCTTGACCTTCTGCAGGGCCGCATTTGAGGTAATACCGGATGGCTTGTCCAGCAGCAAAATACCATTCACGCGCCGTTGGTTAGTATGACGTCGACCCATAGGTGTCTGATTACCTCATTGCAGCAACCCGCTCCGGGCTACTCCGTGTTGTCCTTTTTCGTGGAAGAAGAGATGGCGGCGTTGATCAGCGCATCCATACGTGCACCCTCTTCAATCGACTGATCGTAATGAAAATGCAGGCGGGGCACTGCCCGGATACGCATCTGCTGGCCAAGTCGGCGGCGCAGAAAACCGGCGGCGTTGTTCAGTACCCTGAGCGATGCCGTTACCGCCGCCTCGTCACCCAGCACGGAGACATACACCTTGGCATGCGCCAGGTCACGCGACACCGTGACCCCGGAGATACTGACCATGCCCAGGCGGGGGTCCTTGATCTCCTCGTGCAGCAAGCTGGCAAGCTCGCGCTGGATCTGTTCTCCGACGCGACGCGTCCTTGGAAATTCTCTGGGCATTGGATTGATAACGGGGACAGGCCCCGTGTTTCCGGTTCCGGAAAAAACGGGGTCTGTCCCCCGGCCTACAGCTGCCGGGCGACCTCGGTCCGCTCGAATACCTCGATCTGGTCACCGGCCGAGACGCTGTAGTTCTTTACGCCGATACCGCATTCGGTGCCGGCTTTGACCTCGTTGACGTCGTCCTTGAAACGACGCAGCGATTCCAGCTCGCCCTCGTAGATGACTACATTGTCGCGCAGGACCCTGATCGGTGCACTGCGGCGCACCACACCCTCGACCACGATGCAGCCGGCAATATCGCCCAGCTTGCGTGAACGGAACACCTCCTTTACCTCGGCAAGCCCGATGATTTCCTCCTTGACCTCGGGCGACAGCATGCCGCTGACCGCGTTTTTCACATCATCGATGGCATCGTAGATCACGCTGTAGTACTTGAGCTCAACCTCGTTTTCCTCGATCAGGCGTCTGGCCGAGGTATCGGCACGTACATTGAAACCGATGATGATGGCATTCGAGGCCACCGCCAGGTTGACATCGGACTCGTTGATACCGCCGACGCCGCTGGACACTACCTTGACCTTCACCTCGCGTTCCTCCGAGGCGATATTAACCAGGGCATCGCTGAGGGCCTCGGCACTGCCCTGCACATCGGCCTTGAGGACGATATTCAGGGCCATCACCTTGCCTTCGCCCACCTGCGAGAACACGTCTTCCAGCCGCGCCTGCTGTTGCCTGGCCAGGCGCTGGTCACGCGATTTCTCATGACGCCACATGGCAAGTTCACGGGCCTTGCGTTCATCGCTGATCACATTGACCTCATCACCGGCATTGGGCACCGCCGACAGGCCCAGGACCATGGCCGGAATCGACGGGCCGGCCGCTTCGATCTGCTTGCCGTTTTCGTCGAACATGGCACGCACCCGCCCGTATTCCTCACCGGTCAGGATCAGGTCACCGCGATGCAGCACGCCGTTCTGCACCAGGATGGTGGCCACTGCGCCGCGCCCCTTGTCGAGGCTGGACTCCACCACGATGCCGGTGGCCGGACAGTCCTTGACGGCTGTCAGTTCCAGCATCTCCGACTGCAACAGCACGGCGTCGAGCAGGTCGTCGATGCCCTCGCCGGTCTTGGCCGAGACCGGCACGAACATGGTGTCACCACCCCAGTCCTCCGGGATGACCTCGAGTGCCGCCAGTTCGTTCTTGACGCGTTCCAGGTCGGCCTCCGGTTTGTCGATCTTGTTGACGGCCACCAGCAGCGGGACCCCGGCCGCCCTGGCGTGCTGTACGGCCTCCTGGGTCTGCGGTTTCACACCATCATCAGCGGCCACCACCAGGATCACGATATCCGTGACCTGGGCGCCACGCGCACGCATGGCGGTAAAGGCGGCGTGACCCGGGGTATCCAGGAAACTGATCATGCCCTTGGGTGTTTCCACGTGGTAGGCGCCGATATGCTGGGTGATGCCGCCGGCCTCGCCTTCGGCCACCCGGGTGGTGCGGATGTAGTCCAGCAAGGAGGTCTTGCCATGATCGACGTGGCCCATGATGGTGACCACCGGGGGACGCGCTGTCCTTTCGCCGGAGATTTCCCTGACCTGCTGCTCGAGCTCCGCCTCCAGGGTATCGGTCTGCAACGGCTTGGCGACGTGCCCCAGCTCCTCGACCACCAGGATAGCCGTATCCTGATCGAGCACCTGGTTGATGGTGGCCATGACGCCCATCTTCATCATGGTCTTGATGACCTCGGCGGCCTTCACAGACATCTTCTGGGCCAGCTCCGAAACCGAAATATTTTCCGGCACGTCTACCTGGCGTACGACCGGGGCCGTTGGCAGCGCGAAACCATGCTCACCGGTGGGTGCAATGGTGACCCGCCTGGCGGATCTCGGCTTCTTCTTGCGCCGCCCGCTCTTGTCAGCGGCGACATGCAGTTCCTGGCGACCATAACGCGTATGTTTGCCGGCATCTTCCTTGCGCTTGGCATCGCCCCGCTTCTTCTGGCGTTCTTCTTCACGCGCGCGGGATTCCACCTCCGCCTGCGACTGTTGCTTGGCGGCCTCCGCAGCCTTGAGTTTCTCCTCCTGCTCGGCCTTGAGCCGGGATTCCTCCTCGGCTCGCTTTTCTTCCTCGAGCCGGCGGACCTCTTCCTTTTGCTTGCGAATGGCATCGATACGGGCCTGTTCTTCCGCCTCGATACGCGCCTTCTCGGCGGCCTCCTGCTCCTGGCGTTCCTGTTCCTCGGCAACCAGGTCGGCGCGCTTCACGTAGGTGCGTTTCTTGCGCACCTCGACCGTCACGATCTTCTTTTCGGTGCGCGCGCCGCGCAGGGTGCCCCGGGCGCCGGGGGCGCGGACAGCGGGCACACTGGTCTGCAGTTCACTCAGGGACTTGCGCTTAAGCGTGATCTTTTTCGGCGCCGCACTGGCAGTGGTGCCACGCTTGCCATGACTTTCCCGGAGGAAGTCGAGCAGCTGGGTCTTTTCGCTCTCGGAGATGGTAGCGTTTTCATCGCTGATCTCCATGCCCGCCTCGCCCAGCTGGGCCAGCAGACGATCGGTCGGCACCCCGACAACCTCCGCGAACTGTTTTACTGTGACTTCTGTCATACCCTGTCTGCTCCCGTCAGTCCTGAGCCTCTTCCGCAAACCACGGTGCCCTTGCCGTCATGATCAGGCTGCCGGCACGTTCCTCGTCCATGCCATCGACCTCCATGAGCTCGTCGATTGACTGCTCTGCCAGGTCCTCCATGCTGATGATGTCCTTGCTGGCCAGCTGATAGGCCAGTTCGCGGTCCATGCCCTCCATTTCCAGCAAGTCCCGGGCCGGTTCCTTGTCACCGATTTTTTCCTCGTTGATGATGGCCTGGGTCAGCAGCACATCACGCGCCCGGCCACGCAGCTCGTCAACGATCTCCTCCTCGAACTCCTCGATCTCCAGCAGTTCGCTCTTGGGGACGTAGACGATCTCCTCGATGGTGGAATAACCCTCCTGTACCAGGATGGCGGCGATCTCCTCGTCCACGTCGAGCTGTTCCTTGAACAGGCCCTGCAGCTCGCGGGCCTCGGCCTCGCTCTTTTCCTCGGCCTGCGATTCATCCATGACATTGAGTTCCCAGCCGGTCAGCTGGCTGGCCAGGCGCACATTCTGCCCGCCGCGACCGATGGCCTGGGAGAGCAGCTCCTCGTTAACCGCGATATCCATGGCATGGGTATCCTCGTCGACCACGATCGAGGTCACCTCGGCCGGGGACATCGCGTTGATGACAAACTGGGCGGGATTCTCGTCCCAGAGGATGATATCGACGCGTTCACCGGAAAGCTCGGTGGAAACGGTCTGCACCCGGGAGCCGCGCATACCCACGCAGGCGCCCACCGGGTCGATGCGCGGATCATTGGTCTTGACGGCGATCTTGGCGCGCAGTCCGGGGTCGCGGGCCGCACCGAGGATCTCGATCAGGCCCTGGCCGACCTCCGGCACCTCCAGCTTGAACAGTGTGATCAGGAACTGGGGGGCCACCCGGCTGACAAACAGCTGCGGGCCACGCTGCTCGGAACTGACCTCCCGCAGGTAGCCGCGCAGGCGGTCACCGGGACGCACGGCCTCACGCGGGATCATCTCCTCGCGCAGGATGATGGCTTCGGCATTGCTGCCCAGATCGAGGTAGACGTTGCCTCGCTCGACGCGCTTGACGACACCGGTGACCAGGTCGCCCACGCGATCCTTGTAGGCCTCCACCACCTGCGCGCGCTCGGCCTCGCGCACCTTCTGCACGATGACCTGTTTCGCCGTCTGGGCACCGATACGACCGAAGTCGACCGACTCCATGGGCTCCTCGACAAAGTCACCGTGATTGAGATCCGGATCCCTCTGGCGTGCCTCTGTCAGGGTAATCTGGCGTTCAGGGTGCTCGTAGATCAGCACGTCTTCGCCTTCTTCCCCGGCTTCATCAGGCACCCGGGTCTCATCGATGACCTGCCAGCGCCGGAAGGTCTCGTAGGCGCCGGTATGCCGGTCGATGGCGACGCGTGCATCGATCTCCCCGCCGTGCCGCTTGCGGGTGGCGGTGGCCAATGCAGCCTCGATTGCCTGGAAAATGATCTCCTTGTCGATACCCTTTTCATTGGATACCACATCCACCACCAGCAAGATCTCTTTATCCATTCCTGTAAACCTCCGAATACGACATTCAGTATTCCGGCACCAAGCGCGCCTGTTCAATCTGATCGAATGGCATGCTGACCTCTACGCCATCCTGCTCGATAACAACGTTTCCGTCTTCTATCCCCCTCAGCCTGCCCTTGAACCTGCGACGCCCCTCCAGCGGGTAGCCAAGGCGCAGCTTGATCACGCTGCCGGCAAAGCGTTCATAGTCGCCCGGCTTGAACAGCAGCCGGTCAAGTCCCGGCGAGGATACCTCCAGGGTGTAGTTCCCCGGGATCGGATCCTCCACGTCCAGCAGGCCACTCACCTGGTAACTGACGGACTGGCAGTCATCCACCGTGATGCCCTGTTCGCTGTCGATATAGACACGCAACAGGCCGCCGCCAGGACCGCCGGCGCTATGGTATTCCACGCCGACGAGCTCGTACCCCAGCGCCTCTACCGCCGGTTCCAGCAACTCGCCGATATGTAACGGATCCTGCATCAGCCTGTCTCCGGAAACAAAAAATGGGCCAAAGGCCCACTCCGTGAACTCCGAATTATTATCCGGCAAGTATAGCAAATAGCGCTAACTCGCCCAAGCAATCACCCAGCGGATATCCTTATCCCGGTTACAAAAAAACCCCGAATACGGGGTCTTAATAGATTGGTAGCGGGGGCAGGATTTGAACCTGCGACCTTCGGGTTATGAGCCCGACGAGCTGCCAGACTGCTCCACCCCGCAGCAACGGCCGGGAAGTGTAGCGACTGGACCCGGATAATTCAAGCCTTGGACTACCCCGGCGGGAAAGGGGGAAACATCAGCCGTGTCGGCGCCGATACGGCTATAAGTAGTATTTTGCGGGGAAACGTCAGGCCAGGACAGCGGCGCACAGGGTCAGCAGTCCGCCCGGAAACACCCCCAGACCCAGCACCGCGAGGCCGTTGAGACTCATGACGATCTGCAGGTCGGTGCTGGGGCGCAGGGGTTCCGCGGTCTCCGGCTCGTCAAAATACATCAGCTTGATCACGCGGATGTAATAAAAGGCACCGATAATGGAGAAGAATACCGCCGTTACGGCCAGCCAGACCATGTCCACGTGGATAACCGCCTGCAGCACGGACAGCTTGGCGTAGAAGCCAACGGTGGGCGGCACCCCCGCCATGGAGAACATCAGGATCAGCATCATCAGGGCGAACCAGGGGCTGCGCTCGTTGAGGCCCTTGAAATCGTCCAGCCGATCGGCCTCGAAGCCTGCGCGGCTCAGCAGGATGATCATGCCGAAGCCGCCGATCGCCATCAGCGCGTAGGTGATGGCATAAAACATGGCGGCGGAATAACCCTCGGCGGTGCCGGCGATCAGACCCAGGAGCAGAAACCCGACATGCGAGATGGTTGAATAGGCCAGCATGCGCTTGATATTGCTCTGGGCTATGGCGATGACATTACCGATGGCGAGCGAGAGCACGGCCAGGATGGTCAGCATGTCCTGCCAGTCGGCCGACAAGCCGCCCAGGGTCTGCTCCAGCAGACGCAGGGCCATGGCGAAGGCGGCGATCTTGGGGGCGCTGCCGATAAACAGCGTGACCGGCGTGGGGGCACCGTGATAGACATCGGGTACCCACATGTGGAACGGCACGGCACCGAATTTGAAGGCCAGCCCGACCACGATGAAGCACAGGGCGAAGATCTGGATCATCCCCATCTCGCCACTGGCCGCGAGCACGGTGGTGATTTCGGCGATATCGAGGCTGCCGGTCGAGCCATAGAGCATGGAGATGCCGTACAGCAGCATGCCCGAGGCCAGTGCGCCCAGGACAAAGTATTTCATCGCCGCCTCGGATGCATCCGCCGAGTCGCGGTTGAAGGCCACCAGCGCATACAGCGACAGTGACAGCAGTTCCAGGCCGAGGTAAATGGTCAGCAGATTGTGGGCGGAGACCAGCACCATCATGCCCAGCACGGCGAACAGGCCGAGCACGTAGTATTCGCCGCTGAAGATCCCCCGCGCCACCAGGTAGGCGCGCGAGTACATGAACACCCCGAAGGTGATCAGGAAAATACTGGTCTTCAGCAGGGCCGCCATGGGGTCGCTGACAAAGGTCCCGTTCAGTACCACCGCGGTTTCGTTGTCGAGCATGCTCCCGCTGATCAGCGCGGCGACCAGCAGGGTAGCCAGCGACAGCACATAGCTGACGATACGGTGCTGTTCACTTAGAAAGACATCAACGATCAGGATAATGCATGCCATGGTGAGCACGAAGATCTCGGTCGACAGGGGTGCAAATTCGGATAAGGCGATATTCATGTGACTAACCTGTTAGTTCCCCGCGCCGAGCAGGACCAGCCCTGACGCGTGCGGCAACTTGGATACCGAGACGTGGGCCAGCAAATTGTCCACACTGGCATGCATGACCTCGATTAGTGGCGCGGGCCACAGGCCGAACAGCAGCACCACGGCCGCCAGGCTTGCCAGTATGGTGAACTCGCGCTTGTTGATGTCCTCGAGCTGGCGCACACCGTCGTTGGCGATCTCGCCGAAGATGACCCGCTTGACCAGCCACAGGCTGTAGGCCGCACCCAGGATCAGGGTCGTTGCCGCCAGCAGGGCAAACCAGAAATTTGCCTTGAAGCTGGCGAGGATCACCATGAACTCGCCGACGAAGCCCGAGGTGCCCGGCAGGCCGGAATTGGCCAGGGCGAACATCACCATGAAGGCAGCGAACACCGGCATGGTGTTGACCACCCCGCCGTAATCGCTGATCTGGCGGCTGTGCAGCCGGTCGTAGAGCACCCCGACGCACAGGAACAGCGCTCCGGAGATGAAACCGTGCGAGATCATCTGCACCATGCCACCCTCCATACCGAGGGCCGCACCCTGGGTGGAGCCGGTGTTATCCAGCAGGGTGAATACCAGGAAGATGCCGAGGGTCACAAAGCCCATGTGGGCGATCGAGGAATAGGCGATCAGCTTCTTCATGTCCTCCTGCACCAGTGCGACGAAGCCGATGTAGACCACCGCCACCAGTGACATCAGGATGATCAGCCAGTCCAGCGCGTGGCTGGCATCCGGCGTGATCGGCAGGCTGAAACGCAGGAAGCCGTAGCCGCCGATCTTCAGCATGATCGCCGCCAGGATCACGGAGCCGCCGGTCGGGGCCTCCACGTGCGCGTCCGGCAGCCAGGTATGCACCGGCCACATCGGCACCTTGACGGCAAACGCCATGAGAAAGGCGAGGAAGATCAGGATCTGCTCGGTCATGCCCAGCGGCAGGCGGTGGAAATCGAGAATGCCGAAGGCCCCCGACTGCAGGTGCATGTAGATCAGTGCCACCAGCATGAATACCGAACCGAGGAAGGTATACAGGAAGAACTTGATGGTCGCATACACGCGCCGCGGCCCGCCCCAGACGCCGATGATCAGGAACATCGGCACCAGCATGGCCTCCCAGAACACGTAGAACAGCACGGCATCCAGGGCTGCGAACACCCCGTTCATCAGGCCCTCCATGATCAGGAACGCCGCCATGTACTGGCCGATCTTGTGCTTGATCACCTCCCAGCCGGCCAGCACCACCAGCACGGTGGTGAAGGTGGTCAGGATAATCAGCGGCATGGAGATACCGTCCACGCCAAGGTGATAGTTCACCTTGAAGGCAGCGATCCACGGTGCCAGTTCCTGGAACTGCATACTGGCGGTGTTCAGATCGAAATTTGTGTACAGCAGCATACTCAGCAGGAAGGTCGCGAGTGCCACGATCAGCGCAGTCGGGCGGATATCCGGGAAACCCAGGGCCTCCATCACCAGCAGGGTGACGCCGCCGAGTATCGGCAGCCAGACCAGCACGCTCAGCAGGGGAAAATCCATCATGCGCCGAACTCCTGTGCGATGAAGACGAACCAGAACAGCATCAACAACAGGCCGATGATCATGCTGAAGGCATAGTGATAGAGGTAACCGGACTGAACGTGGCGCACCACACTGGCGACCCAGCCGACCACGCGCGCACTGCCGTTGACAATCAGGCCGTCGATGATCAGCACGTCACCGATCCGCCACAGCAGGCGACCGACACCGCGCGCGCCGCCGGCGAACACGACCTCGTTGAAATCGTCGGCATAGTACTTGTTGATCAGCACCGTGTAGAGCCCCCGGAAGCGCTGCGCGACATTGTCCGCGATGGCCGGGTTCTTCATGTAGATATACCAGGCCGTCGCCACGCCGGCAGCGGCCAGGTAGACCGCCGGACCTGCGAGCGCGTGCAGCACGAAGCTCAGCGGCCCGTGGTAGTGCTCACCGATACCGCTCAGCACGTCGTGGCGCGGGTCGACATGCAGCACCCCGTTGAACCAGTCGCCGAACACCACCGGGTCGATCAGGTAGCCGGCCAGCACCGAGGGGATGGCCAGCAGGATCAGCGGCAGGGTCACCACCCAGGGCGTTTCATGCAGGTGCTTGCGGGTGTGTTCGTCCATGCGCGGCTTGCCGTGGAATACCAGGAAATACATGCGGAAGCTGTACAGTGCCGTGATGAATACGCCGATCAGCACCGCCCAGTAGGCGATGCCGGCACCGGGAGTCTGCGAGTGGTGCACCGCCTCGATGATGGTGTCCTTGGAATAGAAGCCGGAGAAGAACGGTGTGCCGATCAGCGCCAGCGAACCGATCAGCGAGGTGAACCAGGTGATCGGCATGTACTTGCGCAGCCCGCCCATGTTGCGGATGTCCTGGTCATGGTGCATGGCGATGATCACCGAGCCGGCACCCAGGAACAGCAAGGCCTTGAAGAAGGCGTGGGTCATCAGGTGGAAGATGCCGGCGGCATAGGCCGAGGCCCCCAGGGCGACGGTCATGTAACCCAGCTGCGACAGCGTGGAATAGGCAATGACCCGCTTGATGTCATTCTGCACAATTCCGAGCAGGCCCATGAACAGGGCGGTAATGGCACCGATGATCAGCACGAAGGACAGCGCGGTCTCGGAAAGCTCGAACAACGGCGACATGCGTGCCACCATGAAGATACCCGCCGTGACCATGGTGGCCGCATGGATGAGCGCGGAAATCGGGGTCGGGCCTTCCATCGAGTCCGGCAGCCACACGTGCAGCGGCACCTGGGCCGACTTGCCCATGGCGCCGATGAACAGGAAGATGCAGATCACCGTCAGCAGCGACCATTCGAGACCGGAGAAGATCTCGAACGAGGCGGTTTCCATGGCCGGCGCCGCGGCAAACACGGTGGCGTAGTCCATGCTGTTGAAGGCCATGTAGATCGCGCCGATCCCCAGCAGGAAGCCGAAGTCCCCTACCCGGTTCACCAGGAAGGCCTTGAGGTTGGCATGGATCGCCGTCGGTCTTTTGTACCAGAAGCCGATCAGCAGGTAGGACACCAGACCCACCGCCTCCCAGCCGAAGAACAGCTGCAGGAAGTTGTTGGACATCACCAGCATCAGCATGGAGAAGGTGAACAGCGCTATATAGCTGAAGAAGCGCTGGTAACCCGGGTCATCGTGCATGTAGCCGATGGTGTAGATGTGCACCATCAGGGACACGAAGCTCACCACGGTGATCATCAGGGCGGTGAGATTATCGATCAGGAAGCCGATTTCGAAACGCACGCCATCGGAAATCATCCAGGTGTAAACACTGGCGTTGTAGGTATCGGCCCCGTCGATGGCAAACTGCTTGAGCACGACCAGCGACAGCACGAAGGACACGGCCACGCCGAGGATGGTGACGGTATGGGCTCCGGCGCGCCCGATCTGCCTGCCGAACAGGCCGGCGATGATGGCGCCGAACAGCGGGGCTAGCGGGATCGCGAGATAAACATTTTCCATGTCATCAGCCCTTCATGGTATCCAGGTCATCCACGTTGATGGTCTGGCGGTTGCGGAACAGCACCACCAGGATGGCCAGGCCGATGGCGGCCTCGGCTGCAGCCACCGTCAGGATGAAAAACACGAACACCTGGCCGGCGGTATCGCCCAGGAAATAGGAAAAGGCGATGAAGTTCATGTTGACGGCCAGCAGCATCAGCTCGATCGCCATCAGCAAAATGATGACGTTCTTCCGGTTGAGGAAAATACCGGCCACGCTCAGCCCGAACAGGATGGCGCCCAGAATCAGATAGTCAGACAGTGCAATCATCGTTAGCCTAATATTTCTCTTAAATAATCATTCACCGCAAAGGCGCAAAGGACGCAAAGAAATTATTTTCATAGTCAGAAAAGCCATATCCGCCGGAAATACGCGTCGATCCATATGTTTCAGGTTTAACAATCATTTTAACTTTGCGTTCTTTGCGTCTTTGCGGTAAGAATCCCGTTAATTAACCTACTGCCGTTCTTCCGCCTTCATCTTCACCAGCCGCACGCGGTCGGCGCGTTTCACCGCGACCTGGTCCACCGGGTTCTGGTACTTGGTCCCGGGGCGCCGGCGCATGGTCAGGACAATGGCGGCGATGATGGCGACCAGCAGGATCACCGCGGCGATCTCGAACGGGTAGACATAATCGGTGTACAGCACGCTGCCCAGTTCCCGGGTATTGCTGTAATCGGCCCCGTGGCGCGCGGGGATGGCCACGGCGTCGGCGCCGAAGTTGCGCGCCCTCACCACCAGGTACATCTCGATCACGATCAGCGCCGCCACGCTCAGCCCGACCGGCAGGTACCTGATAAATCCCTCGCGCAGCGGCGAGACGTTGATGTCCAGCATCATCACCACGAACAGGAACAGCACCATGACGGCACCCACGTAGACCAGTACCAGGGCGATTGCCAGGAACTCGGCCTCCATCAGCAGCCACAGTCCGGCACAGGTAAAGAAGGCCAGCACCAGGTGCAGGGCGGCATGCACCGGGTTGCGCACCGT
>Ga0224512_10001297_pt1 | contig 24338 bp, 22 predicted proteins | sample SF_May12_sed_USG_4_FD_169103 | JGI IMG/M metagenome (GOLD analysis project Ga0224512, IMG submission 169103) | Sediment microbial communities from San Francisco Bay, California, United States - SF_May12_sed_USGS_13 | ecosystem: Environmental > Aquatic > Marine > Sediment | place: USA... | reverse complement strand
GACTGGGCCTCCCGGATCGTCTCGTGCGCATTAGTGCCGCAGTCCACAGTGACGATCAGCCCGGCGCCCGACGCCTTCGCAGCGTCGAGGCCTGCGCGTGAGAAGTCGTAGCCGTCGCGGATCCGATGCGGTACGAAGGGGACCACCGAGCCGCCCAGTCCATTCAGCCATCGGGTCATCAAGGCCGTGGCGCAAATACCGTCCACGTCGTAGTCGCCGTGGATGAAGATCAGTTCGCCACGGCCGAGTGCCTGCGCGATGCGGCCCGCCGCCAAGGGTCCGTCGGCCAGCGACGCCGGGTCGTGGAGATGGTCGAGCTCGGGCCTGAGGAAGCGCTTAGCCTCCTCCACGCTCTGGATGCCTCGGGTGACAAGCACCGCGCAAAGCGTCGGGGGAAGTTGAAGTCCCTGCGCCAGACGGGCTATGAGCTCAGGGTCCGGACTGGCCGGCTGGGTCCAGGTGGGATCGGGAGGCCGAAAGCGTATCCCGGCCCCGCGTGCCGTCACTCTGGATCCGACTCCTCTTGGGTGTCCCCGCCCGCGACCGCGGGCTCCAACTCGGACTCTTCGACGGCGGTCGCATCCTCGGCGGCCGCTTCCGCCTTGGCGGCCTCGGCCGCGGCCTCGGCTGCTAGCCTGGCCGCCTCGGCGGCCTCCGGGTCGGGCGCCGTGAGAATCACGCCGCAGCTCTCGCAACGAATCAGGCTCTCGCTGTGGGCGATCTCGTTTCTGAGCTGAAGTGGGATCATCCCGAAGCAGTGTCCGCAGGCACCGTCTTCGGTGAGCGGCGACACAGCAATCGCCCTCCCACCACTGCGAATCGCGTCATAGACCTTGAGCTCCGAAGCGTCCATGTCCGAAACGAAGCCTGCACGCTCCTCACGCATGGCTTCGAGCTCTTTCTGAACCGCGGCGCGCTTTGCCAACAACTCTTCGCGTTTCGGGCCGACGATCTCGGACGCCTCAGCGAACGCGATCTCGAGCTCGGCGGAGCGCTCCTCCATCTTGCGGAGCTGGTCCATGAGGGTAAGCCCCTCCTGCTCGTCGTTCTGGAGCGCCCGCTTCACCATTTCCAACTCGGCGCTGACGGCAGCCTCTTCTCTGAGGTTGCGCACGGAGCCTAGTCGCTCTTCCAAGCGCTTCTGGCGGTCACGCTTCTCTACCGTCGCCAGCTCGAGGCGCCGCTCTTCCAACTTCATCTCTTGAAGCCGGGTCTTTGTCGTTCCGAGGTCGCTCTCCAGGACCAAGGCTGGCTCTTCTACTTCCTCCAAGAGTGGATCGAAGGCTCCAATCTTCTTCTTGGCCTCCTGAATGCGGAGGTCGAGCTTTTGGAGCTCCTTGAGTTCTGTGCGGCGCTGCTCCGTCATCGGCTAGGTGGGTTCGGGTTACGCTCGCTACGCGCCGGGCGCGTCGCGGGCTTCCAGTAGTTTCTATCGAGCTCTCGCAGCTCGCGAGCTAGTCGCGCTTTCTCACCGGCGAGTTCACCCTTCTCATCGTCCGTGGCGGCAGCCTCGAGTCGCTGCTGTAACTCCTGGATCCGGCGATCGAGAAGCGCCACACGTATCCGATTTACGGATTTCGTGAAGACATCGACCCCGTGAGCGAGCTCCTCCGGGTTGGCCAAGATCTCCTCGAACCGTTGTGCGACCACGGGATCCATGGACGGCGGAGGGGCACGCATCTCGGGGTCGTCGAGAAGCGCATGAAAGATGGCCCGATGGTACGGATCCTCAAAGTCCTCGGCCGAGATCAGCTCTCCAGCGCGCTCCACCCACTCCACCCCCCGTACCATCATTCGCAGGAGCTGTCGCTCGGCGCCCAACTTCGGGAGGCTTGTCCCGGGCCTCGGCGTTCGTTTCACCGGGGTCGGCGTGTGCGCCCGCGACTCTCTTTGGCGATCACGCTCGATCTCCGCCTCGAGCGTCTCCCGGCGAACCCCCGTGCGGTCTGCGACCTTCGCGACGTAGATGTCGCGCAGGGCCGGATCGGCCGCCGCGCGAATCGTCGGAAGCAGCCTGTCCACGGCAGAGCGCGTCCGTTCGATCGAGGCGAAGTAGTTCTTCTCGTCGAGGATCTGAAGCTTGCGATCCAGAACGTCGACCGCGTCGTCCAGGTGGCCTTGCAGGACGCCCGCCCCCTTCGAGCGGACGAGCGTATCGGGGTCCTCGCCTGGCGGGAGGGTGACAACGGCCGGATGGAGCCCCGTCGCCAGCAAGACATCCGCAGCCCGGAAGCTCGCCTTCAGACCGGCCGCATCAGAGTCGAAGAGAAGCAGGACGCGCGTGCAATACCGCGAGAGAAGCTTCGCCTGCTCGGGTGTGAGCGCCGTTCCGAGTGGCGCGACCACGTGCTCGAATCCGCTGGCAGCGAGTGCGACGACGTCCATGTAGCCTTCGACAACGAGCGCCTTCTCCTGACGCCGGATCGCGTGTCTCGCCCACGACAATCCGTACAGGTTATGCCCCTTGTGGTAAACAGGGGTCTCGGGTGAGTTCAAGTACTTGGGAGCGTCCTTCGCATCGCCCTCGAGAACTCGGCCGCCGAACGCGATCACCTGACCCGACACCCCCTCGATGGGGAAGATGATACGGCCCCTGAACTTGTCGTACGGCTCGCTGCTGCGCTCGCTCGTGCCGAGCAGCCCGACCTGCAGCATCAGATCCTCGTCAAAGCCGTGGGCTGCCGCCGCCTCTCGAAGCGCTCGCCACTCGTCCGGCGCGTACCCGAGGCCGAAGCGCTCCGAAATCTCCGATCCGATCCCACGGGACTCGAGGTAGGCCCGCGCGCGCGCGCCGACCTTCGTGTCGGCGAGCTGACTCTGGAACCACCCCCTCGCGAAGCCGTTGATCTCGTGGAAGGGTCGGTTGGGATCCTCCTCGTCCCGGCCGCGGTTCACCTCGCGCACCTCGACGCCCGAACGTGCCGCGACGTGCTTCACCGCCTCGACGAAGTCCAGCCCCTGACGCTCCATCACGAACGAGAAGACATCGCCGGACTTACCGCACCCGAAGCACTTGTAGAAGCCCTTGTCCGGCACGACGTAGAAACTAGGCGTACGCTCATCATGGAATGGACAGTTCGCCTTGTACTCGCGCCCGGCCTTCTTGAGTTGGACAAATTCCCCGACGACCTCGACGATGTCAGCCCGCGAGCGAACCTCCTCCACCATATCATCGGGAATCACTGGGCTACCTGAAGCTCGCGACGGTGACGCCCGCGCCGCCCTCTGCCGGACCACCGGTCCTGAAGTCGCGGACTCGCGGATCCTGGGCGAGCAATTCTCCGGCACGCGCGCGCAACGCGCCGGTCCCCTTGCCATGGATGATGCGCAGCTCGGACAGGCCGCCGACGACAGCCTCGTCGATGGCGCGAGCGAGCTCCGTATCCATTTCGTCGACACGCATCCCGCGCAGGTCGACCTCAGTCCGCGCCGCCGCGGTCGTATAGCCGGCCCACCCTCGGCGCCCGGACTGCGCACCGGCACGCGCTTCCTCACGATCGACCAAGGCCAGATCCGTCACCGGAACTTCGATCCGGAGGGCGCCCGATTCTACGAGGACGCGGTCGTCCCGAACCTCGAGTACCTTCCCGCGCGAGCCGGTCGACTCGATCCTCACGGAATCGCCCGCAGCGACTTCAGACCGGTCCCCGCGCTTCCGCTTGGCAGCTGGACTGCGGCGATGGCGGCTGGCGGCCAGCTCGACCCGTCGACGTGCCTCACGCGCCACTTCCTCGAGCGACGCCCCCTCCTCGGTCGCATCCCGCAGCTGCCTGATCGCGTCTTCCACCTCGGCCCGCGCCTCGAGAAGCAGCTTCCGTGCCTCCTCCTGCGCCCGCTTGTCGGCGGTCCGCTCCGCTTCCTCCAGCGAGTGCTCTCGCCCTTCGACCTCGGTGCGCAGCCTCTCCGCAGTGGCGCGCTCCACTTCCAGCTCCGCAACGAGAGCCTTCAGTTCTCCTTCCTGGCGCTCGAGGCGCTCCAACACGTCGTCCAACTCGACTCCGCCCTCTTCCCTGTAGGTCTCGGCGCGATCCAAGACGGCCCCCGGGAAGCCCAGGCGCCGAGCGATCGCGATTCCGAAGCTCCTCCCCGGGCGTCCTTTGATCAGTCGGTACGTGGGCTCCATGAGGTCCGAGTCGAACTGCAGGGACGCGTTCACGACGCCGCTCCCCTCCGTGTCCAACCGCTTGAGCTCACCCAGATGCGACGAGACGAGCGTCGTCGCACCGCGGGCAACCAGCTCCTCGATCACCGACCGGGCCAGTGCGGCGCCCTCGGATGGGTCGGTCCCCGTCCCCATCTCGTCGATGAGCACGAGAGACGCACCGTCCGCCTCCTCGACGATGTCCGCCAGATTCGCGAGATGGGCCGAGAAGGTCGACAGATTTCGCGCGATCGACTGCTCGTCGCCAATGTCGGCGAAGAACGAGTGGAAGACCGAGAGGCGGGTGCCCGGTCCTACCGCGGGCACCACGCCGCTCTGAGCCAGGGCAGAGGTGAGCCCCACTGCTTTGAGAAAGACGCTCTTACCTCCGGTATTCGGGCCGGACACGACCATCGCGCGTTCTTCCGGAGCCAGGTCGAGGTCGAACGGCACCACGTCGTCGGCACCCCCTTCAAGCAGAAGCGGATGCCGCCCGTCCCGAATCGTCAGCCCGCGCCAGCTCGACTCCGCGATCTCTGGAGGCTCGGCCTTCCAGGCCCGTGCGGCGCGAGCCCGGGCGTGGAGCGAGTCGAACTCGACCAGCGCGTCGAGCGTCGCCGACATGGTCCCACGCTCCGGGGCAAGCCGCGCCGTGAGATCACGTAGGATGCGGCGGACCTCGTGTCCTTCCTCGCGCTCCAAGTCGGTGAGGCGGTTCATGAGCTCCAACGACACCGGCGGCTCCACATACAGCGTCGCGCCGGTCTGGGACGCATCGTGAATGATGCCGCCTACTTCCCCCCTGCCCTCCCGGCGGAGCGGGATCACGTAACGGCCGTCTCGAATCGTGACCGAGGCGTCCGGCACCACGAACCGCTCGGGCAGCGTGCCGAGATAACGCTCAAGCGTGCGGACGATCTTGGAGTGGGCGCCCCGGAGGCCGTCGCGGATGCGCTTCAGCTCACGGGAAGCCGTGCTGAGCACCTTCCCCTCGGCGTCGACGCTCCTGCCGATCGCCTCCTCGATCCTCGGGAGATCAACCAGGGCGTCGGCGACCGTCGCTAACTCCGGGTACCCTTCGTCCGGCGATTGCAGCTCGAGACGCAGGGACTGCGAGGTCGACAGCACTTCGCCGAAACGATAAAGCTCCACGGGCTCCAGAACCGCCCCTTCTACGGCGAGGCGCTTCAGCGCCTCCCGCACGTCCGGCACCGACCCGAGCGCCCAGTCCGGGTGCTCCTCCAGGAATCTCGCGGTAGCAGAAACGCGCGCGAGTTCACGCACGATCTCGTCACGGTCGATTCCAGGGCGCAGGGCTCGCACGCTCAACCGTCCCAGGTCACTCGACGCATAATGCGCCACTCGCTCGAGGACGCGCTCGAACTCGAGCACCTCGAGCGCGTGCCCGCTCATTCCAGGTAACCGCCCTCGGTCATCAAGCGAGCTCCTCGCGCACGATCCGGTTGGCCTCTTTTCCGTCGAACCGCCCCCGAATCTCGGGCATGACGCGCGCCATGAGCGGACCCATCTGATCCGCGCCTGCCGCAATGGCCGCACGTACGAGCGCGCGAACCTCGTCCTCACTCAAGGCCTCGGGGAGGTACTCCGCGAGGATCTTCGCCTGAGCATCTTCGATGTCGGCTAGCTCCCCACGCGATGCGTCCCGCATCTGTTGAGAGGCATCCTTTCGTTGCTTGATGGCACGCGAGATGACCTGCATCACCGCATCGTCGTCGGCATCGCCTCTGTCGTCGATCTCCTTGTTACGGATCTCGGAGAGAACGGTCGACAGGACGAGCGTACGTTCTTTGTTGCGCTGTTTCCGGGCCTGGTTCAGGTCGGTCTGGATTCGGAGCTTGAGGTCGCTGGGCACGAGGATCGACCCTCTTGAGATCGGTCGCGGAAGTGGGGCGCGGTGAAGCTACCCCGCCGCGAGAGGAACGTGCAACGCGACCCTGTGCGCCGCCCGGATCAGCCAGGAGGCCAGGTCAGGGCGCGGCCACCGAGGACGTGCACATGCAGATGATGCACAGTCTGTCCGCCGTGGTCGCCCGTGTTGATGACAGTCCGATAGCCACCCTCCGCGACCCCTTCGCGTCTCGCGATCTCGGCGGCGAGCAACAGCGCCTCGCCGAGCAGGTCGGACGCGAGACCCGCCGCGTCGAGCGAGGCGATGTGTTCCTTGGGAATGACAAGCACGTGCAAGGGGGCCTGCGCATTGATGTCGCGAAAGGCCAACAGGCGCTCGCCATCGTGGACTACATCGGCCGGAATGGTGCCCGCGACGATCCTGCAAAAAAGGCAATCGGAGTGGCTCATCCGACGAGACTAACCGCCTCGGGTCGCCAGACAAGTGGAACGTCTCGTCACGACATGGAGGCGCTCCAAGCTTCTGCCGACCTTGGGATCGAACGATTCCCGAGCCAGGAGGCGGCATGGATCCCATCGCGCTGTGTGCCGAGCGTACCCTGCGGCAGAGCGAGCACCCGGCGCTGAAGTTGTCGGAGCTACTGAAGTCGGTGTCCGAGGGCGTGGACCGAACGCTCGACGCGAGAAGGCTCCGGGCGATCCTCGAAGCGCACCCCGAGCGATTCAGGATCCTCGAGCCGTGGAAGGGGCCCTGGCGCGGCACCTTTGAGAGTGCAGCTACTGCCGGCGTAGCCGCAGAGGCTTGGGTGATCGCCGTCACGGATCCGGACGGACCTCCCGCCGGGGCAGCTCAAGCGGCGGTCAGGCTACGCGAGAGCGTTCGCTGGCTCGCGCGTGGGGTCGACGCTCGGTCACCAGGCGATGTGAGCCGTTGGTACGCCATAGCGATGTCGGAGCGAGCCGTCAGGACGGCGCTCGCACGGCGCGCTGCCTAAGAAGCCTAGGCCCGGTAGAAGAGGCCGGCGCGCCACTCGCCGTCGGCGTCCACCTCACTCCAGCGAAAGCCACTCTGCTCGGTGGCGTCCCGGATCGAGGGCCACTCGTCCGCCAAAATACCGGAGAGAATGAGCCATCCGCCTTGCCGGAGCGCCGCGCGGAAGCCTTCCAGCAGCCTCGTCAGGGTCGCGCTTTCTATGTTCGCCATCACCCCGTCTACTGGGGCGTATGTGGACAGTCCGTCGGAGTCCACCAGTCCCTCGACGAGACGTACGCGGTCCTCGACCCGGTTCGACACCAAGTTCGCGGCAAGCGCCTCGCACGCTAAAGCGTCCCCCTCGATGGCGACCACGTCCGAGGCTCCCAGCAACGCCGCTGCGATGGCGAGGATGCCTGATCCGGCCCCCACATCGAGCACGCGGGCCCCTGAGGTGACGACGGCGTCGAGCAGGCGGAGACATCCCCGCGTGGTGCCGTGCTCCGCGGTGCCGAAGGCCATTCCTGGATCCAGAAGAATCACGACCGCCGGCGCGTCGTCGGGCTCCTCCACCCAGGACGGCCTCACGGCGATGCGGTCCGTGATACGGCGGAAGCCCAGGCCGCGTTTCCACGTTTCGGCCCAGTCCTCGTGCTCGCGCCACGTCGCGTGGAGTTCGATCGCGTCGAGCCCCGTGTACGAGCAGAGGAGCGATTTGGCCTCCGACCGGTAGGCGTCGAGATCCAACGACGAGTGGACGTGCGTGATGTACCAACCATCTCGCTCTTCTGCGGCACGACCCCCCAAGGCCAGAAGCCCGTCCACGAGCAGGGACGCCCGGTCTTCGGCGGAAGGGGAACGCACGCCGACTTCTATCCAGCGTAGCCCGGGGTCGCTCATCCGCCCGTGAACGCTTCCTTCACCTTCGACCAGAAGCCCTTGTGGGAGCGCCTGCTGATCTTGCCGGGGGCTGGCGATTCCACCTCCCGAAGCTCCTTCAACACACGCTCTTGCTCGGAGCTCAGGTCGTCCGGTGTCCACACGATGACGCGTACGAGTTGGTCGCCGCGGATCGTCCCGTTCAGCTCCGGCATGCCCAGGCCTCGCAGCCGAAGGAGCTCGCCACTCTGGACTCCGGAGGGGATGGTGACCCTCGCTGTCCCTTCGATGGTAGGCACCTCCACCTCGGTCCCGAGCGCCGCCTGTGCAAACGTCACCGGGAGTTCGTGCAGCAGGTCCGATCCGTCGCGGGTGAAGCGTTCGTCGTCCTGCACCTCCAGGAGGATGACGAGGTCACCCCGCGGCCCCTGGTGCGGACCGACGCTGCCCTGGCCACGCAGCGTCAGGAAGTTTTCCGAGGTCACACCCGGTGGCACTTCGACCTCGAGCTCGCGCTCCGATCGGACACGTCCGTCGCCCGAGCAGTCAGTGCACGGACGCTCCACGACGCGTCCCTCCCCGTGGCAGGTGCTGCAGGGCTGAACGCTCACGAACTGACCGAAGACGGTCCGTTGCACGTGGCGCTCCTCACCCGCGCCGCCGCAGGTGGCGCAGGTAGTCGGAGCCGATCCCGGCTCGGCCCCACTCCCGTCGCAGCGCGAGCAGTTGTCCAGGAGCGCAACCCGGACCTTCTTGGTCACCCCACTCGCGACCTCCGCCAAGGTCAGCGACATCCTGAGGCGCGCCGTCTGGCCCTTCCGGGTCGCTGTGCGCTGGCTACGTGAGCCGCGCCCACCGAAGAGGTCCTCGAAGCCGGAGAAGCCTCCGAAGTCTCGCATGAAGACCTCGATCGCATCGCCGAAGTCGAAGCCGGCCGGGGCCCCGCGGCCCTTCAGACCTTGCTCGCCGTACCGGTCATAGACGGCTCGCTTCTCGGATTCGCGCAGGACCTCATAGGCCTGGGTCACCTCCTTGAAGCGCTCTTCGGCCTCCTTCGACCCTTGGTTTCGATCCGGGTGATACTTGAGGGCGAGCTGCCGGTAGGCCTTCTTGATCTCCTCGGTGTCCGCGCTGCGCGAGACACCGAGAAGTTGGTAGTAGTCTGACATCTAATGCGTGATCGCAGGCAGGAGGCGCGCCGCAGGGCGCGGAGGTTCCGAGCCTGTCATGATGCCAGGACCCGGGTGACCAGGGAAGACGTGAAGTCGACTATGGTCACGATCTTTTCGTAGGGCATGCGCGTCGGTCCGATCACGCCGATGACGCCCTTGAGGCCACCGACGCTGTACTCGGCCGTGACGAGGGTGAAGTCGGAGAGCGCGGTCGAGTCGTTCTCGCCTCCGATGGTGATCTTAAGCCGTCCCCCGTGGTCGCGCGTGCCGACGGCTGTGGCCAGGAGATCGCGCTGCTCGGTCAGGTCGAGGAGCTCTTTCATGCGCGCGCCGGACTCGAACTCGGGCTGGGCGGCGAGCACGCTGGCTGGCCCCAGATGGAGCTGGGACCCGTCGAGGTGCCGCAGCTCAAAGAGCTCCGCGCCCGACTGGACGAAGATGTTAATGAGCTCTTTCCCCGTTTCGTCACTGGTGCTGTCCCGCAGGCGCTCGGGGAGGGTGCGGCGGATCTCCTGAAGGCTCAGGCCGGCGAGGCGCTCGTTCAATGCGAGCGTGACGGTGACCAGCGTCTCCTGCGGAATCTCGACCGGCAGGTCGACGTACACCGTCCGCACCACGCCACCGCGAATCGTGGCGACCAAAAGCACCTTATTCGCAGACACTTGAATGAGCTCGAGCTTCTCGAGAACAGCGTCACCCGACCGCGGCGCCATCGCGACCCCTAATTCGTTCGATATGAGGCTGAGCGCCCGGGTCGCGTGCAGCACGAGGCGCTCTACGGCCGATGAGCCGGCCAGCCCCAACTCGCGCTCGATGCTCGCGCGGTCCGCCGGCGACGGCGCCAGCGGCTCCATGAGACGGTCGACGTAAAAGCGGTACGCCTGGTCTGTCGGAATGCGACCGGCGGAAGTGTGAGGGTGGAAGAGATAGCCCTTCGCCTCGAGGTCGCTCATGGTGTTTCGGATCGTCGCTGCACTGACACCCAGATCGAAGCCGCGCGACACCGTACGGCTGCCAGTGGGCTCAGCGGTATCGACATAGGTGCGCACGACCGCCTCGAGCACCTGGCGCTCGCGCTCGCTCAGTTCTGTCCCGACCACGTCCCGCTGTTGGCGCTCCGTCATGCTCGAAGATCGAAATGCGGGCTGTGGCGGGTCAACCCGCTTGCGGGCGAAGCCCAGCCCCAACCGCGTCCAGATCCACGGCGAGCCGGTCGAGCTCCAGCCAGCCCAACGGCGTGAGACGCACGCGATCACCGAGGAAGTCGGCGAGCCGCTGCCCGATCCAGGTCTCCGCGAGCGCGAGTCCGCGCGGCCCCAGCGAGGCCCTCGCTAGCCCCTCACGCGTCCGAAGCCCCAACCACACCCGCTCGAGTGCCGCGGCCTCGGCGGTAAGCTCCTCCCGCTCTTCCTCCGCCGACTCACCGGCCAGCACCCGTGCGCGGTACGCCTCCCAGTCACGGACATTCCAACTACGCACGGGATGCCGGTAGCTGTGAGCCCCGTTACCGAGACCCAGGTACGGCCGACCGTCCCAGTAGGCGCCGTTGTGGCGCGACAGGAGGCCATCGCGGGCGAAGTTTGAAACCTCGTAATGCTCGTAGCCGGCTGCGGCGAGCCGCTCGGCGGCGAGCAGGAATTCCTCCCGGTATCGTTCCGCGTCCACTGGCGGCTCGCGCCCCTCGGCCACGGCGCGACCGAGCGGGGTGCGCGGCTCCACGGTCAGCCCGTACAGGCTTACGTGCGGTACCTCGAAGGCCAGCGCCCTTTCGAGGTCTTCCGTCCACGACCGTCCGAGAGCCACCGGCAGCCCGAAGATGAGGTCGATGCTCACGTTGGCGATCCCAGCGTCCCGGGCGGCCTCCACAGCCCGGGCAGGGCCCTCCGCCCCATGAAGGCGCCCCATCCACTGCAGCGTGGGCTCGTGGAAGCTCTGGACACCGAGGCTCACCCGGTTGACTCCGGCTGCCCGCCAGCGCTTCGCCAGCTCAGGCGTAAAACTCTCCGGGTTGGCCTCGGCGGTCCATTCGAGGTCGGGAGCCGACAAGCGGCCTGGTCCCAAGGCGCCCGCGAGCACATCCATGGCGCCGGGCCCAAGGAGTGAAGGCGTCCCACCACCCACATAAAGCGTCGTCAAAAGCGACGCTGGTCCGAACAGGCCCTCGCGCTCGACCTGGCGCAGCTCTGCCGCGAGAGCCTCCCCCCACCCCCCGGCATCCCCATCGGGGTCGACGGTGACGGCGAAGTCGCAATACGAGCAGCGTCGCGCGCAAAACGGCGCGTGCACGTAGACGGACCGTATTGGCGGGGCCACTACGCGGCTGACCCGAATCGCATGCCCGGCATTCGCCTCACGACTCCGAGGAGTTCGAGCTCGGTCAACAACACCAGCACCTCAGGCACAGAGAGGCTCAACCGGGAGGCGAGTTGATCGGCGTTCAGGGGCTCCTCGGCCAACTCCGACAGAACCCGGCCGACCGGACCCTCTGGGCGACTCACGCGGGGGTTCGCGGGACCCGCTACCTCCTGGACGAACTCCGCTATCGACAGAAGGGGCCGCGCGCCCTCAGCGAGCAAGCGGTTGCTGCCGGCGCAGGCGGCCAGGTCGATCGGACCCGGCACGGCCCAGACGTCGAGTCCGAGGTCCAGGGCGTGGTCCACTGTGATGAGCGCGCCGCTCCGGGTGCCCGCTTCCACGACCACCACCGCCTCGGAGAGAGCGGCCAGGACACGGTTTCGGCGGGGAAAATGGTGCGGTAGCGGAGGCGTTCCCGGAGGGAACTCGCTAACGACAAGGCCGCGTTCGACGATCTGGCGAAACAAGCGCCGGTGTGATGGGGGGTAGGGCTGGTCCGCCCCTCTGCCCAACACCGCAATCGTGTCTCCCCCTGCGAGAAGCGCGCCGCGGTGAGCCGCGCCGTCGATGCCCAAGGCAAGTCCGCTGGCGACGCACGGTCCCGCGGCCGCCAGCTCCCGACCGAGACGCTCCGCGACATCGCGAGAGCGGGCCGTGGCCTTTCGCGCACCTACGACGGTGATGATCAGTCCGTCGAGGAGCTCCGGCCGCCCTCGTAGGAACAGAAGCGGCGGCGGGTCATGCAAGTTGAGGAGCCGTTTCGGGTACGCCTGATGCGTCCAGCTTCGGACCTCCATCCCCAGGCGGTCGGCCAGAGCCAGGGCCTTGTCGGCCTCGCGCCACGCGGGAGGGCCGGGTTGCTCGACCCCACGGGTGCTGGCCCGGAACTCCCGAGGGTCCGCAACCAGCGCTCTCTCAGCGGATCCGAATCGGTCGACGAGCGTGCGTACGCGGGCCGGGCCGACGCCGGGTGTCTGGTCCAGCACCAGCAGCGCGCGTGATTCGTCCCGGCTCGCGCCGGCCCCTGCGGTCAGGGCGACCACCACTCCTCTTCGTCGGTCTCGGAGCGGGCGTCGGCTTCGGCCTTTCGGCTGGCGGCCCAGAGCGCCTCCATCAACACATCGACGCCGCGCCGTGACACGGACGAAAACGCATAAGTCCCGAGCGCCGCCCCGGCATCCACTTCTGGAGGCGTTACGTCCGTCGCGAGGAGGTCGACTTTGGAGAGGGCCACGAGGTACGGCAGGGCCGCCAGCTCGCTCGAGTACGAACCCAACTCCGCACGCAACCGGTCCAATTCGCTCTGGGGGTCGGGAGAGTCGACGGGAACCATGATCAGCAGAACCCTGGTCCGTTCGATATGCCTCAGGAACTGATGGCCCAGTCCCTTCCCTTCGTGGGCCCCCTCGATGATACCGGGGATGTCCGCCACGACGAACGAACGGAAGCCGCTGAGCTCCACCACGCCGAGGTTCGGCTCCAGCGTCGTGAACGGATAGTCCGCGACCTTTGGCCTCGCCGCGCTGACACTCGCTAGGAAGGTCGACTTGCCGGCGTTCGGTTCGCCAACGATCCCAACGTCGGCAATGAGCTTGAGCTCGAGCCGCACCAGACGCTCCGAACCCTCCTCCCCCGGCTCCCACTCCCGCGGGGCCTGGTGCGTCGCCGTCTTGAAGCGTGCGTTCCCGCGCCCACCCCTACCCCCTCGCGCGACCACAATGCGGTCACCCTTCGCGAGAAGCTCTCCGAGGCGCTCGTCGGTGCCCGCGTCGTACGCAACAGTGCCGAGAGGCACGCGCACGATTAAATCGTCCCCCGACCGGCCCGTGCAATCTTTTCCCTCCCCGTGCATGCCGCGCTCGGCCCGGTAGTGTCGACGATAGCTGACGTCGAGAAGTGTACCGAGTTGGGGATCGCCCTCGAGGATGACGTCGCCGCCGTGGCCTCCGTCCCCTCCCGACGGCCCGCCACGGGGCACCCCGCTTTCCCTCCGGAAGGCCTCTGCGCCGGATCCCCCCGGGCCGCCACGCACCTCGATGATCGCGCGATCAACGAACATGATCAGCGCCGCTGGGGGCCGTGTGGCCGACTGAGAATCGCATCATGAAAAGGAACACCGATCGTGGAGACGGCGACATGCCTTGGGGGGACACGGGCCCTCGTCCCGGCTGTTAGGGCGTACCCGCTCCAGCGACGCCGACCAACTCGAGTAAGTCGGCAGGCGTTCTGGCGACGGCGAGGAGCTCGAGCGCCCGCATCAGCTGAGTGTCGTATCGTCTCGACTGCTGGAACTGCCCAGCGTCGCCCCACGCCTGCAAAGCGATCTCCCGTTCCAGGTGGTATCGCACGTACCGCTCCGCGAGATCGAAGTCCTCACGGCTCACCTCCGCCTCCCACTCCGAGAACTCCGCGAAGAGGACGTCGAGGTCCGCGTCGCTCAGGCTGAAGCCCTCTTGGAGGTTCGGGTGCGCCTGCAGATAGGACACCGAGCCGTTGAAGATGGCCTGCGAGAACGCACCCGCGCTCATGAAGATGCGCTGGGCCCCACGCACCTCGGCAGGGGTGAGCGTGAGCGGTGCGACGTAGAGGTCCGGCGGGATCCCGCCGCCGCCGTACACGAGGCGGCCGGACGGCGTTCTGTACTCGGGCCGACCCTCCAGGTCAGCGCGTTCCAGGGCCTGTCCCGACAGGGCCAATAGCGGTTGCCCGTCAGGCTCTGGCGCCTCGGTCCGATCGAGATGGATGGAGCGACCGAGCGGGGTATACCAACGTGCCGTCGTGAGCCGCAGCACGTCGCCGCCCGTGAGCGGAAAGAGGCTCTGGACCGAACCCTTTCCATACGTGGTCTCCCCGAGGACCACGGCACGGTCGTGGTCCTGCAGGGCACCCGCGATGATCTCGGCGGCCGAGGCGCTCCCTCCGTCGACCAAGACGACGATCGGAAGTCCTGGGTACCGGTCCGGGCGCGAAGCGTCATACGTCCCGTTTTGGCCCCTCGCTCTTCCACGAGTCTCGACGATCGCCTGGCCCGGGTCGAGGAAGAGGTCGGTCACGGCGATGCCCTCGTCCAGGAGACCACCTGGATTGCGGCGCAGATCGAAGACCAAACCGGTCATGCCCAGCCCCTGCAGCGAGTCGAGCGCGGCAGAGACCTCCGCTGACGAGGTTTCTTGGACGGTCGAGAGCGGCACGTATCCCACCGTCTCGTCCAGCATCAACGAAAACGGGACGGCCATGAGGCGAATCACGGCGCGCTGGATCGTGAACTCGATCGGGGTCTCGAGACCCGGCCGGAGCATCTTGATCCTCACGTCCGTGCCGGGGCGGCCTCGGAGCAGCGCCACGGCTTGGTCGGTAAGCATGGTATCCGCTGCTACGCCGTCGATCTCGAAGAATCGGTCGCCCGCCCGGATTCCGACGCGCTCGCCCGGGCCTCCCGGAATCGCGCCTACGACGGTGACGTACTCGTGTCCGTCCGTCACCTCGAGTCCGACGCCGCCGTACTCACCTTCGGTACGGATTCGAAGGTTCTCGTACTCCGAGGCCTGAATGAACGAGGTGTTCGGATCGCCCAGCTGGCCGATGATCGCGTCGATGGCCGTGTCGAACAGGGACTCGCCGTCGACTTCCTCCACGAAGCTCGACTCCACACGGTCCACCACCTCTTGGAGCACGCGGACCTGGACGTACATGTTGTCCGAGCGGTCGATGCCGCGCTGCAACAGCCACGCCCCGGCGATGGCCGACAGCAGTACTACCATCGCCGGTGCGGCGACGCTGCGACTCATTTCGGGACCCTGTCGTTGCTGCATCACGCTACCTCACGTCGGCCGGAAGCCGCACAAAGGTCTGCGGAAAGCGAGCCTCGATCAGGCCGCGAACGCGCCGGTGGACCTCCGCCGGCGATCCCGCCGCGCTGACAACCTCGACGCGCGGCTCAGACTCCGCCAAGGCAAGATACCCGTCCCGGACCGCTACTCGGAAGGCTTCGCCTTCGCGCTCGATGCGATCCGGGGCCGCTCCTCCTGCGCTGCGGCGCTCCAAAGCCTCGACAAGCGGCAGGTCCAGGAGGACGTAGAGGTCGGGTTGTAGCCCGTCGGTCGCCGCGTCGAGCGCGCTGCGGACCTGATCGACGTCGATCCCGCGCCCGTAGGCCTGATAGGCCAAGGTGGACAGCGCGAATCGGTCCCCCACCACGCACGTTCCAACTGCGAGCGCCGGACGCACGACATCGCGCACCAACGCGGCTCTCGCGGCTAGAAGCAACAGCAACTCCGATCTCGGGGACACATCGAGCTCCGGCCGACCGAGCACGAGCTCCCGGATCGCCTCCCCGACAGGAGTGCCACCGGGCTCCCGGACCATGAGATGGGGCACCGCCAGGCTTCCGAGCCACTCCGCGAGCAGAGCGACCTGCGTGGTCTTCCCTACCCCGTCGATTCCCTCCAGGACGATGAAGTGGCCGGCCATCAGCTAGTCGTAGTACTCCACGCCTAAATGCGTGACGGCGTCCTCGCCCATCATCCAGCGGAGCGTGTTCTTGAGCTTCCAATGCTGGATGAAGATGTCGTGCTCAGGATAGAGGCCCGGGGCGGTCTGCGGAGACTTGAAGTAGAACGAGAGCCACTCCTGGATTCCGCCCATGCCCGCACGACTCGCGAGGTCCAAGAAGAGGGCGAGGTCGAGCACGATCGGAGCAGCGAGGATGGAGTCCCGACACAGGAAATCGACCTTGATCTGCATGGGATAACCCATCCAGCCGAAGATATCGATGTTGTCCCAACCCTCTTTGTTGTCACCCCGCGGCGGGTAGTAGTTGATCCGCACCTTGTGATACATGTTCCCGTACAGTTCCGGGTAGACCTCCGGCTGCAGGATATGCTCCAACACGCCGAGCTTCGAGACCTCCTTGGTCTTGAACGACTCGGGGTCGTCGAGAACCTCGCCGTCGCGGTTGCCCAGGATGTTCGTGCTGAACCACCCGGATAGCCCGAGCATGCGCGTCTTGAAGCCCGGTGCCAGGATCGTCTTCATGAGCGTCTGGCCCGTCTTGAAGTCCTTCCCGCAAATGGGGACGCCCTTCTCACGGGCCAGCGTCTCGAACGCGCCGAAGTCCGCCGAAAGATTCGGCGCACCGTTCGCATAGGGCACACCCTCCATGAGGGCCGCGTATGCGTACAGTTGGCTCGGCGCGATGTCAGGGTGGTCTTCCACCATCCCCTTCTCGAAAGCCTCTAGCGTCTCGTGCACGGCGCTGGGGCGGACGTAGATCTCCGTGGAGCCGCACCACACCATGACCAGGCGGTCGCACTTGTTGTCCGCCTTGAACTTGCGGATATCCTCACGCAGCGCTTCGGCAAGCTCCTTCTTGTTGGCCGCCTGCTTTACATTCGTCCCTTCGAGCTTCTTGACGTACTTCGTCGAGAACGCGGCGGGCATAGGCTTAATGCCGGACAGGAAGTCCTTGATCGGGTCCAGGTGTTGCTCTTTGTGCAGCACTCCAGCCGTCACCGCGCTCTTGTATCCGTCGTCCGGGATCGGGTCCCAGGTGCCGAACACGAGGTCTTCGAGCCCCGCCAACGGCACGAAGTCCTTGATGAGCGGGGTGTTGTTGTCGGTGCGCTTCCCCAGTCGAATCGTCTGCATCTGGGTCAGGCTACCAATAGGCTTTGCCAGGCCACGACGGGCGGCCTCGACACCGGCGACGAAGGTCGTAGCCACGGCTCCGAAACCGGGCAGTAGAACGCCGAGTTTCCCCTTCGCCGGCTTGATCTCAGAAGGCTGCTTCACGTTGTCCTCATATCGATGCGTGGAGTCCAGAATGCCGTCGTGGCGGTTCTAGGACGAAATGATGATACGGCTCTGGGCTCCCTGCTCGATGCCCTCGGCCACGGTTTGATTCACCTTGTACATGATCTTCTCGAAGTTCGTCTGAGCCGCGACGAGCCTCTGGTATCCGGCCATCGTCTGCAGCTCCTCCGTCGCCTCGCCGTACGCCTGCTTGTCGTCATCGTCCGGCTCCTTGCCGGCGCGCATAGACGCCTCAATCCGGGCTTCTATGCTCTCCAAACGATTCCTGACTTCAGTGAGCTCCCGGTCGTCACCGACCGCGTCCATCGCGCGCCGGAGCGCCTGGTACTCGTCGGTTCGCGCCAGCGCCCCGCCGAGCTCCCTCGCCATATCGTGAATTCCAGCCATCCTCAGTTCCCCCTTGCCACTGGCAGAGTCCCGTTCCTAGTGCGCCAACGTCGCGGTCACGATGCGATCCTTACCGGCGAGGTCCTTGTGGACCCTCGCGTCGTCATATGCCCCGGTGCTTCCCACAAGGTCAACGACCGGACCCGCTTGCCCGACCCCGACTTCGAGCGCGAGCAGTCCGCCCGGACGTAGCGCCGCCACGGCACCGGGCACGATCTCTCGCAGCACGGCAAGGCCATCGCTTCCCGCGAACAGTGCCTCCTCCGGCTCCCAGTCCACGACCTCGGCCTGTAGCCCTACGCGGTCGCTTTCGGCCACGTAAGGCGGGTTCGCGACGATGACGTCGAAGCGTTCCCCGGGCTCCAGCGTCTCGAAAAGCCTACCGCATCGTAGCGCGAGGCGCGACTGTAGGTCCGCTCCTTCCCGGTTCCGTCGGGCGAAGTCCAGTGCGGCCGCCGAGGCGTCAGTGCCCACGCCCGTCGCGAACGGTCCCTCCGACAGCAGGGATAGCACGATGGCGCCCGACCCCGTTCCGACGTCGAGCACCTGGAGCCCTTCCCTGCCCTCGGCCCAGGTCAGCACGACTTCGACCAGCCCCTCGGTCTCGGGGCGCGGAATGAGCACGCCGGCACCCACCCCCGAGTCGAGCTCACGGAAGCCCTGACGGCCCAAGATGTACTGGAGCGGTTCGCGCTGCGCCCTTCGCTTTAGGAGTGGCCGAAACCTGTCCAGCTCGCCCGTTTCGAGCAGCCGCTCGTGCTGGAGGTACATTTCGAGCCGTCCCAAGCCCAGGACGTGGGCGAGCAGGTACTCCGCATCGAGCCGGGCGCTCTCGACTCCCTTCGTGGTGAGGTAATCGGCGCTCCGCAACATGACCGCAAGCACGGTCAATGGCTCCGTCACCCCTCACCCTCCATGCGCTCCTCTTCTTCGGCTAACCGCAGCGCCGAGATCAACTCGTCCAACTCGCCTCCGAGCACTTCCGTCAACCGGTACAGGGTCAGCCCGATGCGATGGTCGGTAACACGATTCTGCGGGAAGTTGTATGTCCGGATCTTGGCGGAGCGGTCACCAGTACCGACCTGTGTACGTCGCTCGCGGGAGCGCTCGGCCTCCCGCTCGGCGATCATGTGGTCGAGCAAGCGGCTACGCAAAACCTTCAACGCCTTCGACTTGTTCTTGAGTTGAGACTTCTCGTCCTGGCAGGACACCACGGTCCCCGTGGGGATGTGCGTAATGCGCACGGCCGAGTCCGTCGTGTTCACGGACTGCCCCCCCGGGCCCGAGGAACGGAACACGTCGATGCGGAGGTCCGACGGGTCGATCTGCAGGTCCACCTCCTCCGCCTCGGGCAGAACTGCGACCGTGGCCGCGGAGGTGTGGATCCGTCCCTGCGCCTCTGTTTCCGGGACGCGCTGGACTCGGTGGACGCCCGACTCGTAGCGCAGCCGTCCGTACACGCCCCTGCCCCTCAGCGTGAAGATCACTTCCTTGATCGAGCCCGGGATGCCTTCAGACATGCTCATCATCTCGACACTCCATCCCTCACGTTCCGCGAGGTGCCGATACATGCGCATGAGGTCGGCCGCAAAGAGCCCCGCCTCGTCCCCACCGGTGCCCGCACGGATCTCGACGACCGCTGCGCGGTCAGCCAGAGGATCGGGCGGAATCAGGAGCTCCTTCACCTGGCTGCTCAGCGTGTCGATACGCTCATCGAGATTCCGCAGTTCCTCCTCCGCGAGTGCCCTCATCTCCGGATCGTCGGACTCGAGCAGCTCGAGCGCACCGCCCTGTTCCATGAGCGCGGCACGCAACTCGCTCCCCGCAGCAACGATCGGCTCGAGGTGTGAACGCTCCTGACCGAATTGGCGGAGCTTGTCCCGGCTGGACAGCACGGCCTGGCTTGCCAGTGCCTCGTTGACCTCGGAGAACCGGTGCTCGGCATCGCGGAGCCGCTCATCCAGCTTGGGGTCGAGGGTTGGATGCTTCATGGAAGGGCCAGGGCAGCGAGCACCGTCCGGCTAACCGACCGGGGCCGTCGGCCCGGTCGGTGCACTCACTGCGCCGAAGCCTCCCCGTACTTCTTCTTGAAGCGATCGACGCGGCCCGCTGTATCGATGAGACGCTGCTTCCCGGTGTAGAACGGGTGGCACACCGCGCAGATCTCCACATGCACCTCGTCGACCGTGGCCATCGTGTCGAACCGATTGCCGCAGGCGCATACGACCGGTGCAGCCTTATAGTCGGGATGGATTCCCTGCTTCATGACCTACTCCCAAGAACGCCTAAGTCGAACGGGCCGGGCGCCCAGCGCGCCGGCCCGATGTGCTCATCCGAGCCGGAGGGTCCCTCCAAACGTCGGTGTGTAGCCAGGTAAACCTAAACGCGGCGCCCCGGAGGGTCCAGTCGCCGTCCGAGCCAGAACGACGCCATCAGGAGGAGTAGCGCCGCAACGGCTGAGCCATTCCCCAGGAGATCACCGTACCGGGTGTAGAAGGTCATGATGTCCGTGCTCTGCACGGTTCCCACCCGCAGGTCGGCTTCGAAGAGTGAGGTCCGCTCGTACACGCGACCGACGGGGTCGATGAAGAGCGAGATCCCGGTGTTCGCGGCGCGCGCGACCCCGACCCGATTCTCGATCGCCCGCATCACCATGTGCGCGGGGTGCTGCCAGAGTGCCGTCGTGCGCGCATAGAGCGGTTCGCGCCCATACCAAGCATCATTGGTGATGTTGAGAAGGACGTCCGCGCCCTCCCGGCGGAAGCTGCGCGAGGCCTCGGCATACGTCGACTCGTAGCAGATCAGGACGCCATAGGCCGTCCCTCCCACGTCGGCGAGCGGCCAACCCTGACCCACTCCGTAGCCCCCGAAGTACTGCAGACCCCCGAACCACTCCGCCGGCAGGAACGGTACACGCTCCACGAAGGGGACGAGGTAGCGCTTGTCGTAGCGGTAGTCGTCCAACCCCCCCGAACGCATCAGGAAGGCGGAATTGTAGTAGCTGAACGAGCCGGCCAGGTCACCCTCATAGCCGAAAGCACCGAACAGGACGGGCGCACGGGCGGCCTGGGCGTAGCCCTGGATCGGCGTGAGGCGACCACCTGGTGGCTCGGCCGCCGCGAGGACGCTGAGCGTCACCTCGGGCATTACGACGAGGTCCACGGTACCGGGAGCAAGGGTCGGCATGAGCCTTCCCAGAGAGGCAAGAGTGCTGTCCCTCCCCACGATGGCGTCGAGCTTGATGTGCTCCGGGATGTTCGGCTGAACGACCGCCACCCGCGACGCGTCGCGCATCTGGAGTGTGTTGGCCCGCCACACGCCCCACGCCATGGGCGTCGCGAGTACCAGCGCCACGATGCCCGCCCGCCCTATCCAGCCGGTGCGCTCCCGCAGGCCGAGGATCATCCACGCGACCAGGCCGTTCACCAGGGCGATCCAGAACGTCACGCCTCGACTCCCGACAAGCTCCGCGATGCCGACCAGCTCGGGAAAGCCCGTCAGCGACGAGCCCAACCCCAACCACGGGAAGGCGAGGGTGCTAGGTAGGTGAGCCCGGAACCATTCGGTCGCGGTCCATGCAACGGGGAGCGCCAGCCAAAGCGGGACACGTACAGAATGTACCGACCGGTGGAGGGTCCAGCCGAAAAGGGCGGCGATGCCCATGAGGCTGAACCAAGCCCCAAGGAAGGCGAGGATCGCTAGGGACGTGAACCAAATGAGCGCGACCAGGATCCAGTAGAAGGTGATCCCGAAATAGACCGCGCCGAAGAGAATTGAGCCGCGGACTGCGGCGCGCCGTCCTTCGGCGTCGGGCGACAGCGCGTGCACCCAGATCGCGAAGGGCACGAGCCCCACGAACGGGGGAACAAGCAGGTGGAGCGGAGGAAACGAAAGCGCGAGCAGAAGGGCGGAAACCGCAGGGACGAGCCGCTCGCCGGACCGGGGCCAAAGCAGCGCCCTCACGGCGGCCACGCGACCGAGGGGTCCAGTGGGACTCGCTATAGCTCGACCTCTCTACCGCTGGCCGCCGACTCGTACGCCGCCTCGACGAGCGCCATGAGCGCCACCTGGGTGTGCTGAGGCTCCGGTTCGCGTCTGCCCGTGACGACCTGGACAAAGTCGTCCAGCTGACGGCGGTAGGCGTTGGTATACGGATTCTCGCCGCCACTGGGCTTGGGCTGGCGCGGGGTGACCTCGAGCGGTCGCCCACCCAGTTGCTTGAACACTTCGAGGGGCGGCAACGAGCCGGACCCTTCCGTGCCCATGACCCGGGCGTAATACCGATCCTCGGCGGCGAAGAGCTTGTTGCTGACCTCGAGCGTGAGCGCGACGCCGTCCGTGCTTTCCGCCATGAGGGTGGCGGCGTCCTCCACCGGATTGTCGGCCGGGCTCGTCACGCATGACACCCGCTTCATGGTAGGGAAATCGATCAACCACAGGCACAGGTCGAGCGCCGCAACACCCAGGTCGACAAGCGCCCCCCCTCCGGCAAGGGCCTGTTCTTCCCGCCACGAGGGCCTCGCCGAAGGGACAGGTCGCGTCATCCAGCTCCCGCGCACCGCGTACACGTCGCCGAGCTCGCCACCCGCGATGAAGCTGCGCAACGCCACTACTCCCGGTCGAAACCGGTGCGGCATGCCAACCACGAGGACACGACCGGTACGTTCCGCTACCTCGATGACCCGCGCCGCGCCGGCCGAGGTCGTCGCCAGAGGCCGTTCCACGAAGACATCCTTACCGGCCTCGAGCGCCGCGATCGCCATCTCTTCGTGGAGATGGTTCGGCGTACAGATGACCACAGCGTCCAGATCGTCGTGGGTGATCAACGCTTCGGGGTCCAACACCAGCGGAATCTCGAAGCGCTTCGACAGCGCTTTGGCCTTGTGCACGTCGGCGTCCGCCAGGGCCAGCAAGTCGACGTCCTCGCGCTCAGAAAAAATTGGCACGTGTACCACCTGACTGATCGCTCCCGTACCGATCACCCCGATACGCACGCTGGGGCTGGCCTCCGTCATCGTTCCTCACCCGGCGCATTGGGCCCGGTCATGAGCTGCCATCCCGCGCGCACGTGGAAGAACTGTAGGTCGCTCATCACCTCGTACTTGGCCACGCTGTAGAGGCGAAAGCGCTCAGTGACCGGGTACTCGACGCCGAAGTGCAGGTTGAAGCCCGCGGTCACGGCGTCCAACGCATCCTCGATGAAGGTCCCGGCGATCGCCGGCCCGCCTCCGTCCATGAAGTGTGCAGAGATCCCGAGTCCACCGTACGTGAGGAGGTCGAAGAGAGAATCCCACACGACGTGCGCATCCACCCCGATGGCGACGTCGCGCCAATCGACCGTCCCGAGGTCCAGGGAGGAGGGGGGCAGCCCCGTCTGGTCCTCGATCAACTGCGAAATACGATCCTCGAGTTCGGTCACTTCCGAGCTGACAAGGGCGGAGGACCAGTACGTCACATTGGGCACGATACGCAGGCCCGGCCCCGCATATCCCATGTCGATCCTGAGACCGATGCTGTACGTGGGATCGACCCGGGTGGGCCACAGGTACCCGGCATCGAATCCGAAGCCGCGGAAGGACAGGTGCTCGTAGTCAAAATCAGCCAGCTCCTGGGCACGCGCGGGAAGCGGAGCGAGTGCCACGGCGAGTGCGAGTCCCGCAAGCAACGTCCGCACCGGCGACCCCCTCCCTCTCGTCATCGAGTTTCCACCTCGCCCACAAGGTCGTAGTCGAGCGCGTCCAGGATCCGTACGCGAACGAGGGCGCCTGGATCCACCGGCATATCCCCCCGCAGGTGCGTCACGCCATCTACGTCGAGCGCCTGGCCTGGTGTGCGAGCCACCGCAATGTACTCCGAGTCCCCGTCGACGACCTCGTCCACCAGCGCGGTGGTCGTGCGACCGACAAGCGCGAGGTTCTTCTCGAAGGAGATCTCCCGCTGGAGCTCCATCAGCTCCTCGAGCCGATCGGACATAACCGCGTCCGGTACCCGACCCTCCATTTCCGCGGCGCGCGTCCCCTCCTCGACCGAGTACGTGAACGCACCGACCCGCTCGAATGAGATTTCGTCCAGCAGCTCGAGCATCTCGCGAAAGTCCTGGTCTGTCTCGCCGGGAAAGCCGACGATGACCGTCGTGCGCAGCGTGAGATCGGGCACTGCGTCGCGAAGCCACGCCACCCGTTCCCGGATCGTCGCCTGTCGCTCCGGTCTCCGCATGAGCTCCAGGACACGGTCGCTCCCGTGCTGGATCGGCATATCCAGGTAGGGGACGACGCGCTCTTCGCTCGCAATGAGCTCGACGAGTTCCCGCGTGATCCCAGAGGGATACATGTAAAAGAGCCGATACCAGGGCACCTCGGTTCCGTCGAGCAGGGCCCTCAAAAGGTCCGGCAACAGCGGGGCGGCGGCGTCCTTACGCCGCAGGTCACGGCCGTACCAGGTCGTGTCCTGCGAAACGATGTTGAGTTCCTTCACGCCGTGTCGCCCCAGTGCGGCCGCCTCACGCACGAGGTCCTCGACGGGTTGGGATCGATGCAGCCCACGCATCAACGGAATCGCACAGAAGGCGCAGGTGTGGTCACAGCCTTCGCTGATCTTCAGGTAGGACGTGTGCGGCGTCTCCGACGAAATGATCCGCAGGGGACGCTCCATGAGCGGAATCGCGGCATGCTCCTCAGGTAGCAGCCCTCGACTCCGCAGCTCGGGCACCAGGCCGGGAAGCGCAGTCAAGCCGAGGAACAGGTCGACCTCT
>Ga0224512_10001296_pt1 | contig 24344 bp, 28 predicted proteins | sample SF_May12_sed_USG_4_FD_169103 | JGI IMG/M metagenome (GOLD analysis project Ga0224512, IMG submission 169103) | Sediment microbial communities from San Francisco Bay, California, United States - SF_May12_sed_USGS_13 | ecosystem: Environmental > Aquatic > Marine > Sediment | place: USA... | reverse complement strand
CGAGGCAGTGAAGGTGATGCGCGGCAAGCCCGGCACCGATATCGAGCTGACCATCGTGCGCGACGGCCTCGACAAGCCGTTGCAGATCACCATTACGCGCGACATCATCAAGGTCAGGAGCGTCAAGAGCCGGACCCTGGAACCGGGTTACGGTTACCTGCGTATTTCGCAGTTCCAGTCCAAGACGGCGGACTACCTGGTCGATGCGATCGACAAGCTGAGGAAGGATAATGATGGCAAGCTCATCGGCCTGGTGCTGGACCTCAGGAACAACCCGGGTGGTGTGCTGAACGGGGCGGTTGCCGTGTCCGACGCATTCCTGACCAAGGGCCTGATCGTCTACACCGAGGGTCGGATCGCCGACTCCAGCCTGCGTTTCAACGCGACTGCGGATGACGTGGTTGACGGTGCGCCGATGGTGGTGCTGGTCAACCAGGGTTCCGCTTCCGCGTCGGAGATCGTGGCCGGTGCCCTGCAGGACCACAAACGTGCCATCATCATCGGGTCGCGCACCTTCGGCAAGGGCTCGGTGCAAACCATATTGCCGCTGAGTGGCGGTACCGCACTGAAACTGACGACCGCGCGCTACTACACGCCGTCCGGACGCTCCATCCAGGCGGAGGGCATTGTCCCGGACATCGAGCTGGAAACGCTGGAGGTCGCCGCGGCGGAAAAGAACCTGCAGCCGTTGAAGGAGTCCGACCTGTCGGGCCACCTGTCGAATGGCAACGGCAAGAAGCTCGAGCAGGGCGAGGATGAAACGTCCGCAGAGGAGACCGAAAAGGAATCACTGGCGCAATCCGACTACCAGTTGTACGAGGCCCTCAACCTGCTCAAGGGACTGGCCATCCTGCAGGGCCGCATGCAGTGATTTCCGGCGGCGGGTACGGACCTGCCTGTCTGGCGCACACCTTCACAAGACTGTTGCTGGCCTGCCTGCTGCCGGCGCTGCCCGTTGCCGCAGCCGATGACCACGTCCCTGCAGCTACAGCCAGTATCGCCCTGATCATCGATGATCTCGGTAACCAGTTGCACCAGGGCAGGCAGGTTGTCGAATTGCCCGGCCCGGTCGCCTGTTCATTTCTGCCGAACGCACCCTACACCCCGCAGCTTGCACGACTGGCGGATGCCGGCAACAAGGAGATCATGCTGCATCTGCCGATGCAGGCGGTCAGTGATGCTGCCCGGGAACCCGGGGAGCTGACGCTGGACATGACCCAACAGCAGCTCATGGATACCTTGCAGCGGCATCTCGCCGCAGTGCCCGGGGTCAGTGGTATCAATAATCACCAGGGCAGCCTGCTGACGCGCCACCCGGGCCACATGGCGTGGCTGATGCAGGGTATGGTCCGGCACGGTCCGCTGTTTTTTGTCGACAGCCGCACCACCACGGCGACGGTCGCCCTGCAGATGGCGAACGAGTACGGTGTGCCCGGTATCGAACGCAAGGTCTTTCTGGATAACGTGCGGGAACCCGCGGCCGTGCTGCGCCAGTTCAGGCAGCTGCTGGCGAGCGCACGTGCCAACGGTACGGCGCTGGGTATCGGGCATCCCAATCCGGAAACCCTGGACTTGCTCGCGCGCGAACTGCCCCGGCTGGCTGACTATAATGTTCAGCTGGTGCCGGTCCGACGTCTGATAGAAATCGATGAGAGGAGTAATGAAATATGGCAAGCGTCCTGGTCCCGCTCGCACAAGGTTGCGAAGAACTCGAAGCCGTCACCATAGTCGACCTGTTGCGGCGGGCAGGCATCGATGTGGTCACCGCCGGCCTCGATAACAAGCCGGTGCGCGCCTCGCGCGGCACGGTGCTGATACCTGACACGGACCTGGACCAGGCGCTGGCACAGGAATACGACATGGTGGTGCTGCCGGGCGGTCTGCCGGGCGCCGATCACCTGGGGCAGGATCAGCGCGTGGCCGGGCTGCTCAGAAAGATGGCCGCGGCGGGCCGCTACACGGCCGCCATCTGTGCGGCGCCCAAGGTGTTGGCGCAGGTCGGACTGCTGGATGGCAAGCGCGCCACCTGCTATCCCGGCTCCATGGATCCCGGCGGTGTCCCGGGGATGAAATACAGCGAGGAGCCGGTGGTTGCCGATGGCAAGGTGATTACCTCACGCGGACCCGGTACGGCCATGGACTTTGCACTGCAGTTGATCGCGACCCTGGCCGGGGAGCAGACCCGGGCCCAGGTCGAGGCCGGTCTGCAACGCCCCGCGCACTAGCCCGCACGCAGCATCGATGCGTATCATCGAGGTCGTTGCCGATGCCGGATACCTGGATACCCTGACGGGCATTGCCGAGCAGCACCGGGTTGTTGACCTGTGGGCGGCGCCGCCTGCCGCGGACGGACGTGCGGCAGTGCGTTTGCTGGTCGATGATGCCGCACGCCAGCCGGTGATCGATGCCCTGCAGGGCCTGCTGGGCGGCAGCCGGAATTACCGCATCGTCATCCTCCCGGTAGAGGCGGCATTACCGCGGGCATTGTCCGAGCCGGTAACGACAGGGTCCGGGGCCAATGGCGAGACCCGCGAGGAACTGTACGACGACATCGAGCGCGGTGCGCGCCTGGACAGTAACTTCCTGCTGATGGTGTGCCTGTCAACCATTGTCGCAGCCATCGGGCTGATCGAGAACAGCGTGGCCGTGGTCATCGGCGCCATGGTGATCGCGCCGCTGCTGGGACCGAATATCGCGCTGGCCTTTGCCGCCTCGCTGGGTGACCACCCGCTGATATGGAAAGCGCTCAAGACCAACCTGGCCGGACTCGCCCTGACCCTGTTGATCACGCTGGCAATCGGTGCGCTCTGGCCCGACGCGCTGGCCAGCCCCGAGATCCTGGCGCGTACCGATGTCGGTTTCGACGGCGTGGTGCTGGCACTTGCCTCGGGTGCGGCCGCGGTGTTGTCGCTGACCACGGGCCTGTCGAGTGTTTTGGTGGGCGTGATGGTCGCGGTGGCGCTGCTGCCGCCGGCCGCCACCCTCGGCATGCTGCTGGGCAGCGGACAGGCCGGTCTGGCGGCGGGCGCCGGTCTGCTGCTGGCAGTGAACATCGTCTGCATCAACCTGTCCGCCAAGCTGATGTTCCTGTACCGCGGCGTCAAGCCACGCACCTGGCTGGAAAAGCGCAAGGCACGCCAGTCCAATCTGACCTATACAGCGATCTGGATTGTGACGCTGCTCCTGCTGGCCATGGCGATACTCCTGCGCCAGCAGTTACCGGGCTAGTACGCTGTCAGTCCAGGTCCGTGTTGTCGGACCGGCTGATGAACAGCACCAGCACGCCCAGGCCACCCAGCAGCCAGCTTGGCAGCGGTGCACCCAGCAGCATGCCCGGCTGCTGGATATTGAGGCCCGCCAGGCCATACACCACGGCAGCTGCAAGGATCAGGCCGCTGCCGACGATCGCACCGACAGTGCGGCGGTTCGCGCGGCGCAGATCGCGGCGCAGCCTGCCGAGTTCGCGCGAGTTCCATTCAACCCGCAGCTTGCCGGCAGTGGTCTGTTCCAGGAACTTGTGAGCCAGCATCGGCAGTTCCGGCAGGGTCTCGGTCCAGGCGGGAACGCTCTGCCTGATGTTGCGCATCAGGGCGCGTGCGCCCAGCTGCTCGCTCATGGAACGTTCCAGGAACGGTTTGGCCGTCTGCCACAGGTCGAGGTCGGGATACAGCTGGCGTCCCAGGCCCTCGATGTTCAGCAGGGTCTTCTGCAACAGCACGAGCTGCGGCTGGATTTCCATGTCGAAGCGCCGTGCCGTCTGGAACAGGCGCAGCAGTACGTTACCGAAAGAGATTTCCTTCAGCGGTTTCTCGAAGATCGGTTCACAGACGGTGCGGATCGCCGATTCGAACTCGTCGACGCGCGTACCGGACGGCACCCATTCCGACTCCACGTGCAGCTCCGCCACGCGCCGGTAATCACGCCGGAAAAAGGCCAGGAAATTCTCCGCCAGGTAGCGCTGGTCGACGGGGTTGAGGGTGCCCATGATGCCGAAATCGACGGCCATGTAGCAGCCGCCGGGTGACACGAACAGGTTGCCGGGATGCATGTCGGCATGAAAGAAGTTGTGCTCGAAGACCTGGGTGAAGAAGATTTCCACGCCGCGGGCGGAGAGCTGCTTGAGGTCGATGCCGTGTTTGCGCAGTGAGTCGATATCGCTGATAGGGATGCCGAAGATGCGCTCCATCACCATGACACCCGGCCGGCAGTAGGGCCAGTAGATCTCGGGCACGTAAAGCTGGTGCGACTTGCTGAAATTGCGCCGTAGCTGGGAGGCGTTGGCGGCTTCGCGCAGCAGGTCGAGTTCGTCGTAGAGGGTCTTTTCGAACTCGAGCACCACTTCACAGGGACGCAGGCGGCGCCCGTCCTTCCAGTAGCGCTCGGCCATGCGTGCGACCGTCTTCAGCAGACTGACATCGCGGGCAATGCGCTGGCGGATGTTGGGGCGCAGGACCTTGACGACCACGTCGGTCCCGTCGTGCAGGCGCGCGGTATGTACCTGGGCAATAGAGGCGGATGCGAGCGGGGTCTCATCGAAGGCCTGGAAGATCTGTTCCACCGACTGGCCATAGGCCTTCTCGACCTGCGCCCTGGCGCGCTGCCCCGGGAACGGCGGTACGCGGTCCTGCAGACGCGCCAGCTCGATTGCGATATCGTCGGGCAACAGGTCCTGACGTGTCGAAAGTATCTGGCCGAATTTGACATATATCGGACCCAGGTCTTCCAGCGCCCTGCGGATGCGCACGGCACGCGGTTCACGTTCGCGTGGCAGCCAGTTCCAGGGTGCGAGGTAATAGATGAACCGAAACGGCCTTAACAGGTGGGTCGCGAGGATGACCTCATCAAGACCGTGGCGCACCAGCACGAAGTTGATGTGTGCCAGCCGGATGACCTGCGCCGGCCGGATCATGTTCGACCCTGGGTAGTGGATTCCGCGGTCTGGGCCGCCTGCAGGCGGCCCAGGCGTGCCTGCAGGCGGTCCATGGCCATGCCGAGCCGGCTGACGTCCTCGATGAAGTTCTCGACCTCGATGCGGGCCGGCAGCACGCGCAGCTCCTCCTGCAGGTATTCCGACAGGTCCTGCATCAGGGTGGCGCGGCCGTGGGCCAGCAGCGAGCCGGTCTTGCGCGCGGCGTTGCCGAGCTGGTGGGCCACCACATCACCGCTCAGCCGTGACAGCTGTTCCTCCCAGTCAATCTCCATTTCATCCAGGATGACCTTGAATGCCTGGCCGGTCTCGACATCGCCGCTGATATCCACGGCGCCGGAAAACAGCGTACCGGCGGTATTGCCGCCCAGGCCGAGTCGGGCCATGCCCAGCGGACTGCCGTGCAGCACGGTATCCGCGTCCTGGCCGCTGTCAGTCAGTACGGTAATGCCGTTGCGGCCGGGTCTCAGCAGAATCCTCAGGTCGAGGCCCTTGAGTTGCAGTGCGATCAGCCGGCCCTCGAGTTCCGCCAGGCGTCCGCACACGTCCGGGTCCAGGTCGAGGTAGTGGTTGAGCGCGATTTCCAGAGCGCTGGCCGCGCTGGTGGTTAGTTTCATCATGACCCCCGTGCCAGTTCCTGCAGCGAACTGAGCGCATAGTCCTCGCGGATCACCACTGTACCGGCCAGTTTGTCATGCAGGCCCTGCTTGTGCGGGTCCCAGCCGATCCACAGCAGCCCCGTTAACAGCGGCAGGGCCGCCAGCAGCAGGTAGACAGTGCGTTTTCCCGAAGTGCCGAGGCCGATGGCCTGACCTGTGCGGGCATCGACCAGCCGACAGTCGAGCAGCAGCAGTCCCGGGGTGCCCTGCAACCGGGCGTCGAGCAAAATCATCAACAGCAGTGCGATCGCCACGGCAACGGCGATCGCGCTGTTCAGGGTGCGTGAACCCCAGCCAGGCATGTCACCGCTCCAGGCGGTCCAGGCCAGCACGGCACAGGCCAGCAGCATGGCGGCCAGAAAGACATCGATAAGCAGTGCACCGAAACGGCGCCACATCCCGGCGTACTGGAAGCCCGCGGTGCTCAAAATTTATAACCCCGGTGAACGGCGACGATGCCGCCGGTGAGATTCTGGTAGCTGCAGTCCTCGAAACCGGCCGCCTCCAGCATCTCGAGCAGGGTCTGCTGGTCCGGGTGCATGCGGATGGATTCGGCCAGGTAGCGGTAGCTTTCGGCATCGTCGGCGAACAGCTTTCCCAGCCGGGGCAGGATCCTGAACGAATAGAAGTCATAGGCGGGCTTGAGGGCCGCGACCGGGCGCGAGAACTCGAGCACCAGCAGGCGTCCCCCCGGTTTCAGGACACGGTACATGGAATCCAGTGCCGACTGCTTGTCGGTGACATTGCGCAGGCCGAAACCCATGGTGATGCAGTCGAAGCTGTTGTCGGCAAACGGCAGCCGTTCGGCATTTGCCTGGATGAAGTCGACGTTGCCGGCAATCCCGTCGTCTACCAGGCGTGCCCTGCCCTTGCAGATCATGGCGTGATTGATATCGGAGAGAATGACCTTGCCCTGCGGACCGGTACCGGCGGCGAGCAGGCGCGTCAGGTCACCGGTACCGCCGGCAAGGTCCAGGATCTGCTGGCCCGGCCGGATGTTCGCCATGTCGATGACCAGGCGCTTCCACAGGCGATGGATGCCCATGGACATCACATCGTTCATCAGGTCGTAATTGTCGGCGACGGAATCGAAGACGGCGCGCACCCGGTGCACCTTTTCCTCTGTGGGAACTTCCTCGAAGCCGAAATGTGTGGTCTTGTCTTTCATGCTGGCGCCCGTTTTGTAACCTTATTATAAATCTACCGCAGAGACGCAGGGAAAGCAGAAAAAAATGATTGCTGCAGGGCGTGCACAGGCATCCGGCCGGTTGCTGGTCTTGCTGTCGGCCCGGTTGAAATCAGGCCGTCTTTCCGGTTTGCGGGTTCTCAGCCGGTTTCCTTGCGCTTGTGGCCGGCCGCTTCCAGTTGCTGCAGGTACTCCGCCCAGTATTTATCCTTGTTCTTGCCCATGTCATAGAGCGTCTCCCAGGAGTAGATGCCGGTGTCGTGGCCGTCATCGAAATGCGGCTGAATGGCGTAGGCGCCGACCGGGTCGACCTGGGAGATGGTGACATCCTCCTTGCCGATCTGCAGGACCCCCTGGCCGGGGCCGTGACCGCGCACTTCGGCGGAGGGTGAATAGACCCTGAGGTACTCGTAGGGGAGTTTGAAGTGTGCGCCGTCCTCGAAGGTGATCTCGAGTATGCGGGATTTCTGGTGCAGGCTGATTTCGGTGGGTTTGGGTGTGTCTGTCATGCGTTTGCCTCTGCGTTGTCAGCCATCGCGGCCTGGATTGCTTGTACGGATTTGTCCGGCAAGGGCCTGGTAGGGCTACAGTATGTAACGGCTCAGGTCTTCGTTCTTTACCAGCTGCCCGAGTTGCTCGTCTACGTAGGCGGCATCGATCGAGGTGACGCTGCCGGCGCGGTCGGTGGCATCGAAGGATATTGATTCCAGCAGGCGTTCCATCACGGTGTGCAGGCGCCGCGCGCCGATGTTCTCGGTACGTTCGTTGATGTCGCTGGCGATCTCGGCGATGCGGGTGATGCTGTCTTCGGTGAATTCCAGGGTGACCGACTCGGTGGCGATCAGGGCGCTGTACTGCTCGGTCAGCGAGGCATCCGGTTCAGTCAGGATGCGCGCGAATTCCTTGGCGCCGAGTGCGTCCAGCTCGACCCGGATGGGCAGGCGGCCCTGCAGTTCCGGTATCAGGTCTGAAGGCCTGGAGATGTGGAAGGCACCCGAGGCGATGAACAGGATGTGGTCGGTCTTCACCATGCCGTGCTTGGTGGAGACGGTGCTGCCCTCCACCAGCGGCAGCAGGTCGCGCTGTACACCCTCGCGCGACACGTCGGGGCCACTGGATTCGCCGCGGCGCGTCACCTTGTCGATTTCGTCGATAAAGACAATGCCGTTCTGTTCGACGTTCTCCAGTGCGCTCTGCTTGATATCATCGTCGTTGATCATCCGGGCAGCCTCCTCGTCGCACAGCAGGCGGCGCGCGTCCCGAATGCGCAGCTTGCGTTTCTTGGTGCGGCTGCCGGCCATGTTCTGGAACATGCCCTGCAGCTGGCTGGTCATTTCCTCCATGCCGGGCGGTGCCATGATCTCCACGCCGATCGGCGTGACGGATACCTCGACCTCGATCTCGCGCTCGTCCAGCTGGCCTTCACGCAGGCGCTTGCGCAGCTTCTGGCGCGTGTCCGAGTCGGTGCCGGCAGTGTCATCCGGCGCCAGGCTGCGGGGGGCGGGCAGCAGGGCATCGAGGATGCGCTCTTCGGCGGCATCCTCGGCGCGGTGGCGCACCTTGTCCATGGCCTGCTCGCGCTCCAGCTTGATGGCGACATCGGCGAGGTCGCGGACAATGGACTCCACGTCCCGGCCCACGTAGCCGACCTCGGTGAACTTGGTTGCCTCGACCTTGATGAACGGTGCGCGGGCCAGGCGTGCCAGGCGCCGGGCGATCTCGGTCTTGCCGACCCCGGTGGGCCCGATCATCAGGATGTTCTTGGGGGTGATCTCGGAGCGCAGTGGCTCGCCAACCTGCATGCGCCGCCAGCGATTGCGCAGGGCAATGGCCACGGCCCGCTTGGCGGCATCCTGGCCGATGATGTGCTTGTCCAGTTCCTGGACGATCTCTCTGGGTGTCATTGCCGACATTTAAATGCTACTCGCGTATTTTAATCAAATTTAAACTATAAATAGCTGCATTTTGGCGAAGTTTGTCTTTGGCCTGCATTCTAGTCGTTGCCGTCCGCAGCGAGTTCCTCGAAGGTCAGGTTGCGATTGGTGTAGATGCAGATGTCCGCGGCGATTTTCAAGGCCGTCTCGGTAATGGCGCGCGCGTCCATGTCAGTGTTTTCCAGCAGGGCGCGGGCCGCGGACTGGGCATAGCTGCCACCCGAACCGATGGCCATCAGGGCATTTTCCGGTTCGATGACGTCACCGTTGCCGCTGATTATCAGCGAGGTCTCGTGGTCGGCCACGGCCAGCAGCGCCTCCAGGTTGCGCAGCATCTTGTTGGTGCGCCAGTCCTTGGCCAGCTCCACTGCCGCGCGGGTCAACTGGCCGGAGAATGCCTCCAGTTTGCCCTCGAACAGTTCGAACAGGGTGAAGGCGTCGGCCGTGCCACCGGCGAAGCCGGCGATTACCTTATCGTTGTACAGGCGGCGGACCTTGCGGGCATTGCCCTTCATGACGGTATCGCCCAGCGAGACCTGGCCGTCGCCGCCAATGACCACGCTGCCGTTGCGGCGTACCGACAGGATGGTTGTGCCTCGAAACTGCTCCACGGCTTCACTCCAGGGTCAAAGGGCGTACGATTGTACACCATCCGATCCGGTCTGATCAGACTGAATATAAAGGGATTTTATGATAACCCGGGGAGCGGGAATTGCTACTTGCGCGCCCGCCGGGCACGCGGGTGTGCCTGGTCATAGACCCGTGCCAGGTGCTGGAAGTCCAGGTGGGTGTAGATCTGTGTGGTGCTGATATCCGCATGCCCCAGCAATTCCTGCACGGCGCGCAGGTCACCGCTGGATTCGAGCAGGTGACTGGCAAAGGAATGCCGCAGGGTATGCGGGTGGAGGTCACCCGGTAGCCCGTGTTGCCGCGCCCAGCGGCGCAGCCGTTGCTGGATGGCGCGGGCACCCAGACGGCGCCCGTGGCGGCCGGTGAACACCGCCGCTTCGGCGGCATCCGCCAGTTGGTCGCGCTGCTGTCGCCATGCCTGCAGTGCGGCAATCGCCCGGGCGCCGATGGGGACGATCCGGGTCTTGGCACCCTTGCCGGTTACCCGTACCACGCGCTCTTCCAGGTCCATGTCGTCCCAGTCGAGGGCCACCAGTTCACCGAGGCGCAGGCCGGAGGAATACATCAGTTCCAGGATGGCGAGGTCGCGCAGTTCGAGTATGTCACCGGCCCGGGCGCTCAGCAGCCTGGCGATGTCATCGACATTCAGGGTGTCCGGCAGGCGGCGTTCGGATTTCGGTGCCCGCACGTCATGCGCCGGGTTGCAGGTGACTTCCTGTTCGCGCAGCAGGTAGTTGTAGAAACTGCGCAGTGCCGACAGGCGGCGCTGGATACTGCGCCCGCCGAGCCCGCGGCGATGTGCCCGGGCGGCGTACTGCCTGACCTGGTGCGTATCCAGGTCCTTCCATTGCGGGATGCCCGCGTCCCGGCAGAAGCAGAGAATCTCCTGAAGGTCGCGGCGGTAGTGTTTGAGGGTGTCGGCGGAGAGGCGGCGCTCCGTTTGCAGATGATGCAGGAAACGCTCCAGCCAGTGTTGTGGATCAGTCGGCACGGTGCGACGTGCGTGGCATGATCAGGAAGCGGTGCTTGCCTGGGTGTCCGGATCCAGGTGTGGATGTAGCAGCAGGTCGATCAATTCACCGAGGTGGGTGAGAAACAGGGTGCCCATGCCGGGATGAAAGCGGTTGCCCTCCTGGCTGCCGATCGCGAGCAGGCCGGTGGCGCCCTTCTTGCCCAGCGGGATAATAGCGGCGGACTCGATGGCCTGGGCCTGGTCGCCGAACAGGTAGCCCAGTTGTTCACGCTTGAAGCGCCCGCACTGCGGACGGCAGGTCTTGTAAAACGATTCAAAGTGTTCGAGTTCGGCAGCATCGCGGTTGAACTGGTCCACGCCGCATTCGCGGCTACGGGCTTCCGACAGGCCGGCGAGGCGCAGGGTGACGGTATCGGCGTTGAATTCACCCTGCAGGTGTTCGCGCAGGGTATCCAGCAGGGCCTCGAGCGTGCCCGAGGTGACCAGTCCCAGCGTCAGCTGGTGCATGCGTTCGTTGAGGCGATTGTTGTCACGCGCCACGTGTACCAGGTCCATCAGCTTGCGTTTCAACTGGCGGTTCTGGTCACGCAGGACCTTGACCTGGTGCTCGATCAGCGATATCGCCGTACCGCAGGTATGCGGGATGCGCAGTATGGCCAGCAGGCTGGGATTGTTAAGGAAGAACTCGGGGTTGTCGCGCAGATAATCGGCGACCGTTTTTTCTTCCAGCGGCTGCGTTCCGGTTTGGGTTTGCTGTGATGTCGTCATAACTCGATGCGCCCCTTGAAGACCCGTGTTGCCGGTCCGGTCATGTAGACCGGGTAGCCCTTGCCGGCCCAGCTTACCACAAGATTACCGCCGCGCAGGGCGACATTCACGCGCGCCGCCAGCTGGTCCCAGAGGCGGCCGGCGACCACGGCCGCACAGGCACCGCTGCCGCAGGCCAGGGTTTCACCGGCGCCGCGTTCGTAGACCCGCAGGCGGATGTGCTCGAAATCGATGATCTGCATGAAGCCGGCATTGACCTGCTCGGGAAAGCGGGGATGGTGCTGGATCAATGGTCCGAGCCGCTCAACCGGTGCCGTATCGACGTCCACGACCGTGGTAACCGCGTGCGGATTGCCCATGGACACTGCGGCGATCTCGATTTCCTCGCCATCGAGTGCCAGCGTGTAGGTCTGGGCGCAGGCCGGGGCATCGAACGGTATGTCCGCCGGCTCCAGGCGCGGTTCACCCATGTTCACCGTCACCTGGCCGTCATCCTCCAGTACCAGTTGCAGGCGCCCGCTGGCGGTCTCGACATCCAGTTCGCGCCTGTCGGTGAGACCCTGGTCATGCACGAAGCGCATGAAGCAGCGTGCCCCGTTGCCGCACTGGCCCACCTCGCCGCCGTCGGCATTGAAGATCCGGTAGCGGAAATCGGTCCCCGGCGTCACCGGTGCCTCGACCAGCAGCAGCTGGTCGCAGCCGATCCCGTAACGCCGGTCGGCGAGCTGGCGTACCTGCCCAGGTGACAGGTCCACGGTCTGGTTGATGGCGTCGATGACCACGAAATCGTTGCCCAGGCCGTGCATTTTCGTAAATTCGAGTTGCATTCAATAATATCCTCACCGCAGAGGCGCGGAGAACGCAGAGAAATTCAGAATCAAAATCATTCACCGCAAAGACGCAAAGAGCGCAAAGTCAAAAACAAAATTCTTGCTAACAACAAGTCACCCAGGTCATGACAACTGAGCGTCTGTTGTCATCTTTCCGTGACGGTGTTGTTACAATAATGTTTCTTTGCGCTCTTTGCGTCTTTGCGGTTAAAAGGTTTTATCACGAAGTACTCTGCGTTCTCCGCGTCTCGGCGGTGAATAGTCATTCTTCAGGCAGCAGGTGTTCACCGCGGGTGAGGTCGTCCAGGGTCTCGCGCTCGCGGATGACATGAAAGCGGTCGCCGTCGACCATGACCTCTGCGGCACGCGGCCGCGAGTTGTAGTTGGAACTCATGGTGAATCCGTAGGCGCCGGCCGAGCGCACTGCCAGGACATCGTCCGCGGCCAGTGCCAGTGTGCGGTCCTTGCCGAGAAAGTCGCCGGTCTCGCAGACCGGACCGACCACGTCGTAGGCCAGTGCCGGTTCTCCGCTGCGTGGCTTAAGCGGGATAATGTCGTGCCAGGCGTTGTAGAGCGCGGGCCGCTGCAGGTCGTTCATCGCGGCATCGACAATGGCGAAGTGCCTGTCGGGGCTGTGCTTAAGGTATTCCACGCGCGTCAGCAGGATGCCCGCGTTGCCGGCGATGGCGCGTCCCGGTTCCAGCAGGATCTCCAGCGGGCTGTCGCCAAGCCTTTCCAGCAGCGCGCGGGCATAGACATCCGGCAGCGGCGGCCGGTCCTTTGCCTGGTACGGGATGCCGAGGCCGCCGCCCACGTCTATATGCTGCAGGCCTATGCCTTCGTCCTGCAGGCGTCCGACCAGTTGCAGCACGCGTTCGAGGGCGTCGACAAAGGGCGTGATCTCGGTCAGCTGTGAACCGATGTGGCAGTCGATGCCGGTGACTCGCAGCTGCGGCAGCTCTGCGGCGTGGCGGTAGACCTGCAGGGCGGTGTCGACATCGATGCCGAACTTGTTCTCCCTGAGGCCGGTGGAGATGTACGGGTGGGTGCCGGCGTCCACGTCCGGATTGACGCGCAGTGACACCGGTGCGATGTGTCCAAGCTCGCCGGCTACCGAGTTGAGACGCTGCAGTTCGGCCTCCGACTCGACATTGAAGCAGCGTATGCCGACCTCCAGTGCGCGCCGCATCTCGCTGGCGCGCTTGCCGACACCGGAGAACACCACCCGGGCGGGATCGCCGCCTGCCTGCAGCACGCGCTGCAGCTCACCCTCCGAGACAATGTCGAAGCCCGAGCCCAGTTGTGCCAGCACCTGCAGCACGGCCAGGCTGGAGTTTGCCTTGACCGCATAGCAGATCAGGTGCGGGTGGCCGGCGAGGGCATCGTTGAATACCTGCCAGTGGCGCTCCAGTGTCGCCCGTGAATAGACGTAGCAGGGCGTACCCACACGCTTGACAATCTCGGCAAGATCGACGTCCTCCGCCCAGAGGCGCCTGTCACGGTATGCAAAGTGGTCCATGAATTGAATTTCCCGGCGACCCGGCCGGGTTCAGTCGCTCCCCCGGTGCTGTTCGTTCGGCAGGTAGAGCGGGCCTTTCTGGCCGCAGCCGCCCAGCCACGCGCTGGCGATGATCAGCAGCAGTACCAGCAGTCGGGATGACTTGTGCTTGTTCATAACACCCTTCCCAAAACCAGCCGTGAGTATACGGGGTGCTTGCGGCAAACCCAATGGCGTGGCTGTTTATGGTACATAGTGGGATTATGAAACCGGGACACCTGGATGCAGTTGAAATCAACCCGCCGGCAGCGCCGCGTGCCTGCCTCATCTGGCTGCATGGCCTGGGCGCCGACGGCCATGACTTCGAAGCCCTGATCCCCGAGCTGGGGCTGGTAAGGGAACGTGCACTGCGGGTGATCCTGCCGCATGCCCCGTACCGGCCAGTGACAATCAATGGCGGTCATGTCATGCGTGCCTGGTACGACATCCTTGCGCCCGATCTGCAACAGGGTGAAGACGGTCAGGGCATACGCGAGTCGGAGCAGCTGCTGCGGGCGCTGATCGAGCACGAGGTCGGGAACGGCATACCCGCCGAACACATCGTACTGGCGGGTTTTTCCCAGGGGGGTGCCATCGCCCTGCAGACCGGCTTGCGTTACCCGCAGCGGCTGGCCGGCATCCTCGCACTGTCGACCTATGTCCCGCTCGCCGCCTCGCTGGCGGTCGAACGGGCGGCGGCAAACGCGGCGGTTCCGATCATGTTGGCGCACGGGCTGCATGACCCGGTGGTGCCGCTGGACCTGGCCGAGCGCTGCCGCGATCAACTGCTGGGACTGGATTATGCCGTAGACTGGCGCAGCTACCCGATGGCGCATGCCGTGTGCCCGGCCGAGATCGCGGATATCCGTGACTGGCTGGGGGTCTGCCTGCCGTAGTGCGGCCAGGCATAATTCTGATTTAACAGAGACTTGCTGTTTCTCAAACGGCGATGGCGATACCGCTGTCGTTGTTGCGCGCCTCTGTGAGCGCGGACTCGGCGCGCTCCAGCAGGGACCGTGCATTGTCGTTCTTCTGGCAGTGGGTCACGCCGTAGCAGGCGCTCATGGGGTTTGCCTGGTCGTCGCTGATGCGCCCCAGGTGTTCGCCCAGCTTGTTGATCAGCTGCAGAGCGGAGTCCTGGGTCGTCTCCTGCAGGATAAGGATGAATTCGTGGGCCCCGGTGCAGCCGACCAGGTCGGCCCAGCGGGTCTGGTCCTTCAGCAGGTAGCTGACCTTCATCAGGGTGCGCTGCTGTGCCGTCCGGTCATTCAGCCCCATGACCACGATGGACAGGGGGCTGTTGTAGCGCCGGCTGCGTGCCACCAGCGGTTCCAGGGAGACCAGGGCCCCGTGCCGGCTCAGCAGGCTGGTCAGTTCCGCATCCTTGAGCGACTGCTCCCTGAGCTCATTGCTGAGCGCGTCACGCTCCTGTTTGTGCCGCAGCTTTTCCGTTACATCCTGGTAAAAGCGTGCCGTGCCGCCCGTGTTGCCGTCCAGGGGAATACTGTTCACGGCCAGCCAGCGTGCGTCGCCGTCCGGCATGATCCAGTTGACCAGGGTGCCCTGTCCCAGCAGCGGGGCCAGCAGGCTGTCGTTGCGCAGATCGGTGGCCGATTCCCTTATGGAAGTCGCTGCATCACCCAGCAGTTCGGCAAAGGCCGCATTGAAACCGTGTAACTGGCCGGTGTTATCGATCAGCAGGATGGCCAGCGGGCAGGCATCCAGCAGGGTACGGGCTTCCTCGAGTGCGAGCTTGTTCAACATGCAGATCTGTTTCCTTGGTCGACTATTCTGGCCGGTAATCCGATTCCAATACTAATGGCGCTGGCTGCGCTAGCTTTCCCGGTTCGCGAGCCGCGTGCGGACCGAATCTATGGCCGCCCGCACCTGTGCGGGTGCCGTGCCGCCGGGGTGATTGCGTGCCGCCAGCGAGCCTTCCAGGGTGAGTACCTCGAACACGTCGGCATCGATGGAGCTGGAAAAACCCTGCAGTTCCTCCAGCGTCATGGCGGCCAGGTCCTTGTCGTTCTCGACCCCGTAACGGACCGCGCGGCCGACGATTTCATGGGCGTCGCGGAAGGGGGTACCCTTGCGTACCAGGTAGTCTGCGAGGTCGGTTGCGGTGGAGAAGCCCTGGTGCGCCGCGCGAGCCATCTGCTCCCGGTTCACCTCCAGCGCGGGCATCATGTCGGCGAATACCCGCAGCGAGCCCTTGAGGGTGTCGACGCTGTCGAACAGTGGCTCCTTGTCCTCCTGGTTGTCCTTGTTATAGGCCAGTGGCTGGCCCTTCATCAGCATCAGCAGGCTCACCAGGTTGCCGGTCACCCGTCCGCTTTTGCCACGCACCAGCTCGGGGACATCCGGGTTTTTCTTCTGCGGCATGATGCTGGAGCCGGTGCAGAAGCGGTCCGGCAGTTCAATAAAGTTGAATTGTGCCGATGACCAGAGTATCAGCTCCTCCGAGAACCGTGACAGATGCATCATCACCAGCGCCGCCGCACTGCAGAATTCGATTACGAAATCCCGGTCACTGACCGCATCCAGCGAGTTGGCAGCCGGGGCGTCGAAGCCCAGCAGCCGGGCCGTGTAGACGCGGTCGATGGGAAAGCTGGTGCCGGCCAGGGCGGCCGCGCCCAGCGGCATGACATTGACCCGCCGCCGGCAATCAAGCAGGCGCTGGTAGTCGCGCTCCAGCATCTCGATCCAGGCCAGCATGTGGTGACCGAGACTGACCGGCATGGCCACCTGCAGGTGGGTGAACCCGGGCATGATGGTGTCGGCCTCGCGTTCGGCGAGTTCCAGCAGGGCGGCCTGCAGGCGGCCCAGTTCGGCGCACAGGGTATCGATCTCGTCGCGCAGGTACAGGCGCAGGTCGGTCGCGACCTGGTCGTTGCGCGAGCGACCGGTATGGAGTTTCTTGCCGGTCTCGCCGATACGCTCGATCAGGCGCGCCTCGATGTTCATGTGGATGTCCTCGAGCGCGACCGACCAGGCGAAATCACCGCGCTCGATGTCGGCACGGATGTCCTCGAGGCCGTCCACAATCCGCTTGCATTCGGGATCGCTGATGATCCCGACATGTGCCAGCATGCGCGCATGGGCAATGGAACCGGCGATGTCATAGCGGTAGAGACGGTGATCGAATCCAATCGAGGCGGTAAAGGCCTCGACGAAGGCATCGGTCGACTCGGTAAACCGGCCGCCCCAGGGCTTTTCCTTGGCGTTATCATCCGACATGCTGCTAACCCCTGACCACGTGTCGGCGAAGTATAACCAATCCGCAGGTGCTTTGCGTTTGCCGGCGGCGGGCCGGTTCGGCTTGCGGCAGGGCCGCCCAGGGATGAAACTGCTCCCATGAACGAAGCGGCGGCTAACAGCGCGGGCATCGAGCAGGAGGACGGCTTCTTCCTGCCCGACTTCTGCAATGTGCGGCTGGTGTTCGCGGTGGTCATCATGGCCGAGTTGCTGGCCTTTGTGCTGGTGCTGGTGACCCCGGGACTGCTGGGCGACCGCTGGAGTGACCTGGGCGTGATCTCACTGTTCCTCCAGTGGATCGCACTGACCAGTGCGGCACTGCTGTGCGTGGCGCGGCCGCTGCTGTCACGGCTGGGTAACACCGCGGCGGTGCTGATCAGCTACCTGCTGGTCCTGCTGGTCACGGTCCTGCTCAGCGAGGCCGCCTTCTGGCTGATGGTGCGCAGCACCCTGCTGCCATCGATCGACGGCGCATGGCATGGCGTCTTCGTGCTGCGCTGCCTCGGGGTCAGCGCGGTGATCACGGCCGTCATCCTGCGCTACCTGTTTGTCCAGCACCAGTGGCGCCAGCAACTGGAGGCCGAGGCCCGTGCCCGGGTGGCGGCCCTGCAGGCGCGCATTCGTCCCCATTTCCTGTTCAACAGCATGAATACCATCGCCGCCCTGACGCGCTCGGATCCCGACGGTGCCGAGGAGGCCATCCACGACCTGGCCGACCTGTTTCGGGCCGCGCTGGATAGTGCGGATGAGCGTGCCACCCTGGACGCGGAACTCACCCTGGCGCGACGTTACCTGAATATCGAGGCCCTGCGCCTGGGCGAGCGCCTGGCGGTGGAATGGGACATGGATGCGCTGCCGCTCGATGTGAACGTGCCGCCACTGATCCTGCAGCCGCTGCTGGAGAATGCCATCTATCACGGCATCGAGCCCCTGGCCGGGGGTGGCACCATCCGAATAAGCGGCGCGGCGGCCAACGGCCGCATCGAGATCCGGGTAAGCAACCCGGTGGCCGGGAACGCCGGGTCCGGCCGCAAACAGGGGAACCGTATTGCCCAGGAGAATATTCGTCAGCGCCTGCAGCTGGCCTTCGGGGACCGGGCCGGTCTGGAGACATTGCAGCGCGAGGGGCACTACCAGGTGACGCTGCGTTTCCCCGCGGGGCAGCCGGCATGAGGGTGCTGGTGGTCGACGATGAGGCGCCGGCGCGTGAACGCCTGTTGCGCATGCTGGAATCCCTCGACAGCTATACGGTATGCGGCGAGGCGGCCACCGGCCAGGCGGCGCTGGCGCTGGCCGAGGAGCGTCAGCCGGATATCATGCTGATGGATATCCGCATGCCGGGCATGGACGGCCTGGAGGCGGCGCGCCACTTGCTGGCGCTGGAACAGCCGCCCGCCGTCATCTTTACCACGGCCTACAGCGATCACGCGCTGGAGGCCTTCGAGATGCATGCCGTCGATTACCTGCTCAAGCCCGTGCGCCGGGAGCGCCTGGCCGAGGCGCTGGCAAACGCCCGGCGGCTGACGCGCGTACAGGCGGCTGCCCTGGGGCAGGCCGGCCTGCAGGGTGCTGCGCGCACCCGTATCTGTGCGCGCGTGCGCGGCAGCCTGCAGCTGATACCCGTCGAGGAGATTCGGTATTTCCAGGCGGACCAGAAATACGTAACCGTCGCAACCGCGGAGGGGCAGGTGCTGATCGAGGAAACCCTCAAGTCACTTGAGGATGAATTCCGGGAACAGTTCATCCGCGTGCACCGCAATGCCCTGGTTGCAGTGCGCTTCCTGCATGGCCTGGGGAAGGATGACGGTGGCCACTTCAGGGTTCGGCTGGCGGGGGTTGAAGAACAGCTGGAGATCAGCCGGCGGCATGTCGCGGACGTGCGCCAGCGCATCAAGTCGCTGCAGTCCTGACTGGCTGCGGACCCGTGCGGGCTAGTCCTGCCCAAGTCGGCAGGGTGCGCGCGCGGACAGCTGCTGCGGGTTCCTCAGGTTCAGCAGGGCCGTTTCGATGCAGCCGTCCAGGTAACCGCCGAACATCTCGAGGGTATTGATGCCGATCATGCGTTGCGCGAGCTCCCTCCCATCGGCATCGACAAACAGGATGGTGGGCGTGACAAACACCCGCAAGCCATGGGCCAGTTCTGATGCCTCCACGGACCGGCCCGAGAAATCCCTGACCCGGGAGCCGTTGTCGAGCTCCAGCTTGCGGATGATAATCTTGTCCGCGTAGTCGCCACTGAGCAGCATCGGCTCGAGGAATTCCTCTTCCAGGTCCTCGCAGTAGGGGCACTCGCTGGCGCTGAAGGCGAGCAGGATCGGCAACCTGCCGGCCCGGGCGCCCTGCCCTTCCTGCTGCAGGTCTTGTGCGACCGGCACCCGGACCTCGGCATGCAGGGCGGCACTGGCCAGCCACATTAACGCCCATCCGCAAACAACAGGCTTGTATAATCGTTTCATGAAGCGCTCGCTGTTTCGATTCGATCACAGCCAGTTACTATTAATCTGACACTTACACGCCCATGTCAACCGAAGTCTTGCGTATCGCCACCCGTAAAAGCCCCCTGGCCCTGTGGCAGGCCGAACATGTACGCAGCCGCCTGCAGGCGGTGCACCCCGGTCTGGCGGTCGAACTCGTCACCATGAGCACCCAGGGCGATCGGGTGCTGGACAGCCCGCTGGCCAGAATAGGTGGCAAGGGCCTGTTCGTGAAAGAACTCGAGCAGGGCATGCTGCAGGGGGACGCCGATATCGCGGTGCACTCCATGAAGGACGTGCCGGTCGAGTTTCCGCCCGGCTTGGGCATCGGGGCTATCCTGGAGCGCGAGGACCCGCGCGATGCCTTTGTCTCGAATCGCTACGCATCGGTCGAGGCCATGCCAGAGGGTGCCCGGGTCGGTACCTCCAGCCTGCGCCGTCAGTGCCAGTTGCGCGCGCGGCGCCCCGACCTGGAAATACTCGACCTGCGCGGCAACGTCGGTACCCGCCTGTCCAGGCTTGACGGCGGCGACTACGATGCCATCGTGCTGGCCTGTGCGGGCCTGAAACGCCTGGGCCTGGAGGCGCGCATCAGCATGGCGCTGGGGCCGGAGCAGAGCCTGCCGGCCATCGCCCAGGGCGTGATCGGTATCGAGTGCCGCATGGATGACACGCGTGTACGGCAGCTGATCGCGCCACTGGACCATCCCGATACCCGTCTGCGTACCCTGGCCGAGCGATCCATGAACGCCACCCTGGCCGGTGGTTGCCAGGCACCGGTTGCCGGCTATTCCGAGTTGCAGGGCGACCGCATCGAGCTGCACGGCCTGGTGGGCTGGCCGGATGGCAGCGAGATCATCCGCGGACATATCAGCGGACCGGCGGTTGATGCCGAGTCCCTGGGACGGGAACTGGCGGAGGACCTGCTGGCGCGCGGGGCGCGGCCCATCCTTGAAACATTGCTCGGCGACGCATGACACACCGCGCTGCCCGGTGCCCGGCGCGGCATGACGGCTGAGCCGACACTGCGGGGTCTGCGTGTCCTGGTGACGCGTCCCGCCGGCCAGGCGGAGCGTCTCTGTCGGTTGATCGAGGCCGCCGGTGGTACGGCCGTGCGCCTGCCGGCCATCGAGATCCTCGCTCCCGCAGACATGACCCAACTCGCGGCCGTGACCGCCTCGCTGGCCTCCTATGACCTGGCGGTGTTCGTCAGTGTCAACGCGGTCCGCAAGGGCCTGGATTACATCCTGGACCGGGGTGCATGGCCTGAAAATGTCCTCATCGCCACGGTCGGCGCCAGCTCGGCGCAGGCGCTGGAGCCCTATGGGCTGGCGGTGGACCTGGTGCCGCAGCACCAGTTCAACAGCGAGGCCCTGCTGGCACTGGATGAACTGCAGGACATGTCCGGCAGGCGCGTGGTCATCTTTCGCGGCAACGGCGGCCGTGAGCACCTGCTCGACACCCTGTCGGCGCGCGGCGCCGCGGTCGAGTATGCCGAGGTCTACCGGCGCGCCTGCCCCGCGGTCGATGCCGCGAGCCTGCTGCATCACTGGCAGCCGGGGGCCCTGGACGTGATCACCATCACCAGCAACGAAACCCTGCAGAACCTGTTTGACATGGCCGGCAGCGAGGGTCAGCCGCTGTTGCGCCGGCTACCGCTGGTCGTGGCCAGCCGGCGCCAGGCCCTGCTGGCAGAGCAGCTGGGATTCAGTCAGGCGGTGCGGGTGGCGGACAATGCCAGTGATGAGGCCCTGCTGGCGGCTCTGCAGCGCTTCAGGGCCGCGCGCGACGCCTGATGCCGTGCGCCGGCCCGTGCAGTCGGGCCTTAATCAGCGGGCGCGGCGTATTCGAAGGAATCGGAGTAAAACTGTGCCTCGTCCATGCCGTGCCGGATGAACAGCCGGTGGCCGGCCTCCACCATCGCCGGCGGGCCGCTGGCATAGATGTCATGGTTGGCCAGGTCCGGGTAGTGGCGCACCACGCTGTCGGTGACCAGGCCGGTTTCGCCGGTCCAGTTGTCCCCGGGTAGCGGATCCGACAGCACCGGGGTGTACTCGAAGTTGTTGTATTCCATCAGCCAGCGCAGCGGCAGTTCCTCGAGGTAGAGATCGCACCTCGAGCGTACCCCCCAGAACAGGTGCAGCGGGCGCTTGATCCCGGTATAGAAGGCGTGTTCCAGCATGCCCTTGAGCGGGGCGAAGCCGGTGCCGCCGCCGATCAGGATCAGCGGGCGTTCGCTGTCCTCGCGCAGAAAGTAGGTGCCCAGCGGGCCCTCGAGGCGCAGCAGTGCCTTTTCCTTGAGGTCGTGAAACACCTGGCCGCTGAAGTGGCCGCCCTCGACATAGCGTACGTGCAGTTCGATGAACGCGTCATCGTGGGGGGCATTGGCGATGGAAAAGGCGCGCGGCGTCTGGTCCTTGAGCAGCACGTTGATGTACTGGCCGGCAAGGAATTGCAGCCGGTTGCTGCTGGGTACCTTCAGGTAGATGCGGATGACGTCGTGGGCGAGCTGCTCGAGACGGTCGACCCGGCAGGGCAGTTTCTTGATCTCGATGTCCCTGACGGCATCGACCTCGCGCACCTCGATGGTCAGGTCGCTGCCCGGGTGTGCCTGGCAGAACAGCGCCTTGCCGGCGGCGGCAGCTTCAGCGCTCAGCGCGGGCGGGCGGCCATCGGCATAATCCACGCAGCCGCTCAGCACGGTCCCCATGCAGGAACCGCAGGCCCCGTTCCGGCAGCCGTAGGGCAGTATAATGCCCTGGCGCAGCGCGGCATCGAGCACCGCTTCATGTGCCTCGACGGTGAACTGGTTACCGCTGGACTGGACTTTGACTTGATATGACATTCAATTACTTACAGCGATCCGGGCCGGATCGGCATTGTCGCTGATTTCACCCGGGAGATAAACCGATGGCGTCTGTGCTAATAGTCGGCTGCGGGTATATCGGCCGGCGGGTCGCCGCCCGGCTGCAGGCGCGTGGTACTGCCGTCACCGGGCTGGTGCGTTCCGCTGCAGCTGCACGCAGTCTGCACGAGCAGGCCATCCGGGTCCTGCAGGTGGACCTGGATACGCCGGGTACGCGCGCGTTCCCGGCGGACGGTTTTGCCGATATCTTCTATTTCGCCCCGCCACCCCCGCAGGGCGAGACCGATACCCGCATGGCGGCCTTTCTGCAGGCGCTGGACACGGGTGTGCTGCCGCGGCGCATCGTCTATATCAGCACCAGCGCCGTTTACGGTGATTGCCAGGGCCGCTGGATTACCGAGGCCGAGCCGGTCAATCCCGCCACGGCGCGCGGACAACGGCGCCTGGATGCCGAAAACCGCCTGTGTACCTGGGCGCAAGCCCGGGGCGTTGAGTGGATCATCCTGCGGGTGCCCGGCATCTACGGCCCGGGGAAACTGCCGCTGGCGCGGCTGCGTGCCGGTACCCCGGTGCTGCGCGAGGCGGATGCGCCCTACACCAACCGGATCCACGGCGATGACCTCGCCGCGATCTGCGTCGCGGCCATTGACAGCCCGCAGGCCAATACCGTGTATAACGTCAGCGACGGCCATCCCAGCAACATGACGGACTACTTCTTCCGGGTGGCCGACGCCGCGGGGCTGGCGCGCCCGCCCGCGGTCGCGCGCGCCGAGGCCGAACGCGTGTTCACCCCGGGGATGCTCTCCTTCCTGCAGGACTCGCGGCGCATGGACAACGAAAAACTGCTGACGGAACTGGGCATCCGGCTGCAATACCCTGACCTGGATGCCGGCCTGAAGTCCTGCTTCGACTAACCTGGGGACATTCTGCTTTTTCACCCCAGACTGATTAATCAGCGAAGTATCGACAAAAAGCAGAATGTCCCCATTTTCTAGGTGCCGACATTGATGGGCAGTGCGGTGGTGAACTTGATCTGCTCCATGGCGAAGCTGGAGGTCACATTGGCCAGCTCGATCCGGTCAACCAGCTTTTTGTAAAACCGGTCATAGGCCTCGATGCTGCTGACCACCACGCGCAGCAGGTAGTCGACCTCTCCGCTCATTCGATAGATTTCCATCACCTCCGGCAGGTCGCTGACCGCCCGGTCAAAGCGCTCTATCCATTCCGTGGTGTGCTGGTCCGTCTTGATGGCCACGAAGACCGTGACGGCGGCATTGATTTTTCCGGGGTCCAGCAGGGCAACCCGGGCCCGGATCACGCCGTCCTTTTCCAGTTTCTGAATTCGCTTCCAGCAGGGTGTCACCGACAGGGGGATCTGTGCGGCGATTTGCTTGACCGTCTGGTCGGCGTCGGCCTGCAGCAGCTGGAGAATTTTCCTGTCCGTGGCATCCATATAATTAATTTCTCTTAATAATCATAAAAGCGACATAAAATTATACATAAACCGCGAAGAAAGGGTTAATAAAACATTATTTTCTACATAAGCTCAATTAAGGATAAAAATATTATAGACTGGGATTGTGTTTAAATGCCGGCCAGATCAGGACAGGAACCATGGAAACGAAACCGATGCAGCTGGAAATCCTGGGACAACCGACCTATGTCGCGAGCTGGAGCGTCGCCGGCATACCCGGTTTCATGCAAACGGCGCTGGCGGGCTGGCAGCGCAACCACGGGAGACTGCCTGATCGCTTTATACTGGTGGCCTGTCCGCAGGTGGAAATCAGTGCCCGGGGTGGGTTACCTGTGCAGGTCCGTGAATTGACCAATCCGCGCCATCGTTTCCAGCACTTCACCGGCTGCCACAAGCCCTACCTGGTCATTCTCCTGGTTGGCGAAGATGCCGGCGTCCGTCGCGAAGAATTGCAGAAAATGCTGTCGTGGTCCGAGGGCTATCAGGTGGAGTGCGGGGACAGGACCGTGCGGTTACATTTCATCGAGGCGATCGAGGAGCGCGAGGACCTGGCCGGCTAGGAATCGGGGCGGTACATCCCGGTTTTTGGGCACTGGAAAATCAGCACGCCCCTTTTTCGAATCCAGTCAGCGCAGCTTGAGGGTCGCGTATTCGCCCAGTGCCGCCTGCATCTCCTGCAGGGTGGGGTAATCGGCATGGAAAGGGTAGTTGTAGGCGCCGCCGCAAATCAGGATCGGCGTTTCCGGGTGCGAATCGGCGTGCAGCGTCATGTGATAGGCGTGCATGTACCACTCGGATGAGGAATCCGCTGCCAGGGTCATGTCGCCGAGC
>Ga0224512_10001295_pt1 | contig 24368 bp, 31 predicted proteins | sample SF_May12_sed_USG_4_FD_169103 | JGI IMG/M metagenome (GOLD analysis project Ga0224512, IMG submission 169103) | Sediment microbial communities from San Francisco Bay, California, United States - SF_May12_sed_USGS_13 | ecosystem: Environmental > Aquatic > Marine > Sediment | place: USA... | reverse complement strand
GCGAACAGCAATCCAACAATAAAGGCGAAAGCGTTTTTTAAATTCTTTGTCATGGTAAATTCTCCGCGACGATTTTGTTAATATTCTGGGCTTCTACTTTTGCGATACGTCGACCAGCCGCGCGAAGCAACCCGTTTATTTCTGAATACGCAGTTCTGATAAGAACGCCCAATTCGAAATTTAATTTCTTCAGCCGTCGCTGTCTTGCTGCGACTTGCTTGGTTCCGTTAACGTCGATTTTCAGCATCATTGCGACGATCGATTTTTCTAGTTTATCGAGTCGTGCATCTACATCATTCCGAACAGCAGCATCGGCCCGGCGATAGCGTATGTCCTGCGCTATGATATCGTTTCTTATTCGTTGTGCAACTGTTTCCGTCATTCATAGAAATCCAGTTGAACGCCAAAATCATCCGCGACACCTGAAACGTTTTGAATACGAAACAAATAATTCGAATTTGGTTTCAGAATGAATTCGCCCCAGCCTTCCGATTGTGCCCCGGGCGCAGAACCGCCGTGTCCGCCGGGTACAAAAACAGGCCCAGCAATCAAAATCCCTAACGGGCTAGATAACACGGGATTCCGGTAAACTAATATTGATGACGTAACTTTTGCGGCACGAATCCGGTTCCGGTTGATGCTTGGAAGAACGTCTTCCGGGCTTGCCGGAACGCTTGTCGTGTCTTCGTAGATCGTTATCAAACCATCCCCACCGCACCCGGCAATATACCGAAGATGCGTAATAGAACTAGTAACAGCAAGCAAATCAATAAAAGCGTTCGACCCTAATGATCCATTATAGGTATCGATAGAAAAAAGATTTCCGTCGTGTATGTGTTGATGGATAACATCAATTGTTACGTCGCCTTGTGAAATATTCGGCATTATTTACCACCGCGCGCGCGGATTGCTCTACCTTGCCGGGCAGCTTTTGCCTTACCGCCCTTGCCCGTGTAGCACTTTCCACGTCGTCCGTATTTAAAACCCGACTTCCCGTTTTTCTGGCAAGGTACGACGGGCATGTCAATAGTGTCCGGGGTCCCACCTGTTCAGGAAATGCCCGATCGTATCAGCTACCGTGACCCGCCATTCATCAAGCCAGTTTTCGGGCACCATGTATTTGTAACGTTTCAGTCTGGCGGTAGTGGTAGTTTCCCGGGGCGGATCAAGACAGATAATCGACATCGCAACAGTATTGACAATGAAGTTCTGTGGTTGAAACCACACCCCGAAAATGATCTTTAAAATCGGATGCTCCCCGAGTCTGTAATAGAGCCAGTAACAAACCGCGAATTCGACCATCACTATCGGGATCGACAAAAGCGGATTCTCGATTAACCAGACTAACAAGTTCGTGTAAAAATCCATCAGATTACCTCCGTTTGCGCCGCTTGTCCTTGTGGCGTTTCTTGTCCTTGTGGCGCGCTTCGTTCAATAGTCGCATCTGCAATTCCCCTTAATGGGTGCGTATGCCCGTCGGCTTCGCTAGTTTCTGAGCCTGTAGGTTCCCACTTATGGCGATGCCCGTCAACTTCATTTGTCCAGCCGTTCGACTGTAAAACGTGCGTATGTCCTTCAGCATCGCCAGTTTCGTCACCGACTTTATTCCCGGCGTCGATTTCCGCTTCCGTGAATCCTGTCTGACTGTCTTGATATTCCAGATCAAGTAAATCGATTTCGTTGTCCGCGTCGAAATCGTCGGACAACAAATTGCGGCGTTTCAATTCGTCCCAGTAAGTGACTTGACTGATATCACGTGCCGCACGCATATCCGCCAGCGCCTTGATGTCTTCGCCGTCGCGCATCGTTATGCTGAAATCCTTGTAAACGGTAACACTTCCGCCAGCATCTTCACCTAAGTTCAAAATCATCGCGAATAAATCAAGCATAGCTTCCAACTGTTTTTCTATATGCCGGGCGAACATGCCTAGCGGAGAATCCGCTTCGGACTGATCCAGCGCGCGGGCGGTCGCAGTAACATCGCCGGTCGGACGCTTCAAAATCATATTCAAACCCAGCTTCGCTATTCTGTGTTCAAGAACTTCAAGGTCATTTGCCCCGGCTGAAATACCCGCCCCGGAATGCTCGACGTATTTCATATCGCTGCCTTGCGGACCCCGGGTCATGGTATTTGCGCCGATTTGAATTTCAAAATCACCGCGATCTGGATCACCCAGACCAGAACCGAACAGAATCGGCACGCGTGCAACGTGCAAAATGTGTCGTTGATCAGAATCGCTTTGCCAGTGGGTCACGTTCAGATGTGCAATTTCTAGCATAGGCGGTTCGCCCTTCATGAAGTCGACATGCTCGCCGTATACCGGAACCAGTGGAATCACAAGAAGATCGACGACGTTGTCTTCTTCAAGAATCCATTCTTCATTTCCATTTTCGTCAACATCCTTTCGGTATATCCGACGACGACCGATTTCCCATACATGGATTCGCTCGATTTCCTGTTGACCGAATTCATTGCCCGGAATATCTTCTTCCGTAATCATCAAAATCCGGGCTTGTGTTAAAACGATTTGCCCGTCAATAACTTCTGTTTTCCAGCCGAGAATTTGCGGGGCCTTAACATGCACGGCATAAGGTCGAAGTGTTCCACGGTTGACATCGGCCCGGCTTATCTCGCGCCCGTCTTGCTGAAGGCGCTGGATGTTAGGGGAATCGACAAGGATGTAAGTGACGCCATGATTCAATGCCCAGTAAGCAATTCGCCGGGTCCATTCGTTGATATCCGTCCCGCCCGCATCGATGTCATCTTCGTATCGACTGATGGCGACGGGAACATCTTCTTCCAGAATGACCGGTTGCTTCATAATCTTACCGACCATTTTACGAATTGTATCTTCGTATAAAGGCGTTAACACGGACCGAGCTAATCGGTTTTTGTAAGCTTCTTCGGGTTCGCGCGGCTCTTGTGGTAGATACGATTTTCCTGCTAACCGCATCGCGTGCGTGCCGTGGGTCAAATGGTCGACCATCTGCCACGTATCAAATTTCGATTCCCAGTATTTCGACGGGATGGCTACGGGATTTTTGTCTGGCATCAGTAGTAAACCTGTTGCGTTACCGCTCCCCGCTTGAACACGGGGAATTCGTCGGCGATATAATAACCCAGACCGTCAGTTAAATGCGTTAACTTCGGGTCCGCTTTTTTGTCAAGTTCGCCACTGCCTCCCGCGAGCAAGCGAACACCTTCAAAATCTTTTACGACGTGCGGAGCATGAACGGGGTCGACCATCATGTGAATTTCGCCGTCGCCGGACTTCAATCGTGTATTGACGGCGTTGATTCTAGCACGTTCAGTCGGGTTACTGGAAGGGACTCTGAAATGAACCCGTTCGACGCCATAGTGCGCATACATAGCTTTTTTTACTAAATCCCAATCAGACCCCTCCGTCTGTGCAGTTCCACGGGACCCACCTGTTGCATCGCCGTGCAGAATAATGCGCCCGGCATGATCGCCCCAGTCGGCTATAAGTTTGTTACATACTGCTGGCGTGTTGCTGTTTCGTGGAATGTAGACTTCACCGAGTACGCCGGTCCCGCTGACTGCCGGGACTGATGCGTTTGCAAAAAATGTCGCGCCCTTCACGTTAACCGAATCAGCAATAGCGATCTTTCTGGGAAAGTTAACTTCCTGCGCAACGACTGCGGTTCCGGGGTCGACGTTAAAGTCCATGCAGAAAACAAGATCGGCCCGGGGGTTGTATTCATCACGAAGCGCGCCGCAGTGGGTAACACGATCGAACGGGTAGTAAGCCTGCCCTTCGAAGTTGACGAAACTGGCTTCGTATTCCTGCTGAAATGTCAGCGGGTCAAGCGTTGCCCGGGCAGATTCAATTTCCGAAGCGGGCAGAATATCAGAACTAAACCACGTGAAGCCGTCCCATTCTCCGCCGTTCGAAATGTTCCACGGACCTAGTGCATTGTTGAAAACGTCGTAATAGTGGTTTCGTCCTTCGGGAACACCGATCAACCAAGCCCAGCCGTTCCGGTCAGATAATGCCGGGCGGACATTTTCGCCCCATGCAATTTCCTTCATGTTAGCGAATTCATCCAGAATTCCGCCGTCCCACGGCGAACCCTCGATTCGTTGCGGCTTGTCCATGCCGATAACAGAAAGACTCGCGCCGGTTTTGTACCAGATCGTTAATTCTGTTTCGCTAGTCTTCCAGACGAATTGACGGGGCGATAGTGATTTCAGATCGTCCCAGTAAATCCGTTTTGCTTGATCGCGTGTTGGGGCAGCGGCAAAATAATTCGGATCAGGAAATTGCGATTCAGCCGAAAGACACGCGCGGACAAGTCGACGCTTGCCGCGTTCTGTTTTACCAGAACGGCGTCCCGCTGGCACAACTTTGAATCGTGCTGGGCTGTGGATTAATCGATGCTGTTCGGGATGGTAACGAAGCGGGGTCCAGCGACTAGTTAAGACGCCTACCTGTTTCTTCGCTGCCAGACCCCGAAGGCGTTTCGACTGGAACGGAGTCGCCATCTAAAATTCGCATTTCCTGTAAAGCCGATTGAAGTTGCTTCGCTGTTTCTTCTGGCGGCGTTGTGTCATTGTCGCCCTTTCCTAATAATCCCATCATTTGCGCTAGATCATTGTTAGCCTTATGCGCGTCGAACATTTCAACTTCAATGTTTCGACCGTGCGCAGAATGAGTCACTTTAATTTTTTTGATGCATTTGCGCTGCGCGTCTGGTATTTGCTCCTTAGACTTCAGCGTCCAGTCTGCGTTAAAAATACTGCAAACGTCCGCTTTAGCCCACATTGCCCAGCGCGCGATAACAGACTCTTCCGATTCCTTCGACGCCGCAAGCTGGTTCGCGATTTCTTCTTGGACCGCGTCGCGGACCGCTTGTTGTTTCAGCAGCCATTCGGAAGACTTGTCCGCCATGCCTGCATCGCGTGCAGCTTGATACCCGTTACCATGCCGGGCCACATGATAAACGAATTCCTGACGCTTAACCGTCCAGCGGAATTCCGGCATAGTAAAATCTGGAACAGAAAATAGTTCGTCGTCTAGAAGATCGTCTTCGATTTTAATTTCATCTTTTGCCATCGGGCTTCCCGCTGTTCGCTTCACGCTTGCGCAGATAGTAATCTAGTTTCTCGTTTTGTTCAATCGCATATAAAGTAAACAGGATTTTCGGCAGGAAATTTTCGAAAACCAAAATCGACTTTCTGCGCGCGCGCGCCCTCTAAGAGCCTTGCTAATATTCTGCACAAAAACTGGCATGATTCTTGAAAGTTTGACATTTTTGTCAAACAATTGTCAACATTTGACAAAAATGTAAACTGTAAATGTAAACGCTGTTATGTTTCAAACACACCTTCAACTGATTTTTTGTCAAATCCGCCGTTTACTATATAGCGAAAAACGAGAACAAAACGAGAAAAAATACGGCTTATCCACAGCTTTTAAACAGAAAACGAGAACAAAACGAGAACCTCGAAATGTCACCAGTTAGCGACAAAACGAGAACAAAACGAAAACTTTTTTATTAACAGAACTGAAAAGTTTCCGATAATCTTTACAGGAACCAGAAAAAACCCGGCAATGTTCCGCCGGGTTCGTTTTGTCTTATGCCGCGACCTTGACGCGGGGCTTGCGATTGATCCAGAAGTTCCCCCAGTAGCCGTTGATCACGTTTCTGGTTTCTTCCTGAAGCCTATATTCATCGTCTGCGGCATAGTTAGCTTCGACATAAGCGCGGGCTTCGGCTCTTAACTCGTCGCTGTAATCCATGTTGACGAATACAAATTTGACTTGCGGAAGATCGTCGTTGCGATTGTTGTACTCGTAAATATCTTCCATGCCGTTAAAGCTTCCCATTTCAAAACGATCACAAAAGGCGCTTATTTCTTTAACCGCTGCCGGGGTAATGTCTTCCAGAATGTCGACGGTGATGCTGCTGCCGCCGCTGTAAGACTTGGCGCGAACGCTGGCTTTGATGCCGTTCTTCTTCAGTTCTGCGCGGATCATTTTTGCTGCTGCTGCGTGGTTGCTAGTGTTTTTCATTTCGTTGTTTCCTTTCTAGTTGCTGTTTCAATGTTTTAATTATAGCACTATTACCAAAACTGTCAAGCTTTTTTAAAGTTTTTTTGCAATTATTTTTCGAGTCTGTTACTATTTTCGTCTAGGTAGATTCCTCCCTGCCAAGGTTTGCCCCGGTCATGTTACGACACGCCGGGGCTTTTTTATGGCGTCTATATTTCTTCGAGCATCGACATGCCCCGGTTTCCCGGGGCGGTTAGTTTACAAATAACAATCCAAGCCTAGCGCCTTAATCATTCCTTCGGCTAAGTAGTTAAGATAATGAAACACGTCGCCGTTTTTGAAATCGATCATGACCAGAGTCTTCTTAATCTGCGCGTGATATTCTTTCGCGCCGTCGATGTAGTCAATCAGCATTTCATAAGTCAGTCCGAAGTGACCTTCGATAATAATTTCTTGATCAAGGTCGACGCCTTTTTCAGTAATCAGAGTTTCAAGATATTTTTTCATTTCGTTGTTTCCTTTCTGGGTTGATTTGCTTAACTGTTTTAATTATAGCACTATTGCCAGAACTGTCAAGTTTTTTTAATCATTTATTACAACTTTTTTCAGGCAATAAAAAGCCCCCTTTCGGGGGCCTTGATTTTATTACTGTCCAAATTCCGGAACCGGGATGCTTTTCCCGTCGACGATCTTATAGTATTTGCCGCCGTTCAACCATCCTATATGTGGGTTGTCGAGAAGCCATTGCGTCACTGCCTGATGATGCGCGTTGTAAATTTCGTGTTTTTGATTTGCCTTACGATTTTCTTCGTGTACTTTCGGGTCCAGCCTGCTCATTTCGTTTTCCTTTCTGTTTGTTTAACTGTTTTAATTATAACACTAAACTACAAAAAGGCAAGCGTTTTTTTAAACTTTTTTACGGTTCCGCGGCTCGCATTTTACTGCGTAATCAAAAGCCCAGTCTGGAATCCTAGTATCGCCCCGCATCCAGTCGTTAAATTCTCGGGCGGTAACACTAAAAAGCTTTTTCGCTTCTTCATGCCTCAATCCTGCCCGGCGCAGCAATAGCCAGAACATTTCATGACGCTTGACAGATGTCAGCTTCTTAGGATAAATCTTCTGGATATCTTCCGGTATGCTCCGCAGCCCGTTTTCGATCTGGGCAATGAACCCTTGAGTAACTCCGGCTTCGTGCGCGAGATCATCTTGTGATTTACCTTTTCGCCGACGTTGAATCGCAAAGTGTTCGTATGAATACAGTTTCATAATTTATTTACCTTTTCATCCCGGGGTTTCCCCGGCGCTAAATGGTGCCCGCGTCCCACGAACGTCTGATTCCCGCCCTTGTTTCTAAGATGTTCCGCCATTTCTTCAAGAGTAGGTTCCTGATAATCTGGTTTCCCTTCCGGCGGTCCTTCGATAAATATCCATTTTTCGGTTTCGTTTTCCCGCCGCCAGATTGTCCCGTCTTCACACAACGCGAAAATTGTTATCGTCCAGTGCATTAGCTCCGTTTCGGCGGACTCAGTCACCGCAATTTGTTTCACCTTTCGCATAATTTTTCGCCTAATTCTTCGTAGTTCATTTTACCAATCCATGACGCAGTAGCAGATATTAGCATTTCTTCTTTATTCATATACCCGACAGACTGCGCCGCGTAATAATCGAATAATAGCACATCACGCGCGACCTTTGCCAGAAGCCACGTGTTGCCCCCGGCTTCACCTTTGCGACGCAGCCATAAACGTTGTTCGTCCGTGTAATTCGGGAACCGCACGATCGTCGATTCACGCTTCGGCCAGTCTCCAAGCTTTTTCAATTCTATCCAGCCATGATTCCCGCTGTTATTCACCATTGACACGTCCGCGATGCCGCGTTGCAGTTTGTCTTCGTGCCGCGTTGCTTCGCGCCATCCGTCACACTTCGCCATGTTCATCGACAACGTGCGCCAGAATGATTTTTCAGACATCGTGCAAACACTCCTTTATGTCGTATAAAATATCAATAGCTCGCTTTCCGTCCGTCCAACCTAGTTCCTCGATGCGGCGTAGCTTCCCGAACGCGTTCAACGCGTTTTCGTCAGCAACACACGAATCCATAGTGCAGAAAGGTTCGTCTTTGTTATGATGCTGACACCATTTAAAATAGCATTCGATCATGTCGGACACCTGTATAGGTAATCAACGAGTTCGCACTTGATGCCGGTAGCGCACCCTGCCAGAATCAACGCGATGACTATCCAGAATAAAATTGCGGGGATTAACCCCAAATAGAATAGTCTAGTCATCTCCCGCCCTCGCTGGACATAATGTGCATTGACCCCATTCCGCACCATGCGGACAATATTCTGAATGGAAGCCAGCTTCTCTATCTAAATTAGCAGTTGCTATTGCTTGAGCCAAAGCCGCATCGAGGCGTCGGCAGTTTGCTTTTAATTTTTCGATTCCATTATCTAGATGGTGCTCGTTATCAGCGCCTCCGTTCAACGATAAGAAAAACCCACGTGACCCGTATAAAGAATTATTAGCCCATGCGATGACTGACTTCAGTTCGTTAATGCGCTTTTCCAGTTCCGCGATACGCCCCTCTGCCGCTTCCAGCGCGGTGATGGCTTCGGCAAATTGCTTTTCAGCGATACTTCTTTCAAAACTATCACCACGCGTAATGATGCAGTTGCTGAGCGTAAACATCAGACGTTTTTTCAATTCCTTATCCATCGTCGTTTCCTACTTTTACTGCCATGTTCATTAATTTGTGAATGCCAAATGTCATATTCCAGACAGCGTTTTCAGCCGCTTTTGCGTCGTCGCTTTGGCCTACGTGGAAAACATCGGTCCCGATAATAACGGTTGCTTCGTTGTCTTCGTATTCTCCCTGCTCTATCGCATCTGCAATATTGCGCAAGGCTTCGGGCGCGGACCAATTGCTATTAATGTGAAATATATTATCCATCGTCGCGTCTCCAGCTTTTGGTGAGTTCAATTGCGCATAGGACCAACCATCCACCATGGCGGTTTTTCATAAAAATCGTTGGTGCCAACTTTTCGCCACAAATGGAGAGCATAGGGGTGATGACTGACGTATTCATTTTTGGGCGGATGAATTTGTATCACAGCATCATCTTCATCCCAAAATAAATTTTTTACGAAGCACATTTCATCCCAATACGGGCACCTTTTTCTATTTATTGAAACGCTCGCATGTTCCCACCCCTCACCGTCACTTGCGATAACCAGCATACCAATCACTACTGAACGAGGTGGTCGTTTGAAAGCAAGTGCGAAAGCGCCATTGTTGCCGTAGCTGCTATTGCTACCAAGCTCACCATTCGTTATGCGATAATCATTCGGTACATGGAACATTTGGATCCTCCGCGGTTATCACCTGATTTTTAAATTGAGCCATTTATACCCTTTATATGACATGAAGCCGATTGCGAAGAAAGGAAACCCTAGCAAGAAAATGATGTGGGCCCAACCCAAGATAAATTCAAATGTGGTCATTACCAATACCCCCACCGCCTTGTGCGGTCTTCTCTGTCTTGTCTGTTCATCTGCATTATCTCATTGCGACCCCACGAACCTTTCCAGTCAGCTTTACTGCCGTAACGCCGCTGCAAGAGTTTCATCTCATCCCAGTTATCCTGGCAGATAGTCGGCCACACATCGAACCATGCCATGCCATACCGTTGTCCTTTCGGTGGTCGCCATTCGAACAAATCAGCGTGTATGATTTCGAGCCTGTCGCGACCCCATTTATCGTACAAATAGTCGCCGACCATTTTGATAATGTCCTCCTCGATTTCAATCACTGTCACGAATGATACCTCTGGTTTCCTCAGGCAAGCCTCAACGATGATACCGAGACCTAATCCGCCAATCAAACAATGATCCTTTGCGTGGTGCGCAGGTTCATAATGATCTCTGATTTCAGCGGGGGTATCACTCATCCACAAGGAACCAGGAGATTTGCCAAGCTTCGTATATTCACCGGGCGTTACACTTCGTTGGAACCCACTACCAGAAAAAATCTGCATCATATTGAAATGATCAGCCTTTTCCTTATTAACAGTGAACTTTTTGATTACCCAACCGTTCATTTCTTGCTCGGGCACTTCTGTTTTTTGTAATAATTTCATTTCATTTCCTTTCTATTCACCCTATTTAATTTTCACATGCCTACCTATTGCTTGTATTATACGAGTATAGCAAATTGTTATTGTTCTGCAAGTAATGAATTAAAGCCTAGGCAACGGAAACGAGCATTGTAGAGCCGGCTTTATGAAAAGTCCTTTCTTTGCACGAGTTGCCGCCACATAGAAAATACGCGCCTCATCATCGCGGTTATATCCCGCCTTAAAATTGCGGTATGGCCTTTGGCCCATTGAATTACTGAAATAAACATTATCAGCCTCTCCTCCTTTCACTCCATGGATCGTGTCGATCACAATACGCGGTTTTTCAATGAGTGCCTGCGCGCCTGACCTATCTTTCACAGCCTTATAGTATTGGCTATCGATATAATCGATTGTCAAAACTTCATGCCATAACCCATGATCAACTTTGAGACCATATTCATTAATCAAATTGTTCATTCGCAGCCTATGATCAGGCTCAAGATTACTTACCTTGTCAATTGCATTCGGCTCTATTTGATCGTCCCGCATGTTCTCATACAACGAACGAACCTGCGATGCGGTGACGTAATCACCCTTGGTAAGACGCGTCCAGGCCCTTGCCAAAGATAGATGTTCTGCTTTGACAGAATGCCGCCCCAAACGCGTATAGGTGTAACCATGACCTCGTAACCAGTGCACCATGTTCTGCTGCTGAGATTTAGTCCGTGTCAAGAGGTACCAACTTTCTTCATTGTCGAGAGGGCATTCACTTAAATCTGAAACCATTTTAAATGAACCTTCTTCATCTTTAGGACGCCACTTCTTTTCATACCGGTCGTCAATCATGTTGACTATTCCGCCCGCGACTTCCCAAATACTCCTCGGCAATCGCCACGAATGTTCAAGCACAGATCTTTCAGCGTCCATGTGCCGGAATGTGTAGAGATCCGCTCCAGCCCATGAATAAATTGCTTGGTCGTCATCCCCAGCGACCCAAACCGTTTCACACCTTGAGAAAATTGACTTGCAGAACTTCCATTGCAAACGAGACAGGTCTTGAGCTTCATCAATGATTGCATACCGCACCTCCAAAGGATCGCAATGGCAACCTTGCGAAAGCATGTCACTGAAATCTAGCAAGGCAGCGTTTGATTTATAATGGTCAATGAAATCACCGAGTTTAATAAATTCATCCAATCCGCCGCCGCGTCGCAAGGTTCCAAAGTTATATTTTCTTTTTGATAGCGAACCAGCAACAATTCTGAAATGCTCGGCGTAGGATCGACACATAGCTTTCGCAAGGTGCAAATGAAAACTCACAATCTCGTCTGGACCTACTCCATCGTTAAAACCACGAGGTGAAAGTTTCTTGCCCGTCATGTCAGAAATCTCATCCCAGTGGCTCTCATTCATGACATCACTAGAGTTCAATCCGAGTTCACGAAAAGCAAGACTGTGTAGAGTTCTGAAATGTGGAAAAGATGATTTGGGTAGGTCGAATTTTTCGCGAGCTCGATCGATTGCTTCTTCTGCAGCCTTACGGGTGAAACTGACATAGGCTATCTGTTGTGGTCTTATTCCTTTCTCTAAAAGCTCAGCGACTATGTTGATGAGTTTGGTCGTCTTTCCTGTTCCTGGCGGACCCAATATCAACTTCTTGTCCATTAAAACGCCGCCTCGTTGTGCTCCTGTTGAAAATCTTCTTCGTAGATTGCGAGTTGCTTGACGCCTACTTCCCAGCATACTACGGCCACATGATCTGCGCCTTGCCTTGCTGTAGTTTTGCTCCGGTTCAAACCGAGTAACTCGAGATGGTCAGCGACGGTTTTGATGTTGACTGTGGTCCGGGATTTGTCACGCATGAATTCCACAAGTGATTCGAGACGGAAACGGTAACAGTCATCCTTTTTCAATGCAAGACCATTTAACAAATCAAGGTTATTTTTTGCATGAGCATTTCTAGCGATGTAGGCTTTCAACTCTTCGAGCGTCTGCGCCACTGGTGATGTCTCAAAAGGTATTTCTATTTCTTCACAATTGCTGAGGTGACTTTGTATCATTTCACGCCAGCGAGGGTTGGGGAGGGGTGGTGGCCAGATATTTAATTTGTTGATGCAGCGACTTGCGAATTGAGTTTGAACTTGAAGTTGACTAGTGGTAAACCGTATTGTTCTTCCTTGGACTGTCAATTCCCATTCCGGATCATCGTCTAAGGGTTGCCCGGTTGGCGACAAGTACAATAATTTTCGAAGGTTGTACATCTCCATCGTTGCTTCAAATTCTTCATCTGCTGCGCCTCCAATTCCATGACGCCTCCGTAGGCAGACAGCTCTATTACAGAACGACGCCTGGGGTTGCTGAGTGCAAACGTATCCATAATCACGCCGATCCAAAGATTTGAAAATGGTGTCGGTCATTTCGCGCTGTGCAACTGGCGGCACGAAGTATTGGTAATTATATTCGGCTACCTTGTCTTGGTAGTCATTTTCACCATACTTTAATTTGGCATAGACACCGAATTGAAGCAGCGCATTATTGCGGCCGCCCTCGCCTATCTTCGCTTTCGCCATCTGCTGTAAGCATGGTGGTCCATCATTGAATGGATGCTCTAATTCTGGGATGGATAACGATTTCCAAACCTCGAGAGTCAGCTTCTTATTTTCAGCATATTCTAAAAATTCTGGTAACTCTAACCTTTGGCCTTCATCACCATACGCATAGCGAACGCTAACCTCCCAATCAAAATATGGCATGTTTAACCAGTTGCCAAAATCTTCTGGTCCTATGCTGACCTGCTTAGGAAATATCTCAGCGCCATCGAATCCCATCGCCTTGGCAAACTGCGAAAGCTTCTTTACGACCAATTTCGCAGCGATTGGTTCTTTGAAGAAAACGAACACGTGGGCGCCGCCACTCTTACTGCGGCAGACTACGAACGGCAACGAGTATTCACGACAAAATTTCACCGTCGCCTTACAAACGTCATCCTTGTATGAATCAATGTCAATACAAGCCCAAACAATCGTCCCATCTTCTTTAATTGGGACAATGCCTAAATTTCTTTCACCTTTGAGGTGGGCCTCCCACAACTCCGTGGTCGGAGGTTTCGCAATCGTGTATGCCTTGCCCTGGACCTTGTCGCCCTCGAGACTTTCATCAATTTTTATTGTTCCGTGGACACGATCAAGCCCGCTGAAAAGCTCTTGTAATTGTTCTACATATTTCACCATCAGCCACCGTAATTAAAAAGCGGGGCCCCGTCAGGGGCCCCTGGAACCCACTGGATTAAAACGACGGATCTGTTCCGTCACCAGTGGCGCCGACTTGGTCAAGAGAATCGGTGGCTTCTTTGACGTTGCCGGACTTGATCGCCTTGTAGAAGTTGACGGCCGCGTTCAATTGATCTTGGTCATCAACCAGGCCGTTGCGAGTGATATTCCATCCCCGCCACGTACCGTGCTCATTACTCTCGCCCACCGTCGAGATCTTGTACTTCGTCTGAAAAGTAGCCCTTAAATTCTGGGCTCTCATTTGCAGGTCTAAATCGCTGACCAGCCGTTTCGATTTTTTCACCTGGGTACTGGTCATCGTTATGACCATCGGCTGAAGTGCGCCATCGCCGCGTATCAGTATCACATAATGATACCTGGTGTCAACTATCTGGTGGCCATTGGGGAGGATGTCACCCTTGTCGGTTCTTTCCCACTTCATCTCGTTCGCCTCGGCGACAGAATGCTCCTGGATGAAGCCACCCCCATCGTCACGGGTTTTCCATTCGATGAACGCCCGCCGATAAAAAACTGGTATGATATTCAAATCTTCCTTGTCACCATCCAGTAACGAATTCGCGACGGTGTCAAGGAACATGCCGGCCTTGGCACCCTCGATATACGCCTCATGATCTGAATCAGCCTGCGGGCTTGTTTTCTGAAGAATGGTTAAAAACGGAATTGCATACGAATCCGCATCCGCCGCCTCTAAACCAGCACCTTCAGGAAGTTTCAAATCTTCCGGTAGTGCCAGGCCTTGTTCTGCTTTCTTTGCTACCGCTGCTTTTGATGTTGCCATGATAAATAACCTCTTTGGTTGGACTGAATTATCGCCGTCAGCCCCTCGGCGGGATTACCTTAGCCACCGAGTATTCATACACCTTGATGACTTCAGGAATTTCGTTGCCTTCTTCTAATTGAGCTTTAGCCCATGCTCGCAGGGTTTGCGCGTGTATAGAAATTGAGGCATTGAAATCTTTGTGGATGGTTGAGAGATACTCACCGACTTCCGAAGCTAACTCATCTTCACCAGCTCCGAAAGGAATCTTAAATTCGTTCTTAATAATGGCGCCATGCCCATGTTCACGAAGCCAATTGTACGCGTCGGCCTTGTCGTCGATTTTGATGCTCGCATCTACGCCCTTTTTAATGTCGATGGACGCGCCATTCTCTAATTTAAAAGAGCTCATATTGATCGCTGCCATCGCGTCAGGTAGATCTACCTGTGATACCTTGATGTAGGTATTCTTCTTGGCACGGAGTTCAGCTTCAAGCTGCTCTATGTCGCGTTCCAGGGCTAATTGCTGATCAGCTAATTGGCTTACCGTAGCCAGTTGTTCGTCTGTGGGGGCTACTATTTTGTCTAAATCGGATAAATCAAGGTCAGCCATGTCAGTTCCCCTTCTTAAATTCGCCGCACCACTTGTGCGATTTAGTTGGAGTTGGAACTGGATAGCGCCGACAATTGCCCGTCTTTGTTTTCTTGTAGGGCTTCCAATACTTGCAATCTTTACAATATTCTATCTGGGTTGCCATTCTGTATCTCCTTTCTATGGTTTAGTGTCAAATTGGATTCTCACATACTGTCTAGTCCGGCCGTCCCAGCGCAGTACTGAAAACTTGCCGCGATTATTATTGGCGGCAATCGTGCAGGTGACAGCTATCGCAGCCGGGTCACCCAAAGCTAATATAGAATCATCATCGCAGTAGTCTTTCAACTCACTGCGGATCTTCGCAACGGCAGGGGCAGTCGTGAATTCGGCACCTTTGCGATCAAACAAAGGTTGCTGTAGCGTGCCATAAACACTTGCGACACTGATGTCATATTCATTCCATTCACCAGTTCGGGGATCACGCTTCCGCGGAATTTGAACGACAAATACTCGGCCCATTTATTTTAACTCCTTTCCAAGACTTGCAATTTACAAGGTTTAGGCTGCCCTTGCAAGTAATAGCCTAACTGAATCTCGCGTAATGAGATCGGCCAAACTTTTCTTGCTGTGTAAGGCCTCGATAATCTTTGTATCTATGGTTCCTAGGCATTCAATGTCCACATACAATACTGGATGGTGCTGCCCAATTCGATGTGCTCTATCCTCACTCTGTAGACGAGCCTCCAGACTAAAATCATTGGAGAAGTAGACGACGGTTGTCGCTGCGTGGAGGGTGAGACCGTATCCGCCGCTATGCGGTTGGCCAACAAAGAATCGAACAGGGCTATCCTTATCCTGAAAGGTATCCATGTTAACCTCTCGTTCTTCTTTATTTACTCCACCATGATAACTGACCACCGTTTCTTTGCCATAAGCTTTCCTGATAGCATCTTCGATAGCGGCCAACTCTGCCCGGAACCGAGCCCATATAATGATTTTCCCTTCAGTTTCCTCGAGCAAATCAAGCAAACAATCAATTCTGGGGTTCTTATCTTCAATAGGAAGCGCCGGAGCAAATTCTTCTTTTGGCAAAAATCCGCCTACCACCTGCTGAAGTCGCAAGGCTTTTGTCAGGACATTGGCTACTGACATTTCTTCACCACCAGCCAATTCGATCAACGATCTTTCAGCAATGTCATTGTATGCCTTGCGCTGTTTGGCAGTTAATTCAACATATCTGGTTTGGTATATTTTATCAGGAAGATCCAAACACTCTTCTTTCGTTATCCGGTAACCGTGGGCATCAATGATTGCGGTTAGCTCATCAATATTTCGATAGCCTTTACAAACTTCGTATCGCGCCCCAGTCCTGAAATTTCGTTCCTGTTCCCATTCAGCAAAATAATGCTTGAAGGAATAAAAATTATCGAACCCCAGCGCATTACCAAGAAACCTGAATTGCGAAAATATGTCAAGTGGGCCATTGGTGACTGGAGTACCCGTGAGTATCCTTCGCATCACCGCCTGCCTGCCGAGCACGATAAGAGATTTTGTTCTTTTGGCGCCCGGTGTTTTTATTTTGGATGATTCATCAACAACCATCATCACTCTGAAAGAGTTACATAGTTTACGAACTATTTTCGCCGACTTGCAGGTGGTGCTATCTTTAAAAGCTTCAATATTCATAGATATCACTCGCAGTCCTTTGAAGTCAGGATCAAATAATGACTCTACGAGCTGGCCTTCTTTTTTGCGCATATAACTTGACCAGATAGCTGCTCGGCAATTAGTCCAATCTGGCATGTGGGTCGGAATTTCTCTGGTCACCCAGTTCCTGTGAACACCATTGGGTGCGATTACTATCAAACAGGTGATATTGCCTTTGGCGTAATTGTAGGCCGCGGTGTCAATAGTCACTTTCGTTTTTCCAGTGCCCATCCCCATAAGCAAAGCAAACTCCTCCAGTTCACGTGATCGTAAGAACACTTCGCGCTGGTGGGCATATGGCTCTGTCTTCCACAAATAATCTTCTTTTTGGATTTGCCTTTCAGTACTCATCTTATCCTTTCCTAAGCCGCAACTCTGCGGCGCCCAATAGTAAACTGTTTTTTTGGCGACAGCAATAATTCACAAAATACAAACCCATTTTGACTCGCGATCCCAAGAAACGACGCAGAGACTTACGATCTCATGCGATCTTTGTAAACTGTAAATTGGAAATATATGAGCCGGATCCAAAAAATTGGATAAATCGTCGCCGTTTTACAGTTTACTATATAGCACGACGCAGATATTACTCATCATTGATCCAACGAATCAGCTCATTGTGCTTTAATGCACAAGCCCAATAAGCCTCATCTCCGCGCAGTTTATTTCGTATGACTTCCTTAAGTGCGTCTTCAGTTTTCATCGAAGGCAAATCCTCAGGAAGCAATGGAAGCGAATCACAATCTACCATCGCCTCTACAGGTTTAGGGCGTGGGGGCTTCTCCGGCGATAGCACCAGTGGCTGAGGAGTTCCACAGCCGAACGAAATCATCGCTAAAAGGATTGGCCACAACCACTTCTTTTTGTCCAGCATCGCAATCTCCAGGTACCAATACCGTCTCGATCCTAGGCGAGGTCGGTGACAAGCGCAGAGTCTCCAATTCTCTCTCCATACCCGCTGCCTTGGTGCGGGTTTGCTGTAATCTTTGGGAGAGAGCCATTCTCGCGGTCGTATCTCTCTCAATCTGCTCTGCGAATTCCTGATTAAGAACCTTTTGTCTTTCTTCGTACACCTTGATGGTATCGACCTGCATTTTGGCCATCTTCGAATTCAATCTCCAGCCATTGACCTGCCATCCACCACCGAATCCGATTGCAATCGCTGCGGCTCCAATTATAGCTGAAGTCTGTATCCCCATATCATTGCACCAAAACGTGAACTCGTTCCCAGAATGTATTATACATTTTTTCAACGGTGCCATCGTTCAAGATTGCGTCATCGATAAATCTTTCAGATATTCCGTTTTCACTGGCATGGGTTGGATTGTCGGCGACAAGTTTATCGGGACGAACAATTTGGATTACCAATCCACCTGCCTCACGAATCCATTCAGCTTCATTATCAAAGCGCACGTCAGGTATGACCATCCTGCCTTCGCCATTCGCATTAAGCTGATGCCAACGACCTTTGGCGAGTACCACCCAAATGTCAGGTCGTATGCAAACCCTGCCCCATTCCGTTCCAAGCGTCTGCGCAAGATATCGTGGTGACACGCCTAGCCATGGTATCAGTTTCTCTTTAGCTTCCCGATTTTCCCATACCGCATCATGAATGTGAAATTGTCGCAGCATGTTTTTGATTGGATCAGCAAAACGATACCTTTCGTAAACGTCATGCATCATCATTTCATACGCCAGCGTATCTTTGCCAACTCCAGCGAAACCAGTTAAACCTATCAACATTTCAAACTCCTTTCGTTTTGTTTATATTAAACAAATCGGTCCATTCTGCAACTGTCACTCGTTCTGATCGCCCTGCCTTGTCCCACTTCCGGTTCTGAAATAATTATTAGTGAGTTGACCAAGCACCAAAGTTATGACACCCAAAATCGCTGTAGGAAACCCTGCAAGTGCGAGAGCGACCGCTTGATTCTCAACTTGTGACCAATCATACACGATGAACCAATCAACCACGTAAAACCAGGCATACATGAAAAAGGTATAATAGGTTGAAATAAGAATACGAGGAATGATGCGCATGGCATCGAGACGATGTGCCCAACGGAGCCACACGTCATCGCGTCTTTGATCATTCCTGGGACTGTTCATATTTCAATTCGATGACTTGTTGTTGCAGGAATTCAATCCTGATTGTGAGCTGTGCCAATTGTATTTGATTTTGATGCGTTGAGTAACCAACCCATGTTAGCAGTGCGCACACCAGAAGGGTTAGAACGGTTTGCGCGTGTCTTTCAAACATCAGAACTCGCGGGCTGTCTATCATGAATAAGCTCTCCGCAACCATCCCAACTGAAAATCAGCGAGTTCCGGTTTACTCTCAATCAGGCCCAGATAAAATTGAGCTTGTTCTACGCGTATATGAATTATCAGTTCGTAATCCGTCTTTTCTAATGAATTGATTGCACTGATGGTTGACGGACCAACTATACCATCAACCACAAGATCTTGTGAAGATTGTAATGTATTGATGGCTCTTTGCACAAGTTTATAAGCCTGTCGTTGTCCCATATTGACTGCCATGTCAAATACCTTGGTAGCGATCAACTGACTTCGGATTTTGTCGCATTGCGCAGGCAACCAAAAATATTTCTTGTAAATCGTTTTCGATTTTTCAGGAGTGATGGCACGAATATCATCCGCATCAATATCACCGTCATTATCGATATCAATTCCCTCTTGTCTCAGGAAGCGAAGTGAAACACCGTAGTTGGTTGCTCCACCCGGATCTGAACTGTGGTCGACAAAACCACCTTCGTGGTGCGCCAATACCGTGTACGCCCATGCGTATGGTTTCATAATCATGCCCTCGTGAATTCATGTTCCCATTTTTGACTAAATTTCTCAGGACTTCCGTCCTGCGCTTCAATTTCAAGACGATAAGTTTGCCCAAAGGGTTGTGGTGATGGCCATGGACTAGTGATTGGCGAAAAGTCAACCGCGTAACCACTCACTGCATGAGTTCCACCAACAGGTGATGTTCCACCATCTGCGGTGATTCCAGTGACATTATAAACTTCAACTTCAGGACTTACGCCAGTGTGGTAAATCCTGACATTGTAGGTATACCCAGAACCACTTTCATGAGGATCTTCTTGCGTTTTAGAACGATCTGTAAAAGATGGTACTCTTGAGCGCCAGTTGACATTGAAAGTATCACCCAGAGTCACAACATCACCAAGTCTTACACCATCAATTGAAACGTTGACTGGAGCACCTGGTCCGAGATAACGATCACTTATCAATGTCGACGCCGCGACACCAATTTCAGGGCTTCCGTTTGGATCACCTTGTTGACCGCCACCCGCGTTCGACTGGAACCATGAAACTAAAGCTACTGTGCTTGGACCAGGAGTCAAATTCACGCGCCCGATCCCATAAGTAACGAACCAGACTCGTGTATTGTCTACGTGGGCAATTGGGGCTGAATCCAACATACCCCTATGGACTCCATTCATTTGATATTGGCCACCACCCAAAGATGTGATGGATTCAAAGAAAACCCATTCATCATCAATGAGAGCCAAGTTGGGTGGCGTCGCATTATCAAGATCACCGAGTACGGCTGACTGATTGACTAAGGCTATATCAGTCGTCGCATTTATCGTGATGACATCATCATTGTAGCTATTGGGTGACCCATTCTGAATACCGATTGGACCATCCAATAAAGCTGATGGTGTAAAAGGAGCGATTATTCCATCGAGAATCGTTGGCGTTCTATTTTCAGTTGGTGGAAGTGACGGGTCTTCATAAATGTAAACATTGTAGGACGTTTGCACTCCATTACCCCGAACTGCAAGGAGTCCATATTGTTGCGAATCACTGACGTCTTGGTAACCGAGAGGTAAGGCTATAATTCTCGCTGCAATTACATCAACTGGATTGCTATCAATCTGTATCCACAACGAATCAGTGGGATCAGAGAAACTCGGTGTTTCAGTTCTGAAAACATCCTCCGTCCAATCGTAAATTATTTCATTTGCGTCGTTAGATCCGAGAGAAACCCGATTTATACGAGCGTAGAATTCTTCAATATTGAAAGGTGGCCAATTAATCCGAACAAGATCTCCGGGTAATACAGCGTAGTTACTACGGTCAGCTTTCATTTTACCTTTAGCAAGAGGATACGAAAGGGTACGAAGATCTCTCCATGCTAGTGCGTTGGCTAAACTCCTGTCTTGCACACCAGGATATACCTGCGAAGCAATGACATCCACCCCTCCCTGAATGACCTTGTTTGCCATATCCTGCGCGACGGCGAAAGTGTTTTTAAAATTCTTTTCAGAATCAGTGAACTGCACCTTAACTTGATTTGTCGTATCTACCCATGACCCCCGACTGAATTCAAACGAGAGCAAATTTGATTCATCAAATAACGGCAAAGATGTAATTGGACTTGGATAATCAGTTTCACGTATCAACCGAATTTGCCATTCCTTTGATATAACATCCTGGACTAAAAAGCCGTCTATTTGTTGTTCTATTTCAGCAAGCAACTGAGCGGCTTCTTGCGGCCTATCTAAAATTCTTGCGTAACCGTTATTTTCAGTTGACAAAACCTGAGCCGCAGTAATGAACTGAGCCTCATCAATGTTGGCTAGCCCAAGACCCCATTCGCTATTTGTCATTATCTCATATATGACATTCGCAGGATTCGCGTCACGCCCGTTTACAATTGCGTCGCCAGTCGCCAAGCTCAATGGATTAGGAATACGACGTAGTTCAAATGACCACGGACGAAGATTGGGCTGATTGCCAATATACAATTGTTCAAGAACTAGGTGCGCCGTTCCGCGATAATTTGGAAGAAGAGTTGCGTCAATATCTGAAACACCAGCCATATAAGATGATTGGGCTTGCCCTGCGGAACCAGCGAACAATGTTGCGGAACCCACGATTCCACCGCTATCCGAACCGAAAAAAGACGGTGAGTTGAACGACACTGTTCCTGACTGTATCCACCCTGCGGACAATGGACGAAGGATTTCATCGTCAACCCAAATTCGCCTTAGTCCCGTATTGGCCACATCAAATTCACCACGGCACAACATCAAATCAATTCCAAGATAATATTTGTACCCCACCGTGACATTTTCAGAGCTGAATAAACCAGTGTCAACTTCTTCAGTAATAGGCTCCGCGAGAAGGTCTCCGTACCATCCGACATTAGGTCCATTTAATCTTACGGTTCCCCATATGATTGGAACCGCCCTACCTTCCTCGGACGTTGGAAATTGAAAATCACCAAGGCTCGCAGGTTTGGCTCCTTCAATATTAGGTTTAGGGCGCAGAAGTTCTGACAGCAGGAATGTGCCAACATAGAGTAGAAGAGTAAACCAGAATCCCATATTAAGTCTTCGTAAATTGTCCCTGGTTGAAAGGATTCACTCCAGGCACTAAAGGGTAGCCGCCAAAGTTCGCGACATTATTGAATTTGGTTTTGCACGTTTGGACACTATGATCACACCCCTGGAACGCTGTTACCGTTTCCCCGAGTATACTGCGGAATGGCAATAGCAATGTAAAAGCATCACCGCTATGTTGTATGATCATGCGGTAATCATTTCCTGCTTGATTTTGAACGTAACCGCCAGTGAACGCACTTCCCGTGAAACCGCCTACGGTTATGGCATCACCCGCCACTCCATTCACCACTCCAGATTGTTTAAAAGAGTTTGGGTCTACCGTACAAAATGAATCATATAAAACGTGATTGCACAACGATTGATATTTGTACCGCGGAATCTCTCTTGAGAATTGCTCGTTAAAGGGATTCATATCTATCGAGCAAGTTCGACCATTGAACGCGATACTAGTCACGTATCCTTCAAATATGACGAAACCTGTCGTGGGTATGGGTACCGCTACTGGTGAGCCAATTGGTGAAGAATCAACAGACTCATCCAATTGAATTCTTGTGACGCGACACTCAAGACGAAGCGCCGGTTGTATCCCTAGAAAATCGCTGAATGGACGAGTGCTTGCTGGAGCATCAAGTTGCAATTTAGTATTGCGACGTTCACGGGGATTCAATGTTGGTGCGCTACGTTTAATTTCTAGCGGCTCATAAGTTCCACCACCAAACGTGATAGTTTCCGCCGCGCTGGTGAAGAAAAATATCTCAGCGCCGTAATCGAAACGATAAATATCAACAGGACTGCTATACCGTCCGCCTTCAAGTTCTGCGAAAGTTGGCATTACTGCACATCTCCTACGAACCCAGTTATGACTTCAGTATCCACTGCGTCGCTCTCGGCATCCATCCAATTATGCGTCATTTTGATTGAATCAGTATTTTGACGAGCAAGTATCATCAAATCAACGCGTTCTACTTCTGCCACAGTGGCCGCAAATGCAGTCACTGGGTCAATATTCATTCTTTCAGTTATGGAATCTATTTCTACGGCCCCAGTTATCCGATGGTAACTGTAACTTCCGTCAGTCTTCAGAATTCGCAAACCGGCCCAAGGTGTTTGGCCATTTATATATCTGGCGTATCCGTGATTTTCAACATCAATGGAATTCGCTCCGTTACCGACATTGGTGTTCACTATGAAATCTTTTCGCCAGGTTGGTATCCACGCATTCCGCAATTTTCCTTTGAGATAATAAAGTAACGAACGAATCTGCCATTCAAAAGACGCATTTTCAATATTCCATATGAATGGGGTATTGCGACGCGCTTTCAATTCTTGTGTCAGTTGTTGAAATTTACCAGTATCAAAATCAATGCGTTGTGCGATTTGCTCAAATTTCTCACTGAGACCACCGTTTGGAATGAAATTGACGTCTTCAATTATTAAAGTTGGTCGCCCCTCAAAATCGTCCAATTCATTATACCACGTATTTTTAACTCCAGGTAACAATAAATTTTCATTGTCTAAAAACTCAAAGTCCACACTGTATTTTGAACTATCACCAGCTTGGGGGGTATTTTGCTGCGCCCCATCTGCGAGTATACCGGGAATGACTGGGACTACCGTCGCAATATTTCCATCGTAATTATTTTGGATTGCCGTAGCAAATGTGATAGAATCTTGGGTGCTTTCTGGACTTGCAACGGAACCGACTATCGTGGCAATTTCTAACGTGTCAATCGTTCGGATGCCATTTTCATCCTCTTGGTAAACCATCGCAAGACCGCCAACTCGAAAATCTGAATTATCAAAGGCCCCAGGTCTAAGATAAATGGTCGTATCATTGGTTGCGACGTCAGCTCGCAGGGCTTGTTCATACCACCAAACTGGAACACCAAAGATTCGAGTTGTCCAATCAGCGAAAAGATTTCTAATATTGTTAATGTCCGAAAGGTCATCCACGACGATATCATACACGACACTTTGGCGTGGATTAGCTCGTAAAGAATGACGCTGTTCAGTTCCATCTGCTGAACGGATCACGTCTGTGAGCCATTCCATATTTTCAGATATTCCACGTTGGGGCGGATAAGGAAATATTATTATTCTTGTGCCAGTGAGTGTCAATGAAAGTGTAGAAACATTCGTGATGAAGTCTATCGTTCCGTCTATGTTGGGAGGACCTAGCGTTGAAACGGTGAGCACGTAAACCTTGTTAGCCAATGGAGCCAGATTTGCCGGCGGAGTTGCTCCGCTCAATGTTATGCCAGCGCCTGCGTTATTGTCAATGGACGTGATAGATTTATTATCACGTCGAAAGGTATTGCGAATAACAACATTGAATACGGTTTCACTGACTACGTTACCTAGATCGACTACACTGGGATCAATAAGAAGTCTTTCCCAGTAATCGAACCCGATTCCCATCCCATCTTTCGGACTTTTACCGAGCATTTTCCAGCGCCCCGTATTCCCTTCGCCGCGAATATTATTGCGTTGATTAAGCGCAG
>Ga0224512_10001294_pt1 | contig 24370 bp, 22 predicted proteins | sample SF_May12_sed_USG_4_FD_169103 | JGI IMG/M metagenome (GOLD analysis project Ga0224512, IMG submission 169103) | Sediment microbial communities from San Francisco Bay, California, United States - SF_May12_sed_USGS_13 | ecosystem: Environmental > Aquatic > Marine > Sediment | place: USA... | reverse complement strand
CGCCGACAACATCGAGAAACTCTACAAGCCGCGGGCACGCGCGGCAATCCTCATCAAAAATAAGTCTAGTCATCCATGTGCCGGATTACTGCTTCACCGAAGCCGCGAGTTCCGACCAGCGTCGCACCGGGAATCATCCTTTCGAGTTCCTGCTCAACGTCTTTTTTACCGTGCGGCCGGTCTTTTCGAATCGGCTGATAAATGGCTTCGCGCAAGCGCGCCAGATCAAACGTCAACTCCCCGTGAGCAATGGTGCTCGCGACTCCATTCATGATGTAGTCCGCCGCCTCGTCCCAGCCCATGTAGCGCAGCATCATCTCGGCCGACAGAATCAGCGAGCCTGGATTCACGCGGTCTTTTCCTGCAAAACCCGGCGCCGTGCCGTGCGTTGCCTCGAATACCGCGACCGCATTGCCAATATTCGCGCCTGGCGCGATACCGATACCGCCAACCTGCGCCGCCAATGCATCCGATATGTAGTCACCGTTGAGGTTCATCGTCGCAATCACATCGTAATCTTCGGGCTTCATGAGAATCTGCTGCAGGAAATTGTCTGCAATAACGTCTTTGATAATGATCTCTCGGCCAGTAACAGGGTTCTCGAACGAGAGCCACGGTCCGCCGTCCTTTTCACTCGCACCGAATTCCGTCCTCGCCACGTCATAGCCCCATTGGCAAAACGCGCCCTCGGTGTATTTCATGATATTGCCCTTATGCACGAGCGAAACGGAGCGATAATCCCGTTCTATGCAGTACAGAATCGCTTTTCGAATCAACCGTTCCGAGCCCTCACGCGACACCGGTTTGATGCCGATGCCCGAGCTTGCCGGAAATCGAATTTCCGTCACACCCAACTCCGTCTGCAGAAAGTGAATCAGCTTCTTCACCTCCGCGGATCCGGTCGGGTATTCGATACCGGCATAGATGTCTTCGGTGTTCTCGCGAAATACCGTCATATCGACCAGATCTGACTGCTTCATCGGCGTCGATACGCCCGGAAAGTAGCGAATCGGGCGAACACAGGCGTACAGATCGAGCGTCTGTCGTATCGAAACGTTCAACGAGCGAATACCCCCGCCAACCGGAGTCATCAAGGGTCCCTTGATCGACACGACGTATTTTGTCAGCGCGTGCAGCGTTTCGTCCGGCAGATATTCCGTCGCGCCGTAAAGGTCAGCGGCGGCCTTGCCGGCGTAGACCTGCATCCACCGAATCCCGCGACGGTCACCATAGGCTTTTTTCACCGCGGCTTTGACGACATCGATCATCACGGGCGTCACATCGATACCGATGCCATCGCCTTCGATGAACGGGACGATTGGAAAATCGGGAACAACGAGCGAGTGGTCGCGATTGGCCGTAATCGCCTCACCGTCTGTTGGGACCTTGATGTGATCGTACTGCATGGCACTTCCCGCAAAAGCGGTGCATTGTACCGATATGCCACTCATCCTGCTCAACAAGCCGTACAGGGTATTGAGTCAGTTTCGCGACAAGGACGGCCGCCAGACGCTCGCCGCGTTCGTCGCGCAGGACAATGTATACCCTGCCGGGCGACTCGATTTCGACAGTGAGGGCCTGTTGCTGCTTACCGATGACGGCCGCTTGCAGGCACGTATCAGTCAGCCGAAATCAGGGACCCGCAAGACCTACTGGGCACAGGTCGAGGGGATTCCGAGCGATGCGCAACTTGCCGAACTGGAGAGCGGGGTCACATTGCGTGATGGGCCGGCACGTGCCGAATCGGCAAGGCTCGTCAATGCGCCGGATGGCTTGTGGGAGCGCGTGCCACCAATTCGCTATCGCAGCAATATCGCCGACCGCTGGATCGAAATCCGAATTGCGCAAGGCCGCAATCGGCAGGTGCGCCGTATGACCGCCGCCGTCGGATTGCCGACCTTGCGGCTGATAAGGTGGTCTGTCGGTCCGTGGTCGCTGGACGACCTGCAACCCGGGCAAACTCGTCTGATCGAGAATGACGAGGCGTGGGCGCAGCTTAGAGCGACCGGCAACTAGCCGCGGCGGCGCGATATCCTGGCGTTGGCGTGATGCAGACCGGCAATGCGCATGGCGACTTCCATGGCTTGTTCGTAATTGAGGCGCGGATCGACTGTCGACTTGTAAGCGCGCGCCAGGTCGCCGTCGGTTAAGCCACGCGCACCACCCGTGCACTCGGTGACGTTTTCGCCGGTAAGTTCCAGATGCACGCCGCCCAGATAGCTGCCCATCGACTCGTGCACGCGAAACGCCGATTCCAGTTCGGACAGAACCTTGTCGAAGCGGCGCGTCTTGGTGCCATCGGCGGTGCTTTCGGTATTGCCGTGCATCGGATCGCACACCCAGAGAACCGGCGAACCGGTCTCACGGGCAGCCGAGACAAGACCGGGGAGGAACTCCTCAATCGCCTTGGCGCCAAATCGATGAATCAACGTCAGACGGCCAGGCTCATTGTTAGGGTTCAGCACCGCAATCAGCTCCTGCAGCCACTCGCGGGTCATGCCCGGACCGATCTTGACCCCCATCGGGTTCGCAATACCCCTGAAGTACTCGATGTGCGCGCCGTCCATGGCCGCCGTTCGCATTCCGATCCAGGGGAAATGCGTCGTCAGGTTATACCATCGCTCACGACGATCGAGATAACGTGTTTGCGACTGCTCATACAACAGGTGCAAACCTTCATGGGCTGCATAGATGTCAGCTCGTTGTGTTTTGTGCAATTCGGTACCGGATACTGTCTCGAGAAAGTCCAGGGAATTGGAAATCGACTTGACGATCTCGTGATATTCATCGGCCATCGGCGAGTGGCCGACCCAGTTGAGATCCCAATATTCGGGATGGTGCAGGTCAGCAAATCCACCATCGATCAGTGAGCGAACGAAATTCAGTGTCAGTGCCGCGCGCTCGTAGCCGCGCAAGATCATTTGCGGATCGGGGATGCGATCTTCCGCAGTAAACGGAATGCGATTGACGAGGTCGCCGCGAAAACTCGGCAATGATGTTCCCTTGCGAGTCTCGGTGTCAGCAGATCGTGGCTTGGCATACTGTCCTGCCATACGGCCAACGCGGACCACCGGCTTTTTCAGACCGTACAACATCACCAGGCTCATTTGCAGCAGGATCTTGAGCTTGGCGACGATGTTTTCCGACGTACACTCGTCGAAGGTCTCGGCGCAGTCGCCCCCTTGCAAAACGAATGCATCGCCACGCTGCGCTTTTGCAATATGCTCCTTGAGCGCATCGACTTCCCAGGACGTGACGATCGGCGGCAAGCGACTCAGGTCGGCAACGGCACGATCAAGCTCGGCCTGATCCGGATAACTCGCTTGCTGCGCCGCTGGCATGCTCTGCCAGCTTGCGGGGTGCCAGTCTGATTTGGCGATCGTTCTACTCACATCGATTCCTGCCATCGGGCATCAAAATACGGGCGCAAGGCCCGCTGGAATCGCGAACTATGCCATGCTGCGCCGCAACGCTGCAAAAGTTTCTCATGTAATCAGCAGTTTAGCCGTGTGTGGAAAGCGTGCCTGGAGATTGGCACAATGCGCGCCATACGCCCGCCGCCCGCCCGGCGGTTTTTGTTGTCTGGAGTGGTTTTCATGCAGGACATACTCGTACTCGGCGCCGGCAAGATCGGCGTACTGATATCCGGCCTGCTCGCCGAATGCGGCGACTATCGCATTCAGCTCGCCGACTCAAAACCCGGCGCGGCCGCCGCAGTCGCCAAAGCACATAACAGCGAATATGTCGTCGCCTTCGAAATGGATGCGAGCGACAAGGCGCTGCTGACAAAGCATGTTCGCGCGCACGGTCCGGTCGCCATCGTATCCGGACTGCCGTACTTCTGTAATGTCGGTGTTGCCGAAGTTGCGCGTGCCGAAGGATTGCATTATTTCGATCTCACTGAAGATGTCGCCGTCACGGAAGCCGTTCGCAAACTGGCCGAGGGTTCGAGCAAGGCCTTTGCCCCGCAGTGCGGGCTCGCACCCGGTTTCATCAGCATCGCCGCGAATGAGCTGATTCAGCATTTCGAGACGGTGAAATCGGTCAAGCTGCGCGTTGGCGCACTGCCGCAGCACCCGAATAACGTGCTCAAGTACTCACTGACATGGTCCACCGACGGCATCATCAACGAATACGGCAATCTCTGTCGGAGCATCGTAGACGGTAAGGAAGTCGACGTTCTGCCCCTGGAAGGTCTCGAGATGATAGAGATCGATGGCACTCGATACGAAGCATTCAATACGTCCGGTGGCCTCGGCTCGCTGGGTGAGACCTACGGCGATCGCGTCACGACCATGAACTACAAGACCATCCGTTATCCGGGACACTGTGAACAAATGCGATTGCTCATGAATGGCCTGAAGCTCAATCACGACCGTGGCACCTTGAAACGGATTCTCGAAAACGCGGTTCCACAGACTCTGCAGGACGTGGTCGTTATCTACGCTGCCGTTACAGGACTTCAGGACGGCGAATTCCGTGAGGAGAACTACGTCAACAAGGTGTATCCGCAGGTGGTTGCGGGTCGATTGTGGTCGGCGATCCAGATAACCACAGCTGCCGGTATCTGCAGCGTGCTTGATCTTGTGCTGTCGAACCCCAATAAATACAAAGGGTTCGTTGCCCAGGAACAGTTCCGTCTGAGCGACATTCTGGAAAATCGTTTCGGCCAGGCCTATGCCCACGGCGGTACGAACCTGGCGTCAGCAGAGTTGGTTGCACGAGGCCAGACGGGTCATCAGCGCGCCACCGGAGAGTAGGATGAGCAAAGAAATACTGGCCAGCCTCAAGCTGGAGGCAATCAACCCGGGCACCTGGTATGGCGGCGAGAGCAGCGAAGATGCGTCTGCCGAGCTCATAGAATCCGTCAACCCGTCGACGAATGAGGTCATAGCGAGCGTTCGCAGCTCCACGGCAGCCGAATACGAGAAAATCATGGCCATGGCCGCCGAATCATTTCGGGAATGGCGCAAGATTCCGGCGCCGGTGCGCGGCGACGCGGTTCGGCGAATCGGCAATGCCCTGCGGGAAAACAAGGACGCTTTGGGAAGCCTTGTCACGCTCGAAATGGGCAAAATAAAGGCGGAAGGCGACGGTGAGGTCCAGGAAATGATCGACATCGCCGACTTCGCCGTCGGCCAGTCGCGCATGCTGTATGGCAACACGATGCACTCCGAGCGCCCAATGCACCGGATGTACGAGCAATGGCATCCGCTTGGCATCGTCGGCACGATTACGGCATTCAACTTTCCGGTTGCCGTGTGGGCTTGGAATGCCTGCATCGCAGCGATCTGTGGCAATGTCAATGTATGGAAGCCGTCGCCGAAGGCTGCCTTGTGCGGCGTCGCCGTACAGAAAATCGTCAACAAGGCACTCGCCGATCAGGGTTTGCCGCCGGTGTTTTTCCTCTTCAATGACGCCAGCAATGAACTGGCGCAGACCTTTGTGGATGACGAGCGCGTCAACCTGATTTCATTCACCGGATCTTGCGCCGTTGGCAAGAAGATCGGCGAACGGGTCACGGCCCGCATGGGCAAGGTGTTGCTCGAACTCGGCGGCAACAACGCGATAATCATCGACGAACACGCGAACCTGGATCTCGCCGTGCCGTCGATCGTGTTCGGCTCGGTCGGGACCGCCGGTCAACGCTGCACCACGACGCGTCGCGTGCTGGTGCATCAGTCACGTTTCGAAGAACTGAAGGCCGCGCTGGTCAATGCTTACGGCCAGGTCCGAATCGGTGATCCACTCGAAGCGGACACGCTCATGGGTCCGCTGATCGATGAATCTGCTGTAGAACGGGTAATTGCTGCCTGCGCGAGTGTGCGCCAATCCGGCGGCGAAATCCTGTGTGGCGGAGAGCGCATCGACGGGCCCGGCAATTACATTTCCCCTGCGATTGCAGTGGCGCGAAATGACTGGGACATCGTGCAGACCGAGACGTTTGGCCCGATCTTGTACCTGATTCCGTTCGACACGCTCGACGAGGCCATTGCCATGCAAAATGGCGTCGTGCAGGGCCTGTCATCAGCCATCTTCACCGACAACCTGCAGAATGCTGAGTACTTCCTGTCCAGTGCCGGATCGGACTGCGGCATAGCCAACGTCAATATCGGCACATCGGGCGCCGAGATCGGCGGCGCATTCGGTGGTGAGAAGGAGACCGGTGGTGGTCGTGAGGCCGGCTCGGATTCCTGGCGGGCCTATATGCGCAGGCAGACCAACACGATCAACTGGAGCACGGAACTGCCGCTGGCACAGGGACTGAATTTCGACCTGTAATGCCGGAGCCGCCGGCCGGTATCTAGAGTTTCTCGAAGCGGTTCTCTGACCGGTTCTTGCGCACCTCGCCTGCCGCAAATACCTGCCCGCTCATCGCAATATAGACGCCGGGAGCCGCTACCTGCGCCACGGCCACCGCCATGCCGACATTGAACATGGCATCGGTCGACTTGAAGCGCGCCGGCGTCAGGGCACCGGTCAGCACGATGGTCTTGCCATCCATCCCTTCGAGTGCCGCTGCTGTCTCCGGCATCGTGTCCGTGCCATGGGTAATGACATAGCGATTTGCGTCATCGCCTTCGATAAAGCTGCGCAGCCGCGCGCGGTCCTCGTCTGTGATCTCGAGACTGTCTTTGTGCATCAACGGCACCACGTCATAGTCGAAATCAACGAGCCCCTCGACCAGAATATGCTGGACCTGTGCCTCGCCGATCTCGAATTGGCTCAGTTCGTCGAAGTAGATCTTGTCGATCGTGCCGCCGGTGGTTACAAAGCGAATAAACATGCGAGCAATGCTATCATTAGATCATGAAAACCATAGCCGTCATTGCAGCTGTTCTTATCACCTTATTTGCCGGCGCGGCTCACGCAGAGGGCAGCGTCATCGTCCTGGAAATCAAGGGCGGTATCGGCGTCGCGACAGCCGAGTATGTCATCAGCGGCATTGAACATGCCGAAGAAACCGGCGCAGAACTGATCATCATCGACATTGATACGCCGGGTGGCCTGATGGCGCCAATGCGCGACATCGTTCAGGCCATACTGGGATCCGGCGTCCCGGTGGCGACCTACGTCACGCCTGCCGGAGCACGCGCCGATAGTGCCGGAACCTATATACTCCTGGCGAGCCACATCGCGGCGATGTCGCCGACGACCCATCTCGGCGCAGCAACGCCCGTTTCGCTGACCGGCGACGATGCGACGCCGAACGAATCACCTGGGGATATATTTGATCGCCGTTCCGACGATGATTCCGGCGATGATTCCGACTCGGACGCCGACGATGATGCGGAACAGGAATCTGAGGAAGAATCGCAACCGCGGCCCGGTTCCTCTATGGAGCGCAAAGTCCTCAACGACGCAGTTGCCTATATTCGGGGTCTGGCCGAACGCCACGGGCGCAACGCGGATTGGGCCGAAAAAGCAGTACGCGATGCGGCGACCCTCACCGCGACAGATGCGCTTGAACAGAATGTCATCGAGTACATTGCCGTGGATCATGCGGCACTGTTGAAGCAGATCGACGGGCTTGAACTCGAAATAAATTCCGAGACGGTAACGCTCGCGACCAGCAGCGTCGTCATCGAGGAATATGAGCCTACCTGGCGCATCAAGATTCTGTCCGCGATTGCAAATCCCGAGATCGTCTTGCTACTCGGCCTTATCGGGCTGTACGGACTCATGTACGAAGGCTGGAACCCGGGCGCGATAGTACCCGGAGTTGTAGGCGTCATTTGCCTGCTGCTCGCAGCTTATGCGCTGCAAGTGCTGCCGGTCAACTATGCCGGGCTTGCATTGATCATTGTGGGAATTGCGCTGATGACGGCGGAGGCGTTCGCCCCCAGTTTCGGTGCGCTCGGGCTCGGCGGAATCGTGGCATTCGTATTCGGAGCAATCATGATGTTCGACAGCGGCGTACCCGGCTTCGGTATTTCCCTGACTTTCGTTATCGCGCTCGCTGTGTTGGCTGCCTTGCTGATCATCTGGCTCGCCGGATTCATTCTGCGGCTTCGTCGCCGCGGTGCCGTGTCCGGCAAGGATTCGATCATTGGCGGAGTCGGCCGGGCAATGAGCGCTTTTTCAGGCGAAGGAAAAATCTGGCTTGAAGGCGAAGCATGGGCCGCGCACAGCGAGGTCGCGATTGCCAAAGGTCAGGAAGTCGTTGTCACGAACATGGACGGCCTGGTGCTGGAAGTCGAGCCGACCTCGGAATCCAGCACCGATGGCGCCCAATTACAAACCTGAGCTCTAAATTACGTGAGGAAAATCTAATGCCGCTCGCAACCTTCGGAATAATCGCAGCGCTTGTCGTAGTTATCGTTTACAACACGATCAAGATCCTCAAGGAATATGAACGTGGCGTGATCTTTTTTCTGGGCCGATTTCAGAAAGTGAAAGGTCCGGGACTGATCATTCTGGTTCCGGGCATCCAAAAGATGACCAAAGTCGACCTGCGCGTCATCGTCATGGACGTGCCCACCCAGGACGTGATTTCCCGCGACAACGTGTCGGTCAAAGTCAACGCTGTCATCTATTTCCGTATTGTCGATCCCGAGAAAGCCGTCATTCGTGTGGCCAATGTATTCGAGGCTACGAGCCAGCTTTCGCAAACGACGTTGCGCTCCGTCCTCGGCCAGCACGAACTCGACGATATGCTCGCCGAACGCGACAAGCTCAATGCCGACATTCAGAACCTGCTCGATCAGCGCACCGACAACTGGGGCATCAAAGTGGCGAATGTCGAGATCAAGCATGTGGATCTCGATGAAAGTATGATCCGCGCCATCGCCCAGCAGGCCGAAGCTGAACGTGCCCGACGTGCCAAAGTCATTAATGCCGAAGGTGAAAAGCAGGCGGCGACGATGCTATCCGAAGCGGCAAAAATTCTTGCAACCGAAGAGCAGTCACTGCAATTACGCTATTTGCAAACGCTAAAAGAAATCTCCAGCGAACGAACCAACACCATTGTGTTTCCGATGCCGATCGAATTCGTACAGCCGTTTCTGCATTTGGTCAAGTCGAAGGAATCGTAACGCAAAACTCGGCTCCGCCCAGATCGGACTGGCTGATTACAAGTTGTCCGCCGTATGACTCGGCGATCTCCTTGACGACGGCCAGTCCGATACCGTGACCGGGCGTTGACTCATCCAGCCGGGTTCCACGTTGCAACAGCGCGTCGGTGGCATCTGCCGGAATTCCCGGGCCATCATCCGACACAACAAGCTGCATGCCACCGTCCCCCGACCTGGAACCTTTGGGCGGATGAATCGTCATTCTGACGCGCTGCTGGCACCACTTGCACGCGTTATCGAGCAGATTGCCGGCGATTTCCAGGAAGTCTCCGCTATCGCCACGAAAGCGCATGCCGGCAGCAACCTGAGTTTCGATAGTAGGATTCTTGTCGTGATAGACCTTTCTGAGTCCGTCGACCAACCGGTCCACCTCCTGCTTGACCGGCACCAGTTTGAGCAACAGATTGTCTGCACTTGATGCGGCTGGTTTTCGTAGCTGATAACGAACAATCTCGTCCATTCGATTGATTTGCTCGTTGTAGCGTTCACTGAATTTTGCTGAATCGCCGTGCGTAAGCAATGCACGCATCGCAGCCAGCGGCGTCTTCAGGCTGTGCGCAAGATTATCGAGCGTTACCCGATAGCGATCCGACCTTGCTCGTTCGCTGTCAATCAGCAGGTTCATATTTCTGGCGACGCCAGTCAATTCTGTCGGAAACCTGCCCGACAGTGACTCGCGTTTGCCCTGCTCGATCTCGCCAATCTCATTCTCGATCTGCCGCAATGGACGCAACATGCGACGCAGCAATACCGAGATGGATAACAACATGATCAGCGCAACCGCTCCGAACCAGCCAAATAACTGTCGCCGAAACTGCGCAATCTGCGCATTGAATGAGTCGAGACTCTCGGCGACTTTGAAAACGAATGGCCGGAATTCGCCGTCGGCAATCTCCCACTGCACGGCGAGGCTCAACGTCAGCAGAGGCGTTCCGTCGGCGAGTTCCTCGTTCTGAAATAGTCGAATGCCACTTTGCGGCTGCCCGCCGAATGGCATTTCGATGCTCAACGCTGATCGCGAACGCCACACGATGTTTCCCTGCTCATCGCGCATCTCGGCGTACAGACCTGATCCAATATTGCTGAAGCGCGATTCGTGCAGGTCCGAAGGCATTTCGAGCGTGCCGGCATCCGACACTTCGGCGGCCGCCAGCAACGCCATCAAATGTCCGTCGAGTATGTCCTCCTGCGCTTGTTCCCCGGCGCTGCGAAATGCCGTGTCGAGAACGACAATCGTCACGCCAAAAAAGAACATCAGCAACACACTGACCGAAATCAGGAGTCGAGCGCTGAGAGAGGACATTAGCCGGATTGGCCGCGTTCCAGCGCAAAGCGATAGCCGCGACCGCGCAGAGTTTCTATCGGCTTGATTGAATTATCCGGATCCATTTTCTTGCGCAGGCGGCCGATAAACACCTCGATGACATTGCTGTCGCGCTCGAAGTCCTGATCGTAAAGCCGCTCGGTCAATTCGGTCTTGGAAATAACCTGCCCTGCACGAACCATCAGGTACTCGATGATCTTGTACTCGAAGCTGGTCAGGTCGATGATCGAGTCGTTAACCGATAGTTCCTGTCGTGACATGTCGAGAGTGACAGGACCAGCCGTCATCAACGATGAAGCCCAGCCGCCACTGCGGCGAAGCAATGCATTGACGCGGGCTGTCACTTCCTCAACGTGGAATGGCTTGACCACGTAGTCATCGGCGCCGGCATCGAGGCCATCAACCTTGTCTTCCCATCGATCGCGCGCGGTCAGAATCAGGATCGGGTAGGTCCTGCCCTCTTCTCGCACCTTGCGAATGATGTCGAGCCCGGACATTTCGGGCAAGCCCAGATCCACGATGGCGAGATCGATGGGGTATTCCAGGGCGTAATACAGACCTTCCTTGCCGTCCGCAGCTTGCTCGACCGCAAATCCATTCTCGCCAAGCTTCGCTGCCAGCGATTCTCGCAAGGTGGCATCGTCTTCGATTACGAGCAAGCGCATATCGTTCAACCCCCGCGCTTTCGGCCATTTACTTTGTGCGTCTTCACCTTGCCGTCCTTGGTCAGCACCTTGATATAGTGCACCTCGCGGTCACCTTTCGTGCGCGTCTCGGCGCTCAGAATTCGACCATTCGTTTTTCGCCGGACCTCTTCGATGGCCTCGGACAAGCCTTTACCGTTGTTGTCCCTGGCGACGCGATAATCGGCGACATCATCGTCTTTGGCGCCGTCCCGGTACTGCCCCTGCAGCTCACGCAGGGATCGCTCGAGGTCAAACGCCTGGGCGCTCGCCGGGGCGAGCGCCGGAGCGCTGAAGCAAGCCATCATCACCAAAAATCGTCCAAGTTTCATTCCGTCTCCGAATAACGTAATTCGCATCTGGCCCTAGCAACAAGTGTCGTACGTCAAACCGTTTAATGCAATGAACCGAGTCTCATCCAGCCGGACGAATATCCACCCGGATCCTGATCCTGCTACCCGGGTCATACGGCATTCTCGTTGCGTATTTCTGCCCGTGGTAACGGTACACGACGTTATAACCATCGATGCGTTCTTCCTGATGGCTGCGGTACTGCGTTTCGCAGCGCTGTACAGGCCGTGCATCACGCACGGTTCCATAGCGGCGGTCTGCCGCATCGTGTCCAATCGCCGCACCGATCATGGCACCTGCCGCTGTCGCCGCATCTTTGCCGTGGCCGCTGCCGAACTGGTGCCCGACAACGCCGCCAATAAGCGCGCCAACGAGGGTGCTGCGCCGAGTCGCGTGGTGCCGGTGATGTGTCGTGTAATACTCGGTGTCCTGCCAGCATTCGCGGACGGGCGTCTGGACCGTTACGTAGCGGATAATCGGCTGTGAGCTGATTACCCTGGCGTAATCGTAGACGGGCCGCTGAGCGTTGGCACCAAGCGAAATGCCGAGCAGCGCTGTCGCTGCCACAAGTCTTGCTATTGTTTGTTTGCTGTTCATCGTCCTCATCCTTCCCAAGCTTCCGACCGGCCTTTTGCCAGCCTGAGGACAGAATAAGACCCTGCCAATGAACATCGCCTGAATGGCTGCGGCGAATTTGTTTAGCTGTGGTTCAGGTCCTTCTGGCTAGCCGACGCGCTGTTTCGCCGCCCGCCATTCCACGTCCAGGGCCTCGAGCGTGTGCTCCCGCAATGATCCACCCGCCGCCATGATCGCCGTCTCCATGGCACGGAAGCGCCGCTCGAACTTGTGATTGGCAGAGCTAAGGGCTTTCTCGGGATCGACATCGAGATGCCGCGCCAGGTTAACGACCGCGAACAGTAAATCACCAAATTCCGCTTCAATATCAATCGCACTGCGGGACTCCACTGCAACGTCGAGTTCCGCGAGTTCCTCGGCGATCTTCTCGTGCACACCGGACCGATCCGGCCAGTCGAATCCGACCGTCGCCGCACGCTTGCCCAATTTCTGCGCCCGCTTCAGGGCCGGCAGCGCCCTGGCGACACCGGCCAGCGCGCTTGCATCAGCGTGATCGTGACGTTCAGCGGCTTTGATGGCCTCCCAACTGCCGTCCACGGCTCCTGCCGCCCGCTCCTGCGCACTGCCAAAAACGTGCGGATGACGCCGCAGCATTTTTTCCGAAATGACCCCGGCAACGTCGTCAAATTCAAAATAGCCAGCCTCCTCGGCCATACGGGCATGAAAGACGACCTGAAACAGCAGATCGCCGAGCTCGTCCTTGAGCGCCGCGAAGTCTCCACGAGCGATCGCATCGGCCACCTCGTAGGCTTCTTCGACGGTGTACGGTGCGATGCTCGAGAAGTCCTGCTGCCGGTCCCACGGGCATCCATCCTGTGGGTCCCGAAGCCTGGCCATAACTTCAAGTAATTTATTGATATTGCTCATAAGCTACTATTTTTTAATCATATTTACGAATCTCAACAGCATTTGAGCCGTCGCACCCCAGATTCGTTGTCCGTCGAAGTGAAACTCGACCATCGAGAATTCAAGGCCGCGCCACTCACGCCGCACCATGCGGTGATTCGCCGTGTCGGTGAGGAAAGCGATGGGCACCTCAAACGCGAACTCGACCTCTGTCTTGTCGATGACAAGATCGACCCCGCCGTCAACCAGGCCGACCACGGGCGTCACTGCGTAGCCGGTGACGGTCGGCATGGTTTCGAGATAACCGATGATCGTTACCTGCTCTTCTGCGATACCGATCTCCTCGTGCGTCTCACGCAAGGCGGTGGCCTCGATATCGGTATCGGCTTCTTCCATGCGCCCACCAGGAAAGCTGACCTGCCCGGCATGATGCTTGAGATCGGCGGAGCGCTGCGTCAGCAGCACGGCCAAACCGCTGTCGTGGGATCTGACGGGTATCAAAACACCGGCCGGCTTCAGTGTCGCGGCGACCTTTTCCAGCATACCCTCCGGCCAGCGGTAGGCGCCGCGTGGCGTGACGATATCCAGCGGATCGGCAGGCCTCCTGGTACCCGCAAGCCGCTCGCGCAAGACTGCGGCGGTGATGTCATCTGAGGCGGCCATGGTGTCTCCGGCGCGGCTAGCCGCCTAATTCTGGATGCCGCCCTTCGTCAGGGTCGCCGGGTCCAGCAGTCGATCGAGTTCCTCGTCGGACAAGTCCGTCATCTCCCTGGCGACGTCTTTGAGCGCTCTGCCTTCTGCATAGGCTTTCTTTGCAATTGCCGCGCCCTTTTCGTATCCAATCACCGGGTTGAGTGCCGTGACGAGAATCGGGTTCCTGCCGATGACCGCATTGATCTTATCCGCATTGACTTCAAATCCTGCGATCGCCTTGTCGGCCAGGCAGACGCAGGCGTTTGCCAGCAACTCGATGCTCTGCAACAGGTTGTAGACGGCGACAGGCAGCATGACGTTGAGCTGAAAGTTACCGGACTGTCCGGCCATCATGATCGTGACGTCATTTCCCATGACCTGCGCCGCTACTTGCGCAACCGCCTCAGGGATTACAGGGTTCACCTTACCCGGCATGATGCTCGAGCCGGGTTGCAGCGCCGGCAGCGCGATCTCACCGATGCCGGCCAACGGCCCTGAATTCATCCACCGCAGGTCGTTGCAGATCTTTGTCAGACTCACGGCCAGGACCCGCAACTGCCCGGACGTTTCAACCGCGGCATCCTGGGTGCTCAGGCCTTCAAACTTGGAATCAGCGGATTTGAATTCGATCCCGGTCTGCTCGCCCAGCAACACCGCAACCTTGCCACCGAATTTCGGGTGCGCGTTGATTCCGGTACCGACAGCCGTGCCACCCATTGCGAGCGCGGTCAGGCGCTTCATCGTGTCACCGAGACGCGCTTCGGCATGGTCGATCTGCGACCGCCAGCCGTCCAACTCCTGTCCGAGCGTCACCGGCATTGCGTCCATCAGGTGGGTACGACCGGTCTTGACGATGTCGCCAACCTCGTCGGACTTTTTCTCCAACGCGGCAGACAGGTGCCGCAATGCAGGCAGTAAATGCTCGTGAATTGCGATCGCAGCGCTGACGTGAACGCAGGTTGGAATGGCGTCATTACTGCTCTGGCTCATGTTGACGTGATCATTCGGATGCACCTCCGCACCCAGGTCGGCGGACGCGAGGTGCGCAATAACCTCATTCGCGTTCATGTTCGAACTCGTACCGGAACCGGTTTGAAAGACATCGATCGGAAAGTGCTCGTCAAAATCGCCCTTGGCGACCTGCAACGACGCTTTTTGAATCGCCATTGCGACATCAGTCTTGAGCAGCCCCAGTTCGGCGTTGGCGCCAGCCGACGCCCATTTGACCAGCCCGAGCGCGGCGATAAATTGTGCCGGCATCGGAATTCCACTGATTGGGAAGTTATCTACGGCCCGCTGGGTTGTGGCACCCCACAACGCGTCCGTCGGAACCTGCAGCTCGCCCATACTGTCGTGCTCGGTGCGATATGCCTTGTCAGTCATTGCCTGCTCTTCTCCGTGGTATATGCTGTACGCTCTCGCGCGTGTATCATTCGCGCTTCGCGCGCAAGTCTACACTGGTTTCAGTCACATGAAAGTCTCAACGCTGAGAGCCCTCTCACCCGCCGACGGCCGCTATGCGGACAAGGTCGACGGACTGCGCGATATCTTCAGCGAGTACGGCCTGATCCGCTTTCGAGTGCTCGTCGAAATTCGCTGGCTGCAGTGCCTCGCTGACGAGTCATCGGTGCCCGAACTGGCGCCGACATCCAACGTAATGAAAGACGTCCTCAATCACATTGTTGACGACTTTTCGCTGGACGATGCCGAACGCATCAAGGACATCGAGGCGACCACGAATCACGACGTCAAAGCTGTCGAGTATTTCATTCGCGAACGGCTTGGAAATGGGCCCGAAACGCAGACTCTCAAGGACTTTTTGCATTTCGGCTGCACCTCCGAGGATATCAACAACCTCGCATACGCACTGATGCTGCGCAAAGCCCGGCAGGACGTCATCCTGCCGCAAATGCGCGAAGTGCGTGCCAAACTGCAGGCGATGGCGCGAGAACATGCGGCGCTGCCCATGCTGGCTCGAACGCACGGCCAGACGGCCAGCCCCACGACGCTCGGCAAGGAACTGGCGAATGTCGTCGCACGGCTGGACCGGGCACAGAAACAATTTCGGGATATCGAAATCCGTGGCAAGTTCAACGGTGCTGTTGGCAATTTCAACGCCCACGCAATCACTTACCCCGATGCGGACTGGCCTGCCATCAGCAGGCGTTTTGTCGAGTCGCTTGGCCTCGATTCGAATCCCTACACGACGCAGATCGAACCGCATGACTGGACGGCCGAGTACGCCCACGGCTTGATCAGGTACAACACGATTCTGCTCGATCTTTGTCGTGACATCTGGGGCTACGTGTCGCTCGGCTACTTCAAGCAGAAGGTCGCCAGGAACGAGGTCGGTTCATCGACGATGCCGCACAAGGTCAACCCGATCGACTTCGAGAACGCCGAGGGCAATCTCGGCATGGCGAGCGCCATGCTGGCACACTTTGCCGAAAAACTACCTGTATCCCGCTGGCAGCGCGATCTCACCGACTCGACCGTGCAACGTAATTTCGGCGTTGCGATTGGCTACGTCATTATCGCGACAAAATCGACTCTCAGGGGTCTCGGCAAGCTACAGGTGAACAATGAGGCGATTCAGGCCGATGTTGCCCAGGCCTGGGAGGTCCTGGCCGAAGCCGTGCAGACCGTCATGCGCCGTTACGGGATTCCCGAGCCATACGAGAAACTCAAGGCGCTGACACGAGGCCGGACCGTGAACAAAGAATTGTTACACGAGTTCATCGCGTCCCTTGCTATCCCCGACGCGGAGAAAAAGCGCCTGGCCGGGCTGACGCCGGAGACTTACATCGGCCTCGCAACCGATCTGGCCGAAAAAATATGACCGATCGTCCCAATTATGGTGCGTGGCCGCACTGTTCCAACCATATGTGAAGTAAACCGGCTGCGTTCAGAAAACGCCAAAAGCCACTGTATCGCCCGCCACGCAACGGATGCGAATAATTCGCATCGGACAAGTCAGACCGAAAAACGTGACGCAGTTGGCACGGCGAAGCTTTTTCGCCCGGTAAGATGTCAAGTCTGCGATCGGTCCAACAAAGAGCTCGCTATCAGCAACCAAGACTTGGAACAGGCACGGGAAAAAGGGCGGCGGTGGGTCATATCCACTCGCGATGAGATGCGCCAGGCCGTCATCGAAGTCGCGCGTGAGGCAACCCGCAAGGTCTCTATTTTTACGCATGATCTCGAGCCCGGCATCTACGACGATCCGGATTTTCTCGAGGTCATCAAGCGTCTCGTCCTGTCGCAAACCTACTCGCGAATCCGCGTGTTGATCGCAGATCCGACGCGCGCAATCAAGAACGGCAATAATTTCGTTCACCTGGGGCGCCGCCTGAACACCTACATTGAATTTCGGCATGTCCGCGAGGATTTGCGAACGCATGCCGAGTCTTTTTGCATAGCTGACGAAACTGCTCTGGTCTATCGCTTGCAAGCCAACCGTTGGGAAGGCATTGCGGACACGTACGAACCCGCCGTCGCAAAACTCTACGGCAAAATGTTTGATGAGATCTGGCTCGCGAGTGAGGTCGAAACGGAATTTCGCCAACTTGGCATCTAATAAAAAGTAGGCGGGCAATGACGCCCGAATAGTCTATGTATCCAACAGATCTGACAGTATCCGCTGTCGTCGAACGCGATGGAAAATACCTGCTCGTCGAAGAACATGCGATGGGCGAAGTGGTTCTGAACCAGCCGGGCGGCCACATCGAAGCCGGCGAGTCTCCGGAGGTTGCCGTCATTCGCGAGGTATTCGAGGAGACCGGTTGCGATGTCACCTGCGGCGAACTCGTGGGCGTCTACCTGTGGATTCATCCCCAAACCCGGCAGCAGTATCTGCGGCTCGTGTTCGTAGCCGAATTCCTGCATTGCGATGCGGATCGGCCGCTCGACCACAGCATTATCGGTCGCCGCTGGCTGAGCCGCGACGATATCGAGCATCGGCGCAAAGAACTGCGCTCGCCCGTCGTCCTGCGTTGCATACACGACTACGAGGCAGGCCGACGTCAGTCCGATGCCCTGCTCACGGGGATGCTGCCGTTGCGGAATAACGTCGATGCGGTATTGGCCAACGCCGACCTGGTCTGAATGCTAGAATTCGCCGGCTATGAAGCCGGATCTCGACAAACGCAAAGTTGTTCTGGGCCTGTCCGGCGGGGTCGACTCCGCCGTGGCCGCCGTGCTGCTGCAGGAAGCCGGCGCGGACGTGCAGGCCCTGCACATGACCAATTGGGAAGATGAGGATGGCTATTGCACGGCTGCCGCAGATCTGCAGGACGCGCGTAATGTTTGCGAGCAGCTGAACATCCCGCTGCATCATGTGAATTTCGCGAAGCAATACCGCGACCGCGTGTTTCAGTATTTTCTTCACGAGTACAGCGTCGGGCGGACGCCGAACCCCGATGTGCTGTGTAACCGTGAAATCAAGTTCGGCGTGTTTCGCGAATACGCCCGGCGGCTCGGCGGCGAGTTACTCGCCACCGGCCACTACGCGAGAACCGATATCGTTGACGATCGGCCGGTGTTGCTGAAAGCTGCCGATCTCAATAAGGATCAGAGCTACTTCCTGCACGCCGTTAGCGCCGAAGCGCTCGCCCAGACCGTGTTTCCGCTGGGCAAACTGCAAAAGGACGATGTCCGGCGCATAGCTCGCGAACACGGCCTGGTGGTACACGACAAGAAAGACAGCACCGGCATTTGCTTCATCGGCGAACGGCCGTTCCGCGACTTCCTGAGCACCTACCTGCCGGCGAATCCAGGACCGATACGAACGCCCGATGGCCGCGATGTCGGGCACCATCACGGACTAATGTATTACACACTGGGCCAGCGACAGGGGCTCGGCATCGGTGGCCGCCAGGATGCCAGTGACGAACCGTGGTACGTGGTCGACAAGCATCCCGAGAGCAATGCCCTGATCGTCGCTCAGGGCGACACCGAGTTACTGTTGAGCGAGAGCCTGCTGGCGACGGAGGCAAGCTGGATTGGCGTGCCGCCAGCGAATCTTGCGGACGGTTACCGCTGCATGGCGAAGGTCCGCTATCGGCAGCCCGATCAGCCATGTTGGGTCGAATCCCGTGCCGACAACACAGTATTCGTGCGCTTCGATAAAGCCCAGCGTGCCGTCGCGCCCGGACAATTCGTGGTGTTTTATGAGGCAGAAACCTGCCTTGGCGGTGCCGTCATCGATCAAATCAACAAGCCCGTGGATGCGGGTTCCGCTATAATGCGGCCGCCCGGTAACCTGGCCGGTCACGGTTAATGAAGACACTCCCGGAGAAATCATGATGAAGGACAGCTTCGGCGCACGCTCGACGCTTACCGTTGATGGCGACAGCTTCGAGATATATCGCCTCGATGCCGTAACACAAGGACATGCAGACCGCCTGCCCTACTCCCTGAAAATACTGTTGGAAAACCTGTTGCGCCATGAAGATGGCCGCGATGTCACGCGAGAGGACATTCTGGCGCTGGCCAACTGGGACCCGAAAGCCGATCCGGACACCGAAATTTCGTTTACGCCGAGCCGTGTCATCCTGCAGGACTTTACCGGCGTACCGGCCGTCGTCGACCTGGCGGCAATGCGCGACGCAGTCGTCAAGCTCGGCGGCAGCGCTGACAAGATCAACCCTTTGTCACCGGCCGAACTGGTCATCGACCACTCGGTTCAGGTCGATCACTATGGCGCCGCCAATGCGCTGGATCTCAATAACAAGATCGAGTTCAGCCGCAACAAAGAACGCTACTCGTTCCTCCGCTGGGGCCAGTCCGCGTTCAAAAACTTCCGCGTCGTGCCGCCGAACACGGGTATCGTGCATCAGGTAAACCTCGAATACCTGAGTCGGGTTGTTTTCGATGCCGACCGCGATGGCACACGCAGCGCCTATCCGGACACAGTGGTCGGCACCGATTCGCACACCACGATGATCAACGGCCTGGGCATACTCGGCTGGGGCGTGGGCGGCATCGAGGCGGAAGCTGCTATGCTCGGGCAACCGATAACGATGTTGATTCCGCATGTCGTAGGTTTCAGGCTGACCGGCACGCTCAAGGAAGGCACGACAGCTACCGATCTCGTGCTGACCGTGACCGAAATGCTTCGCGAGAAAGGCGTGGTTGGCAAGTTCGTCGAATTCTTCGGCGATGGGCTGGCGCAGCTGCCGCTGGCGGACCGCGCGACGCTCGGCAATATGTCACCGGAATTCGGTTCAACCTGTGCGATTTTCCCGATTGATGGTGAAACGCTTCGCTACCTCGAATTGTCGGGCCGCGACGCTGATCACATCAAGCTGATCGAGTCCTACGCCAAAGCGCAGGGTCTGTGGCGGCATGACGGCGAGCCGGACGCACTGTACAGCGACACTCTCGAACTCGACATGAGTACGGTCGAGCCCAGCATAGCGGGTCCAAAGCGGCCGCAAGACCGTATCGCCCTGAGCGTTGCTGATACGACCTACGAGAAACACCTCGCGACAACGGTTGCTCAACGAAAGTCCGGTGGTTCCGCCATTGCCACGCTCGATGGTGCGGATGTCGAAATACGCGACGGTGCCGTTCTGATTGCCGCAATCACAAGCTGCACGAATACGTCGAACCCCGCTGTCATGGTGGCTGCAGGACTGTTGGCGCGCAACGCCAGAGAAAAGGGTCTCAAGACCAAACCGTGGGTCAAGACGAGTCTGGCGCCCGGATCCAAAGTCGTTACCGATTATCTCGAGAAGTCGGGACTGATCGATGACCTCGACGCGCTTGGTTTTTACACCGTCGGCTACGGCTGCACGACCTGCATCGGCAACTCGGGCCCGTTGAAACCCGAAATAGAGGCGGCCGTCAAAGAAGCGGACATTGTTGCGACGAGCGTGCTCTCCGGCAACCGTAATTTTGAGGGACGCATCCATGCCCTCGTGCAGATGAACTTCCTTGCGTCTCCTCCACTTGTCGTGGCCTATGCCCTTGCGGGAAATCTCGACGTCAACTTGATCGATGATCCGCTTGGCGAAGACAAGGATGGCAATCCGGTGTATCTGAAAGATCTCTGGCCGAGCCAGAAAGAAATTCACGAGATGATTGCCGCGAATATTGATTCCAACATGTTCAAGTCCAGCTACGGCAGTGTGTTCGCCGGTGACCTGAACTGGAACGCCATCAGTTCGCCCGAGGGTGAAATCTACACCTGGGATGCGGCATCCACCTACGTCAAGAATCCACCGTATTTCGAGGGCATGGCCGCAGAGCCGTCGCCGGTGGCGGAAATACACGGGGCACGCGCTCTCGCCTTGCTCGGCGACTCTGTTACCACCGACCACATTTCGCCAGCCGGTGGCATCGCCGCGGACAGTCCAGCTGCCGAATACCTCAAGGCAAACGGTGTGAAGCCTGCTGACTTCAACTCCTACGGATCGCGCCGCGGCAATCATGAAGTCATGATGCGCGGAACATTTGCCAATATTCGCCTGCGCAATCAGTTGGCGCCAGGCACCGAAGGGGGCTGGACCAGACACCAGCCGAGCGGCGAGCAGATGTCTATCTTCGACGCATCGCTCAGGTACAAGCAGGAAGGTACACCACTCGTCGTTATCGCCGGAACTGAATATGGCACGGGTTCATCGCGCGACTGGGCCGCGAAAGGCACGCTGTTGCTTGGTGTCAAAGCGGTTATCGCGAAGAGTTTCGAGCGTATTCATCGTTCCAACCTGATCGGCATGGGCATATTGCCACTGCAGTTTCAGGATGGGGACAACGCTGAATCACTCGGCCTGACTGGCACAGAAAGTTACGACATTACCGGCCACACGAATCCGGAGGCGGGAACTGTTACGGTTACTGCAACGCCGGAGGACGGTGATCCGATCACGTTCAGTGCCGATATTCGTATCGACACACCGAAGGAACGTGATTATTACGAGCATGGCGGGATATTGCACTACGTGCTGCGGCAACTCGCTGCTTAAACTGTCTTGAGCGAATCCGGACGTATTCCCGCAGCGCTCATCAGGGAGCTGCGGTCGGCGCGCCATGTTTGTGTGCTGACGGGTGCCGGCATATCTGCAGAGAGCGGCGTGCCGACGTTTCGCGATGCGCAAAGTGGGCTGTGGGAGAAATACGACCCACTCGATCTCGCCACACCCGAGGCCTTTCGCCAGGACCCCGCACTGATCTGGCGCTGGTACCGTTGGCGGCGTGAACTCGTCGCGGCTGCGATACCCAATGCGGGCCATGTGGCGCTCGCCAGACTGGCATCGTTCGTACCGCGCCTGACGCTCGTCACGCAGAATGTCGACGGCCTGCATCAGCGAGCCGGCAGCGCGGACGTCATCGAGTTTCACGGCAATCTCTTCGACGACCGATGCGCTGCCGATGGTTGTGTTGTCGATTGCGACTCTGTTGCCGAGGTGCCGGTGTGCCCGGGTTGCGGCAGTAACGTTCGCCCCGGCGTCGTCTGGTTCGGCGAGTCCATCCCTGAGACGGCGCTGCATCACTCCTTTGCGGCAGCGGCCGAATGCGATGTGTTCCTGTCGATCGGCACGTCTTCGCTTGTGTTTCCTGCGGCGGGCCTTGCCGAGATTGCCAACGAATCCGGCGCGACAGTGGCAGAAATCAATCCCAATACGACCGGGATGGCCGCAGGCTTCGATTACGCTATCGCGGGCAAATCAGGAACGGTGCTGCCGGAACTTGTCGCGCGTCTCGAGGCGCGAGATTAGAGTAGGCCGGCCACCTGCACGATGACGGCTTGGTGGCGGGCAGCAAGTTTAGCCGATTAGCGATATTCTTCGCTGCGCCACCTATCCAAGGAGTATCAGGTGAAAATATTACAGAGTTGTGCCGCCGCCACCGCAATCATTGTTTGCCACTTCTTCCAGGCGCCGACTGCGCACGCGGACATTGACATCGATGCCTGGATTGAGAGTATCCAGGCCGAATCAGACATTAACGCACTCGCGCGGCAATACCTCGACTTCAAAATTCGAATCGATCCGCCGTCAGGCGGTGAGCTGGGTATCCATGGTACGCCCGAAAATCCCCACGCCTTCGACGATCATCTCGGTGATGTGTCGGCGGCCGGGTGGGATGCCAGATACCGCGCCGACATGGCGTTCCGCGACCGTCTGGCTGCAATCGATGCGGAGCAACTCAGCCGCGCCGATCAGATCGACCTCCGTATCCTGATGAATGACGTCGGGTATTCGCTGCTGAGGCTGACCAGGCTCGAGCTGATGACGAACCCGCTTACCTACGTGTCGGGCCTCGGCAACGCGTTCAGTGGATTGGTCTTGCGCGACTATGCACCTGTGGATCAGCGGCTGAGGAGTTTCGGCTCGCGCTGCGCGGAAACCGGGGACTACCTGCAGCACGCGCGGGCCGCACTGTTACCGGCAAGCGTGCAACCGACGGGTGTGCAGAAGCAATCGGCGGTGGGACGGCTCAAGGGCACGGCAGGCGACGGTGGGCTGTTCAGGAAAGTGCTCCCCGAGATGATTCAGGCCTCTACTCTGGACAAAACTGAGGCTGACAAGATCCGCGCGCAATGCAGTGACGCTGTGAAACATATCGAAGCCTTCACCACCTGGTTCGAAAAGAACATCGTACCCAGGCCGGACGGTGAATGGCGACTTGGCAGGGAGTTGTATGAGCAGGCGTATGCGCTTTATATGGACTACCCGCTGACACCCGATCAGCTGCTGGTACAAGCCGAAGCTGCGCTCGCGCGGACCAGCGGCGAACTCGTGGACCTGGCCAGGTCGATCCATGACGGCTATTTGGCCGAGGCCATAAGCGCCGGCAAGGTCGAAGTCGCGGCCGAGCTCGATGACGGTCAGGTTGTGCGCGACGTGTTTGCCGAGTTGTCCAAAGACCGCTCCACGTCAGACACACTGATCGCCGACAGCTATGCGCTGGCGGATGCCATTGTCGGTTTCGTCGAAGAGAAGAACCTGCTGGACCTGCCGCCTACCTCGAAGCTGCGTATCGAAGACGTTCCGCCACACCTGCAAGGCTACGCGGTGGCACAGATTACGACGGCGCCGCCGTTCGAGCCGGAACTCGAGTCGGTGTGGTTCTGGGACCTTGAGTTGTTGTCCACGGCCGACGATTTTCTCAAGGAATATAACCGCCCTGCTCTGGCGCTGGTGTACATCCATGAAGGCGTACCCGGACATTTTGTGCAACTGGAGTATTCGAACAAGTTCGACCGCATCGTGCCAAAGGTCTTCGGCAACGGCCCGATGATCGAAGGCTGGGCCTCATACATAGCCACGCAACTTGTTGCGGAAGGATTCACCATTTATCCGGACAAGCCATACGGCTATGAACTGCAACAGATGACCGATCGAAAACTGGTTCTGCGCAGCATCATCAATGCCATTATTGATATCCGCCTGCACACGAGCGACTGGCCCGAAGACGAGGCCGTGAAAATGATGCTCGAGCCGGGCTTTCAGGAACAAGGTGAGGCCCAGGGCAAACTGAATCGGGCAAAAATGGGCTACGTGCAGTTAACCAGCTATTTCGCCGGACACCATGCCATCCTGGGCATTCTGGAGGAATACAAGCAGAAGAAAGGCGATGAATTCAGCTACAAGGAATTCAACGAGCGCCTCGTCGGCGCCGGGTCACCGCCATTCTTTGCGATCCGCGAATTTATGCTGGCGGATGATTAGATGAGAATTCAGTCTTGCTGGACGTTTGGCTGCCTGCCCGAGGACATAGAAACCGAGACACCTGAATCCGGTTGCGGCAGCGAATGG
>Ga0224512_10001293_pt1 | contig 24397 bp, 18 predicted proteins | sample SF_May12_sed_USG_4_FD_169103 | JGI IMG/M metagenome (GOLD analysis project Ga0224512, IMG submission 169103) | Sediment microbial communities from San Francisco Bay, California, United States - SF_May12_sed_USGS_13 | ecosystem: Environmental > Aquatic > Marine > Sediment | place: USA... | reverse complement strand
GACGGGAGTTTCCGTTGGCGCCTCCCAACGCCAGAAGCAACTTCGTCGCGCCGTACTTCGACGGTTTCTATCAAAACGACGACGGCACCTACACCCTCTCGTTCGGGTTCATGAATCGGAACGACGAGGCGGTGATCGAGATTCCGCTGGGTCCGAACAACTTCATCGAGCCCGCTGAGTACGACGGCGCCCAGCCGACCTCCTTCCCTGTGGTGTCGTACGGAGGATTCGGCGGCCCTCGCGAGCGAGGAGTGTTCGGGGTGGTCGTGCCCGCAGACTTCGATGGTGACGTCTGGTGGACACTGACCACTGACGGATACACGACACGCGTTCCGGGTAGACTCCGCGGCCGCTTTCAAGGGGTCATCGGCTTCGAGGGCGCCTACGCGCTGAGCACGACCACCATGGCCGAGGGATCACTCAGGCCGCTCATCCAGTTCACCGAAGACGGCCCAGCCGTTTGGGGGCTCCCAGGGATCGAGCACCCGGAACGCTTCACCACCTCCGTCGGAGAGCCGATCGAGGTCCGGTTCTGGGCCTTCGATCGCGGTGAACGCGAGCTCGGCGACGTCAACATGACCTTGTGGAAGTATCAGGGACCCGTCGGCGGCGTCATCGCCTTCGAGTCCCTCGTCGAGGCCGCACCCGTGGAGCCCGAAGCTCCTCCTAGGCGAGGCCGACGTCCGGTACCCCCGGGCCCGATCGACATTGGCGCTTCTGTGGCCATTCCGTCTACTGGCCCGGCGCCGAACATCGGGCACTTCAAGGCTATGTTCGACACTCCCGGTGAGTACGTCATCCGGGTGCGGATCGACAACTTCTCGTCGGGCGACAGCTCGCCGGGGAACCAGTGCTGTTGGACCAACGGATACGTCAATGTCACGGTGACCGAATAGTGTTTGAGATGTCACTCAGGAGAATTGAATTGTCGAGACTAGCCATTGTCCTTGGGGCCGTCGGACTGGCGGTACTCGCGCCGATGCCGGTTCAGGCGCAGGATTGGACCCGACGGGAGTTTCCGTTGGCGCCTCCCAACGCCAGAAGCAACTTCGTCGCGCCGTACTTCGACGGTTTCTATCAAAACGACGACGGCACCTACACCCTCTCGTTCGGGTTCATGAACCGGAACGACGAGGCGGTGATCGAGATTCCGCTGGGTCCGGACAACTTCATCGAGCCCGCTCAGTACGACGGCGCCCAGCCGACCTCCTTCCCGGTGGTGTCGTACTCGGGATTCGGCGGCCCTCGCGAGCGAGGAGTGTTCGGGGTGGTCGTGCCCGCGGACTTCGAAGGTGACGTCTGGTGGACACTCACCACTGACGGGTACACGACACGTGTTCCGGGTAGACTCCGCGGCCGCTTTCAAGGGGTCATCGGCTTCGAGGGCGCCTACGCGCTGAGCACCACCACGATGGCCGAAGGGTCACTCAGGCCGCTCATCCAGTTCTCCGAAGACGGCCCAGCCGTTTGGGGGCTCCCGGGGATCGAGCATCCGGAAGGATTCACCACCTCCGTCGGAGAGCCGATCGAGGTCCGGTTCCAGGCCTTCGATCGCGGTGAACGCGAGCTCGGCGACGTCAACATGACCTTGTGGAAGTATCAGGGACCCGTCGGCGGCGTCATCGCCTTCGAGTCCCTCGTCGAAGCGCCGGCGGGCGGCGCGGGCCGGGGTGGACGTGGGGGTGGGGGCCCAGGAGGGTTCGACCTTTCACAGCTGCCCGACGGAGTCACCATCGACGACCTTCCGCCGGAGATCTTGGCCCGACTCGGGGCGGGACGGGGCGGTGGCCCGGCCGGCCCTGGACCGGTCGATATCGGCCAGGTTGTGCGGATTCCGAGCGAGGGGCCCAATGCGAACCTCGGGCACTTCAGGGCCACCTTCGACACTCCCGGTGAGTACGTCATCCGGGTGCGCGTCGACAACTTCACGTCGGGCGACAGTGCCCCCGGGAATCAGTGCTGTTGGACCAATGGATATGTCGAAGTGAGCGTGACGCCGTAGTTGTCTGTATATTCACACGTGTGATGTCCCACAAACTGCCTAACTAGGGACTCGGGAGAGGAGAACACTATGCTGGACCTAGGAATCAATCGAGTGATGTCGCGAATGGCCACGTCAGGCATGCTAGCGATGCTTGTGGCGTTCGGGTCGGGTCAGGAGCTCGCGGCTCAGCAGAGCGTTCAGTTCGCGAGCGCGTCGTCGGCCGACGCAGAGGTGACGTTCACGGCCGATATCGCGCCGATCCTCCAGGCCAATTGTCAGGTCTGCCATCAGGAAGGTGCCATCGGGCCGATGCCGCTCATGACCTATCAGGATGCCAGGCGCTGGTCCGCGCGCATCAGGAACATGGTCGTGACCCGCGAGATGCCCCCGTACCAGTACGACGACGACGTGGGGATCCAAGACCTCAAGTACGATCCGCGTATGAGCGATGAAGACATCGCGACGGTCGTAGCGTGGGTGGAGCAGGGCTCGCCGGAGGGTGACCCCAACGACATGCCGCCGCCGGTGGTTTGGCCGGATCCCACTGCGTTCCGCCTCGCGGACCAGTTCGGTGAGCCCGACGTGATCGTTCGTTCCACCCCGTACGACGTACCGGCGGTGGGACAGGATCGTTGGTGGCAGCCCGTCGTGGATGCCGGGATTCCTGCGGACCGTTGCATTCGGGCGATCGAGACGAAGCCGTCCGTAGAGGGTCGGGCCGTCGCGCACCACGCGAACTCGAACTGGGTGGGAGGCACCACCCGCGTGCAGGGGATGCTGTCGGAGTACGCGCTGGGCAAGATCGGTGAGATCATTCCCGAGGGCGCTTGCCGTACGGCACCCGGCGGAGCCCAGGTCCGCTTCGACATCCACTACTGGCCGAACGGAGTCGATGTTGTCGACGACCAGGTGGAGATCGGTATCTGGCTGCATCCGGAGGACTACGAGCCGGAGTACCAGCAGAACCTCACGCTGTACTACCTGAACGGCGGTCGGGGCTACGACATTCCCCCGAACGGCACGCTCATGACGCGGGGCATCCACCAGTGGGATACTCCGGTCCGGCTCGACAGCTGGCAGCCGCACGGGCACACGCGCCTGGTGGCGATGTCCATGGAGATCCTGCGCGCGAACGGCCGCACCGAGACGGTCAGCATGGTCTCGAACTGGAGCGCGCTCTGGCACCACAGCCACATCTATGACGATGACGTGGCGCCGCTCCTGGATGTGGGCGACAAGGTCATCCTGACTGGGTGGTACGACAATACGGAGAACAACCGCTACAACCCCGATCCTGACCAGTGGGTTGGCATCGGCGACCGCACGGCGGACGAGATGTCGCACGCCTGGATCGCGGTCACGCATCTGGACGAAGAAGGCTTCCAGAAGCTGACGGAAGAGCGGCAGCAGCGGCTGATCAGCCAGGACTAATCGTCACGCTCAGGCCTGAAAAGGTCGTTGCCCCGGGGGAGTAGTCCCTCGGGGCAACTTTTTTTGGACCATCGACCACATGATGGAGGGCACCATGACCGGCTCCCCAAGGGCCTCTGTCGTCCTCGCAGGGACGCTTGGCTTCATCCTCGGCGGGTGCGGGACCAATTCAGAAGCGGGTCTGACCGCGGACGCGATCTTCTTCGGGGACAACATCGTCACCATGGATCCCAGCCAGCCCACCGTCGAGGCGGTCGCGGTTCGGGGCGAGACGATCACGGCCGCTGGACGCCTCGAGGACGTGATGGCGCTGCGGGGCGAGGCGACGCGCGTCGTCGATCTGGGCGAGAGGGCGCTTCTGCCCGGCTTCATCGATGCCCACGGTCACTTCCTGGGAGCAGGGCGGGCGTTGGAGGAGCTGTCGCTGCACTCCCCGCCCGTGGGTGACGTCACCAACATCCATGAGCTCGTGTGGAAGATTCAGCAGTGGATCGAAGACAAGAACATTCCAGCGGGCGAGGCCGTCTTCGGCAGCGGGTACGATGACTCCTTGCTCGAGGAGGGTCGACACCCGACTCGCTTCGACCTGGACCGGGCGTCGCCCGACCACCCCATCGTGTTGGGCCACGTTTCGGGCCACCTCAGAGCGGCCAACTCGGCGGCCCTTGCGGCAAGCAACATCACGGCTGCTACGCCGGACCCCGATGGAGGCCACATCCGTCGTGTCGCTGGATCGATGGAGCCCAACGGCGTCCTCGAGGAGCGAGCGGGAGGGCTGATCGACGTTGGTGGAAGCGGAGCGCCGACGCCGGAGGCGTTCGACGAGTTGATTCGCAAGTCCATCGGCGTCTACACGGCGTACGGGACCACTACGATTCAGAACGGCAGCGGCACCAGCCCAGAAGTCACCGAGCGGATTCGGGCAGCAGCCGAGCGTGAACCGTTCGAGGCAGATGTCGCTTCATTCGCCGCAGCCAGTGCGATGCTGGACGGCCACCTGGAATATGAGCGGACGTATCGCAACGGGTTTCGCGTCGCGGGGGTGAAGTTCGTCCTCGACGGCTCACCGCAGGGACGGACGGCTTGGGTCACTGAACCGTACGTCGAGGGCCCGCCTGGAGCGGCGCCCGACTACCGCGCCTACGGTACGATGGATCCGGAGGTCTACAAGACGGAAGCAGCCGCACTGATCGGGCGCGGCATCCCGTTCCTCGCCCATGCCAATGGCGACGCGGCGATGGACCTCATGTTGGACGGGGTCGACGAGGCGCTGGCCGATTTGGAGGAGGCACCCGATCACCGGTCCGTGATCATACACGCGCAGCTCATGCGAGCCGACCAGCTGGACCGCGCCGCCGTGTTGAACGTCCTGCCATCGTTCTTTTCGGCGCATGCCTTCTTCTGGGGCGATTGGCACGTGAGGAGCTTCGGCGAGGACCGCGGAAGCAACATCAGCCCGGTGCGTTGGGCGATCGAACGCGGCGTGCCGTTCACCGTCCACAACGATGCTTCCATCGTCCCTCCGGACATCATGCGGCTCGTGTCGATCACCGTGAACCGGACGACGCGCAGCGGCCGAGTCCTAGGGCCTCACCAGCGGGCGACGATTCAAGAGGCGCTCCACGCGGTCACGCTGGGCGCCGCGTACCAATACTTCGAGGAAGACACCAAGGGCTCGATCAGGGTCGGCAAGCAGGCCGACCTGGTGATCCTCGAACAGAACCCGCTCACGACAGACCCGGCCGAGCTCGAGCACATCCAGATCATGGAGACGATCTCCCGGGGAAGATCCGTCCACACGAGTTAGCGGACTCGTCGGCTAGAACGCGTCGAGCGGGTACTCGCTGTCGGGATTCCAGAAGAGCCACTCATCGAGGCCGGCATCTTCGACGGCCCGGATCTGGTCTTGTATCTCCGTGGCGCCGTATGAGGTGCTCCCCCAGGAGTAGGCCTGCAGCCACGGGCGAATGGTCGCCACGGCGCCTGGCGTCCGGTCGAGGCGCGCCACCGCGCTGTCCATCGAGGCGCGCACCAGCTGGTAGGGCTCCGCATTCGGGTCGGGCAACCCGAAGCTCCCGGGGCCGTAGAGCGCCGGGTACACGATGGGAAGCAGGACGTCCGTAACGGTGACCAACCGGTCCCATTCCTGACCGATATTGGAGGCGCCGCTCTCCGTGACCACCCGCCCGAAGACGTCCGCGGTGATGGGAGCGTCGAAGTCGGCGAGCGCGACCCGCGAGGCAGCAATGAACTCCTCAATCGCCTCGCCCTCCGAGCGGCCCTGCTTGGCCGGGAAGACCATCGTGGCCCGGACGGAATCCGCCACGTCGGGGAAGCGGACATAGTCCCACTGGACTTCTGCGAACCCTGCGGCCAACGCTTCGCGGGCGAGGGCGATGTTGTACGCCCACACATCAGCATTGTACGGATCGACCCAGGGCAGAAGACTCTCCGGGTCCAGCCAGACCTCACCGGTCGTGGTGCGGATGGCCCACTCCGGCTTGGCCTGCGCGAGGATCGCGTCGCGGAAGCACACGATGCGGGCGATGGGATAGATGCCGTCATCGCGAAGCTGGCGCAGGAGTCCCGGAAGGTCTGCTATGAAGCTGCGCTGGGCACCAACCTCCCCGACCAACGGAACCGCGCTGGTATAGCTCACCTCGCCACGTTCCCTCACATCCACGACGAACGTGTTGAGGGCTGAACCGCGGGCGAGGTCGAGAAGGCCAGGAAGCTGCGCAGGCGAGCCTGCGGCGCGCGCGTTCACATAAAGCCCACGGACCATCGATGGCCGCGCGACCGGCTCCACCCGGCCGTCGTCCACCTCCGTCGGGGACTCCGTGCAGGCGGCAGCGGCCAGTAGGGCTGCCGCAATGAGCAGCGCGGGACGACTCATGAGTGAGGAATTTCGGGCCTAACGAGCCGGAGCCGGGAGCGGCATCTCGGGACTGTCGACGGCGCGAGCCCGCTCGAAGGCGGGCCGCATCGCGGGTGAGCGCACCTGCTCGAGCCAATACACACCGTCGTAGGGAGCACTGTTTCCTCGTGTGCCCAGGAAATCCATGTCCCCGTCCCCATCGACGTCGCGCGCGATGAACTTGTCGTACATGCCGCGCTTGCGGCGCGAGACGTCGTGCCGTGTCCATGGGCGAGTCGCGTCGCCAGGATGTTCGAACCAACCGATCCGGCCCAGAGGGTCGTTGCGGTCGACGTCACCATCGTCCTCTCGTGGGCCACGACTGTAGCTCCCCGCCATGATGTCCAGCCGTCCGTCGCCGTTGATGTCGGCCAGCTCGAGGCCCGTCATGCTGTCCGGGTTGAAGGTGCCCACCCGGTGCGCGTTCCAGGCATCGTCGATGCGTTCGGGTTGCTCCAGCCAGATGAGCCCGCCCGTGCCCGCCCCCACGATGTCGAGCCGCCCATCGTCGTTCAGGTCCGCGAACTCGAGATTGAAGCCGGCTGCGCTCGCGCCATTGATGCCGATGGCGTGCTCTCGGAAGTCGAGTGTGCCGTCCCCGGGATTCTCGAAGAAGATCAAGCGGTTCTCTCCGCGAGTCCCCACCACGATGTCCAGGTCGCCGTCGCCGTCCAGGTCGACCGGCTCGGCGTTCTGCGGCACGCTGTAGCGCCCGAGCTCGGTCTCCCTCCAGCTGCTGCCCTCGAGCGGGTCTCCGATCACCTTATAGACCGAAACGGGTGTCGAACGGGCGAAGTCCGCTGGGCCCGGGCGCTGCGCGCCCTTGTTGGGCGCCGTCGCCTCAGGCCTGCCGTCCCCGTCGAGGTCGGCCAGGAAGACGCGGATGTACGATCCGCGCCCATTGGTCATGGGAAGGATAAGGCGCGGCCACGGTTGGGTTCGAGCGCCGGGGCCCGGATTCTGGAGGTAGATCAGGTGCGCGAGCTCGGCTGCTACCATGACGTCCAGGTACCCGTCGCCGTTTACGTCTCCGATCGCCGCATCTTCCGGGGCGGGCGCGTCGGTTCCTTCCGCAAGCGTGATGTTCGTCCAGCGATCTGGATCGGCCGAGCCGAACGCGACGCGCACGTGGCCCTCTGCGTCCGGCACAAACGTTGGATCGGCCACGGCGGAGTTGTACTCGCTGTCGGACTCGTGCACTGAAACGATGTCTTCGTAGCCGTCACCGTCGAGGTCCGCCATCACCAGGCCGTCGCTTCCGCTGAGCGCGAAGTCGGCCGTGGCCTCATCGATGATGTGCTCGCGCCAACTGATGTACGCCCCCGTCGTGGCACGAGCCGTCGTAGGTGTGTCCCCTACGGGGGTCTCGAGATGCACCTCCGCCAAGGCGATCCCGCTCTCACCGGCCACCGCGTAGAGCAGGAAGATGCGTCCGCTTGCCGGGTCCTCGTAGATCGCCGGATCTCGCAACTGATTCACATTGCCGTAGGCGGTGCTCCGCACCGACGGCACGAGAGGCGCGTCGGCGCCTTCCCACGCCAACTCTGGACGCAGCACTTCGACGCCAGGGGTCTCCACCCACTCCGTCCAGTCGCCCGAGATGTCGATGGTACTCACCATGATGTGCTCGGGGACGTCACCCACCTGCGTCCAGAAGACGATCAATGTGTTGCCCCGCTTCAGCAAAGCCGCGTGACGCATGTTCGGGTTGAAGAGCCGCGGCCCTTCCGTGAAGCCGCCCAGCGGGTCCCGGGAACGGTACAGCTGCCCAGGCATCGACATGATGTACGTGTAGCCCTCGTGCTGGAACGCCCTCATGTATGTGCGGCCGAGCGGCTCAGGCCTCGCCTGGAAGTGAATGCCGTCCTCCGACGTCGCCACGCGGGAGAGCTGCCGACTGACCCCCTCGAGTCCGTGGTAGTACATCACGATCCGCCGATTGACCTCGTCTACGTGCACGTCGGGGGAGGCGATGTGGGGCGTGGTCGCTTCGACGAACCGGTCGTGCCCGAGATTCGTGGGCTCCGCGCGGAGCCGCGCCGCCTGGGCCGGGGGGACTTCGGGAGGCTCGAACAAGAAGTACGAATCGGCGATCTGCAGGCTGCCTGTAGGATGGATCCGCCACGGGCCCAGGAGGTCGTCTGCGTAGGCCAGTCTGATGTACGTGCCCTTGTGATCGGCGAAGTACAGGTAGTAGGTGCCGAGGCGGGCCTCGACCCATTCCGGAACGCGGATCAGGGAAGGTCCTTGGATGTTTTCGCCAATGCTGGGATGAAGGCCAGGCATGATGATCGGACCATCTCCCAGGCGCTCGACCCGCACCGCCAGGCCGTCTGCCGAGACCGCCTGGGCGGACACTGCCTGCGGGGCCGCGAGTCCGGCGATCCCACACGCGAGCGCGAGGGCCAGTAGTCGAAGGCTCCGAGTGTCAGACATCCAATTAGTATGCGCAGATCGGATCTCGGGCGCACCTCCTCAGGCGGTTGCGAACGGCCCCACAGGCTGGCGACCTTGCGACCACGACAATGCCCAGGTCCCCCATCCCCGCCGACTGGCACGAGCTGCCTGACGAAGAGCTTCTGGCGCTCCGTCTTGCAGACCTTCCGCTGAAGATCGACGGGACCGCCCTCGAGCGCCGGCTGGAACAGCTCAAGGCAGAGCTCGAGGCACGTGACCTCGTCCTACCCATCCACTTCTACATCTCGACCGAGTGGTTCACGCCGGACGGCACGACTTCAATGGCCGTACCGTTCTACCTCACACACCCCAGACTCGAGCGGCTAGAGAAGGCACACATGCTCGAGGTGGAGGGCGGCGAACCCGAGTGGTGCATGCGCATCCTGCGCCATGAAGCCGGCCACGTGATCGACAATGCGTACAAGCTCCGACTGAGACGCCGGCGGCGCGCGTTGTTCGGCCCGTCTTCCCTCCCCTACCCCGAGCTCTACACCCCGAGGCCCTACAGCAAGAGCTTCGTGCTTCACTTGGATCCGTGGTACGCGCAGGCGCATCCCGACGAAGACTTCGCGGAGACGTTCGCCGTGTGGCTGTCGCCCGAATCCGATTGGCGAACCCGCTACGAGGGGTGGCCCGCGCTCGCCAAGCTCGAGTACATGGATGAGCTCATGCAGGGATTGCGGGGCACGGCTCCGCGCGTGGTGGCCGCCACGGAGCTCGAACCGCTCCGCCGCATCCGCCGGACCCTACGGCATCATTACCGGCTCAAGCGGCGTCACTACGGCGTCGACCGCCCGGACTTCTACGACCGTGATCTGCGGCGCCTGTTCTCCGACGCGCCCGAGTTCGCTGGGAACATGACCGCCGCTCAATTCATCCGGCGAATCCGGAAGCCGGTCCGACGCGTGGTGACGAGTTGGACCGGCATCTACCAGTACACCGTCGATCGGGTACTCGAGGACATGATCGCGCGCTGCCGGGACCTCAAGCTGCGCTTGGCGGTGCCGGAGGAGCAGGCCCGCCACGAGTTCACTGTCCTGCTCACGGTGCAGGCCATGAACTACTTGCACAGCGGTAGACACCGTGTCGCCCTATGAAGAAGAGCCGCGTCCTCGTCCTCCTGCACCGCAACCTTACGCCGAAAGAGGGCGTCGCTGCGCCCGAGGTGAAGCCCGAGTGGCGCATGGAGTGGGATGTGGTCACACACCTACGCAAGCGCGGCCACGAGCTGATGTTGATCGAGGTGCACGATGACCTGACGCCGATTCGCCAAGCGCTAGATGAGTTCAGGCCCAACGTCGCGTTCAATCTGCTCGAAGCATTCGACGACGTGGTCGTCTTCGACCAAAACGTGGTGAGCTATCTCGAGCTCTTGCGTGTGCCCTACACCGGCTGCAACCCGCGGGGCCTGACGCTCGCGCGAGACAAAGCGCTCGCACGAAAGCTCCTCGCCTACCACCGCATCCCGTCACCGGACTTCACCGTGGTCGGGCTCGACCGGAAACCCGTTCTGCCCAAGAGGCTGGGCTACCCGCTCATTGTGAAGTCGCTCACGTACGAGGCGTCGGCCGGCATCTCCCAGGCTTCGGTCGTCGCCAACGAGGAGCAGCTCGCGAAGCGCGTCAAGTTCATACACGACACGCTTGTCACACCCGCGATCGTCGAGCAGTACGTCGACGGGCGGGAGCTCTACGTCGGCGTCCTCGGCAACCAGCGCCTCAAGGTCTTCCCCGTGTGGGAGATGACCTTCGACAAGATGCAGGGGCAGAACTGGCGGATCGCTACCGAGCGGGTGAAGTGGAACGTGAATTACCAGAAACGGCATGGGATCGACACGGCGGAGGCCGACCTGCCTGCGGAGGTCGCTGCCAGGATCCAACACCTGGCCAAACGCACCTACCGCGCCCTCGAGCTCTCAGGGTACGCGCGAATCGATTTTCGCGTCGACACAGTCGGAAATCCGTACGTCATCGAGGCGAATCCGAATCCGCAGCTCGCCGAGCAGGAGGATTTCGCGCGCTCGGCCGAGAAGGCCGGAGTCGCCTATCCAGTGCTGCTGGAGCGCATTATGTCGCTGGGCGTCCGGTGGCAGCCGGGACGGATCGCCTCGTCACTCACGGCGGAGTGACAGCGTCTCACCTGGGAATCCGGTGGCGGACGGAGGCAGGCACCGCCCCGTTACTTTCTGCCCGCGAGGCTCGTCTGCATGTGCGGAGGGAGGCTGGCCTTTGCCCACTGTCTCACAAGCGGCGCTTCACTCGTTGGTCCGGGTGTCGGCTACGCGTACCGGAACCACTCTTGGGGTCGAATCGATGATGAAGCGTCGTGACTTGTTGATCGCCTTGGCCCTCGGCCTCGCGCCACTCACCCAGGCCTGCACGACTCGCGAGGTGGTAGGTGTCGAGATCGGCGTGGTGACGACCTATCCGAGCCTCGCGAGCCTGATCGACGGGCAAAGCCTGCTGTTCTCGGCAACCGTGCGGACTGCGGACGGTGAGCTACTGTCGGGGGCGACCGTGACGTGGAGCACGGACAGGCCCCAGGTGATATCGATCGACGACGCCGGCAGGGTGGAAGCGATCGCCGCTGGAACAGCGACCGTACGTGCTTCCTTTGGAGGTGTTCACGGCACGGCCCTCGTGGACGTGTATCCAGCTCCCGGACTCGTCCTCAGCGAGAACTCAGTCGCCTTCCGTGCCGTTGTCGGCGCTGCATCTCCATCGCCGGTGGTACTTCAGGTCCTGAACAACGGCGTGGGGACGGTTGAGGACCTACAGGCGTCCGTAACCTTCGCCCCCGGCCAGCCTACGGGTTGGCTCACACCTTCCCTGGCCGACACGGAGACCCCCACAACGCTCACGCTCACCCCGGAAACCTCGTCGCTTCCCGGCGGCGCCTACGAGGCCACCCTGACGCTGGAGTCCGACGACGACGACAGTCCCCTCCTCATGCCAGTGTCACTCTCAGTCGCCGGCTTCACCGTTACCCAGAGCGATGGCTCCACCTTGGTGGCTGAGTCGGGGATCACCGACACGATCACGGTCGTCTTCGCAGCGCGGCCGGCCTCAGACGTCGTCGTGGAGGCCCTTAGCGGCGACACGACCCACGTTACGGTCACGCCCACCATGCTCACCTTCACGCCGGCCAACTGGGACCAACCCAGAACCGTGTTGGTAGCTGCGCCCAACGACGACCGGCTCGAGGGAGACATGGTGACAGCGCTCACCGTGGCCGTCGTGGACTCCGTCTCGGATCCGGCGTTCGCCCCTGTCCCCGACGAGGAGATTCTCGTCACGACCCTCGACGACGAAATGGCGGGGGTCACCATCGTCGAGAGCGGGGGCCGCACAATCGTGACGCAGACAGGCGAAGACGACGACTTCACGGTAGTGCTGACTGCGCAGCCGACCTCTCCCGTCGTCATCGATGTGCGGATCGATGACCCGGCCCTGGTCGAGGTCTCGACCTCCTCGCTGACCTTCACAGCAACAGACTGGAGCACGCCCCAGGTCGTAGCCGTCACTGCAGTCGTCGACCGAGACTTGATCGGTTACGAGGTAACGAGCGTTACCCTGGGGGTCGACCCAGCGTTGTCGGACGATGGCTTCGACGCGGTGCCCGAGCAGTCCGTTCGCGTCATCGTCACGGACGGGGTCCCCCCCGTGATCATCATCGGGGACGAGCAGCAAGCGCCGTCGGGCTGACCGTGTGGCCCCGGCCATCTACCGCCTCGCGCTCAGTTGGAGGCGTTACCGGGCCTCAGGCAACGCGAACACGAACATCGTGTTGCTACCCGAAGGCGCCTCCAACCCCAGCTCGGGACTCAGCGTCAGCGTCTCGTATGAGCCGAACGTTCCGCCCCCGGCAGCAACAGCAATGTATTGGCGGCCATCCACCGCGTAGCTGATGGCACCGCCGGTGATGCGGCTATTGAGTATGGTCTCCCACAGGAGCTCGCCGGTCTCCTGATCGAGGGCCCGGAAGCGCCGATTCAGGTCGCCTCCGAAGAGCAGCCCGCCGCCTGTCGCCACGAGCCCGCCAAGCCAAGGCGCGTTCTGTTTGTACTCCCAGAGTAGCTCGCCAGTGGCCACGTCGAAGCCTTTCACCATGCCCGCCAGTTCAGTCTGATCCGGTGAGGGGATCGTGCGGCGAATCGAGGCCTGCCCGGTGCCCGACCACTCCGTGCTCACCTGTTCGAGCCACGCGTTGAGCAGCGGTTGGTACACCGCCCCGGTGAGCGGGCTAAAGGCGCCGTACCACCAGTCCTTCCCGGCCCTGGGGCCCACGACGAGCACATCGCCGAACTCGCGGTGGGTGTTGGCCGCGTTACGCGTCACCCGACCGCTCTCGTCAATCGATGTGATGATGTTCTGATGGAGCATCGGGCGCGCCCAGAGGAATTCGCCGGTCTCGCGGTCCAGCACGAACTGTGTTCCCGCCTTACCCGCGGCCCAGACGGCCCTACGCCGTTCTCCAGCAGCGTCAGAGTTGAACCACTCCAACTCCGGGGACGGCTCGTAGGTGATGTCGACGAGGATGCGCTCGTGTGCGTAGTCGGCGTCGGTCTCGTCTCCCGGCAGATGCTGGTAGTACCAGACGATCTCCCCCGTGTCGGGGTCCAGGGCCAGAGTGGAGTTCGAGTAGAGCAGCTCGGCGCCCGGCTCGACCCCCCGAGAGATGGCCGCGTAGGGTCCGGGCACTCCCGTGCCCCAGTAGACGAGGTCGAGCTCGGGGTCGTACGTGCCGGGCATCCAGGCAGATACGTGGTAGCGGTCCTCGAGGGGGAGCCCGCCCCACGTGTCGCCGCCCGGCTCACCCGGCCGGGCGATGGTGTGTGCCCGCCAGAGCTCCGCCCCTGTGTCGGCGTCGTGGGCCGCGATGAAGCAGCCGCCCCGGATGCCGCCGGGCTGGCAGGAGCGGCCTGTGAGCACCTTCCCCTTCACGACGATCGGGCCGGAAGAGTGAAAGGCCCGGTCTCGCTGGTTGTCGTGCACCTCCGTTTCCCAGACGACCGAGCCGGTCCGTGCGTCGAGGGCCACCACGGCACCGTCGGCGGGCGCTGCGTAGAGGATCTTGTCGTCGTAGATCGCGATGTTGCGCGTGGTCGATGCCGGCCTGAGCACGCCTTCGGGCGGTGGCCTGCGGTACTGCCAAATCAGGTCGCCGGTTGTGGCGTCGACCGCCTCCACCACACCACCCGGGTGTGGGATATACATCACCCCGGCGTGGACCAACGGGATCAGCTGTACGCCGCCTTCGTCATTCAACGCGCGGGACCACGCGAGCGTCAGGGTGCCGACGTTGTCGCGTGTGATCTGATCGAGCGGGCTGTAGGCCCAGCCGTCGTACGTCCGGCGCCACTGGAGCCAGTCGGCGTCGGCAGGTCGTGCGAGGACGGCGTCGGTGACGGGCTCGAAGGGTGTCTGCCCTGTAGCCGTATTCACGAAGACGATGAGCGCCACCGGAATCATCGACACCGACGCTCTACCGGGGAACAGCCTTCTTCGCATGTGACGCACCTCTTTGGCTAGGCGCGAATCTCCCGGGCCGTCACGGGGATGGCAACAGGGTGCCTTAGGGCGGAGCGGGTTACCGTCTTCTCAGCTCGAGCACTGTGATCAGTCGGTTACCGCTCGGGGCCGTCAGAAACCAATGGAACGTCGTGAGGCACATGGCGACTGCAGACACATACTTACTCACGGCCAACAAGCTGGTGACATTCAGCCCGGCCAGGCGGAGGTGCATCAATCGTAGAAGCACTTCTGCAAACACGGCCGTCGCGCAGATCACCACAGCCACGATCCAGACGATAAACCACCGCCGGCGCTTCTCGACTTCGTGGTACGTCACGAAGAACACCCCCCCCTCAGGTCCGAGACACCGTTGAATCTTAAAACAGGCGCCACGATCCTGGCCCCGGGGCCGTGCGATTTGTTGTCTAGGCAACTAGGATTCACCGCACTGGCCGATGAAGGCTAGTCCCGAACCGACCCGATTCACCCGCTGGATTCGCTCGTGTGCACTATCACGACGCTGCCTCCGTTAGATGTCCGCGACGGCGGAGGAACAGCACCGCGGCTCCGAGACCCGCGCAGGTGCTCAGTAGCCTGGCGAGCCATCCGATCCAGGGAAGAAGGATCGCGAACGCAACCACCGCACCGCCCGTCACTCCAAGGAGGACGGCGTCCTTCCGCGCGGTCGGATTACGTCCCTTGAGGAACTCACCCCCGACCCAAAGCGCTGGAACGACAGGCGCCAGGTACAGCGAGATCCCGTAGAGGGCGGCGACCATCGCCGCGAGCGGGATTCCGACCACCGTTATCGCACATATAAGGACCGCCATTGGAACCAGAATCAGCCACAACAGACCGGTGCCGAGCGCGGCCCCGGGGTGACGTTGCAACTCCCCAACCATCCGAGCAGTGGGGCCGGGAAGAAGCGCGACCACGATCGCCGCGGACAGGACGAAGGCGATCAACCGGAAGACGAAGAAGCCGATGCCTCCTGTCGGCTCGTCAGGGCGGGGCGCGAGGGCCACGACCCCCCTCGCAACCACGGCCTCCTCGGAGAGCGCCGGTGTCTCATCCTCGGGCAACCGGTAGCGCAGCTCTCCAAATACGCGCGCGTCAGGGCCGAGTCGAAGTGTACCCGCTTCCACCCTCACGTCGCCCCCGACTTCGCCATCGAGTACGAATTCGCCGGCCCCCACGTACACATCGCCAGAGACCGTACCGTCGAGTCGGACCGTGCCCCCTGCCAGGTACGCATTCCCTCCGATCTCCGCGTCATCTCGAACCACGACGCGCCCCCCGGCGAGCGTGGCGTTACGCCCCACCAGCGCGTCCACCTCTATCGTCGCGCCGGCGGCGCGCACGCTCCCCAGCACGCGACCTGCGATCGTCTGGGCCCTGCCAGCGCCTAGGTACGACCCGCCGGCGAACCCGTCGAAATCGAGCACCTGGCCGGCCAACATGGCGTCGCCGGAAACGCTGTCCGCGACGCGCACATCATTGCCTGTGGCTAGAAGGTCTCCATTTGGACGCAGCGTTCGATTCGGCTCCTCGGTGCACCCATACGTCCCGGCCAACACCGCGAGCAGAACGCAGCCTGCGATCTTGCGGAGCGGAGAATGGCTACTGACGTGCCTCGAGCTCCTTGCGCGTGTCATCAGGCCTCCTGGCGTCGGAGTAAGCGGGACTCCGCCCGGAGTCCCTGTGCCGGACCCTTGAAGGATGGACGAGTCGAGCGGCGACGGGCAGCCGGTTCCCGCTGAACTGGTCGTAGGGATTAACCCGTACCGCTACGTCCAGGTCAGCTACAAGAAAGCCCCGCCCGGTCCGTTAAGACCGGGCGGCCGCATGGCCGCCTTGTCCCCAGGGGGCCTCAGAAGGCCAGCCGAACTCCCCCGTTGATCGCCCGCCCCTCCAAGGGCGCCCAAACGTCGGTGATCCACTCCCCTTCGGTGCTCCGCGCTGGCAGCACCAGGCGGTCGTACGTCGTCTGCCGCGTGTCCAGGACGTTCTCCAGGTTCACGAAGAAGCGCGCCGGCCCGAATCGTCGCTCGACGAGAAAGCCAACAATCCAGTACGGCTGGGACGTGCTTCTATAGGGATTGTCCTCCAGCGACTGCCGGCCTGTGTAGTAGACTTCGGCACCGAACCGCCCACGCCCCTCCGATTCCCACGCACCCACGATCCCAATCGTGTTCTTAGGCGTGAGCGGCACCGCCCGCCGGCTCGACCCGTCGGGACTCAGCTCCGTGGAGCGTGTGAAGACATGAGTGGCCGTGAAGTGGATCGGTCCGCTGTGGTAGCGCGCCAGCATCTCGGTCCCCCACGTGCGAACCGGCTCCAGGGCGTTTGCGAGCGTCAGGCTGCCGCCACCGGCGGGGCTGACGACCACTGCGTCCTCGACCCTCGAGCCGAACAGCGTGGCGTTGACCTCCCACGGGCCGAACGAGCGACCCACATCCGCCATCGCGGTGACCGCCCGCTCGGCGTCCAACTCACCCAACGGAACAAGGCGACCGAGTCCAACGGCTTCCGTTTCCTCCGTGAAGGGGGAGGGCGCGAAGTAGCCCGTGCCTACCGATGTCCGCATCACCCACGCACCGGGCCGAAAGAGGACCGAGAGCCTGGGGTTGAGGAACGTTCCGTACGTGCTGTGGTGGTCGAGCCGAGCGCTGGCGGACAGCACGAGCCAGCGTAGGGGCGCATACTCGTCCTGGGCGAATACCGAGGGCACGGTGTAGTCGAAGTCGAAGTCCGCCACGTCGGTGGCCCGGTAGCGCTCGTGCTGAAGCGCCGCCCCGAGGACCCAAACGTGCCGGCCATCTTCCCCCGTGAGCGCGACTTCGCCGAACTCAGTTCCGTGACGGTCACGCTCCACGACGGGGCCGAAGTTGTGGCGATGGGCCTGGGTCGTTGCGGAGCCCCGCACGGCGAGACGACGGGAGTCGGAGAGAAGCAGGCCCCCGACGAGACCCCCATCCAGTCGCCGCGTCTCGAGACCCTCTGAGAACGAGGTCCCCGCCGGCGTCAGTTGCCCGGGAAGTGTGCCTCCCTCGCGGTCTTCCGCCATTGCGCCGACGGTCACGAAAAGGGACCGACCTTCCCCGTCGTTCCAGAACAGACGCGGCCGGACGGCCCCTCGGCGAAAGCTGGGGAGGTCCGCCCATCCGTCGTCGTCCACGTCGGCCTGCCCCTGGCGGTGGGCTCCGGCCAGGACCGTATATCCGATTCGTTCCGTCGGCTGCCCGGCCAACCACAGGACCGCGTCCGTTCCATTTAGCGTCGTTTGATTCAGCAGGATCTCCCGTTCATCCTCGGGCCGGCGAGAAATGAGGTTGACCACGCCTCCCAGCGCCGTCGAACCGTACAGCGCCGAAGCCGCACCCTTGATGACCTCCACCTGACCGAGGTCCATCGGTGGAATCTGAAGGGGGCCGAGGGCGCCGCCCTGGCCGCCATACAGAGGTAGCCCGTCCGACAGAATCTGCGTGTATCTGCCGCGCAGTCCCTGGATGCGCACGCTCGCACCTCCGAGCGAGGGTGCGGTCGGCTGCACGCGCAGACCGGCCGTCTCGTTGAGCAGCATCGCGATGTCTCCGGGGGTCATGAGGAGTTTCTCCTCGACCTCCTCTCGCGACACCACTTCGATACGGAGCGGCTCGTCCTCGATGCGACGCTGCGTACGTGTCGAGGTCACCACGATTCCGTCAGTCTCGAGCGCCTCGACGTCCATAGTCACGACGACCAGCGTGTCGATACCGGCACTCAGCACGAGCCTGACCTCAGCGGTCGCGTATCCGATCCTGGTGACGCGCAGGAGGTGATCACCGGCCGGCAACCCCACGACCGCCTCACCAGTCAGGCCAGTCAGTGCCCTTACGTCACCGGATGATACCTGAGCGCCTTCAAGCGGCCCTTCCTCGGCCAGGACTCGGGCGGTGACGCGGGCGTCCTGAGCGGCGGCCGAGGCTGCGGAGAGAGCCAGCAGCGCCAGGCAGGCGAGGAAGCGTCCGATGGTCAGCAGTCGGCTGCCAACGGCAGCTGCCCGACCGAAAGCATGTTCGAAGTGGCTTGCATGAAAGAATCATACTTAGCGGGGAACGCGCGCGCTCGATTTCGCAGATCTGGTCGCCGGACGGCAGCCAGATCGCATACGCCGGACTCGAATCTCTCGTAGCAGCGAGTACAACATTTGGATCACGCATGCCGACGGGATCGACCTCTATCCGAGGTGGATCCGCTAGGCCGCGTCACGATCACGAGCCCCTCCTGGGAGAGCAAAATCAGCGAAGCCCGCATGCCTCTTAGCGAAGCAGCGAGATTCAAGGCCTTGCCATCGCCCCTCAAGCCGTTGACAATGGAGGCGCTCGGACCGGTTGCGTGTCCACCATTGAACGGAGAGGAACAGGATGACCAAGGACGATTTTGCGACGAAGCTCGCAAGCAAGGCAGACCTGAGCAAAGCCAAGGCGCGCGAAGTGATCGACTGCATTTTCTCGACGGACCCGAGGGAGGGCATCATTGCCATCGAGCTCGACGGTGGCCGCGACTTCACAGTTACGGGCTTCGGCACGTTCGGCACGCGCCGTCGGAAGGCGCGCGAGGGCCGCAACCCGCGGACGGGCGCATCGATTCAGATTCCGGCGATGACGGTCCCCACGTTCAAGGCGGGGAAAGGTCTCAAGGATCGCGTTCGCACCTGACCCTGGCCGGCCTTCTACCCAACAGCTTCGAGCGGCGCCCCCAGGGCCCTCGAGACAGGCTGTTGCTGGCTGAGTCCAACGGACGACGAACACTGGAAGCCCCGCCTGAGGCCGCGCCCCCAGGCGGGGCTTCGATGTTTTGGTGGGTCGGGGCGGAACTCCCCCGCCTAGTTGGCGCCATCCAGTAGGGCGACTGTCACCATCCCAGCAGGTGCTGCTCGAACCATCCGACCAGCGCATCGGAAGCCTCTGCCTGGTCCTCGGGGGTGCGATAACCGTGACCCGCGCCCTCGATGACCACAAAGTCCGACTCGACACCCGTGCTCCGCAGGGCGGCATACATCATGCGGCTGTTGTTGATGTCGACGAGGGCGTCGGCGTCTCCGTGAATCAGCAGAATCGGCGGATCGTCCGACGTCACGTGCAAGATGGGCGACACGGAAGCGCGGAGCTCGTCCTCGAAGTCTACCGCCACAAAGCGATCGGCCGCACCTGGCACCAGGCCGCCTGCGAAGAAGAGTCCAGGCTCCGGGAGCTCGGGTGGGAAGCGCACGCTGGTCTCGCTTCGCATGCGCAGGTCCACGGGCGGATAGTTGGCGACGACTGCCGCGACTCTGCTGCTGGCGCGCAGCACTGGGTCCGTCGCGTTGGGGTCGCCCTCGTCCGAGGCGAGGCCCAGCATGAGCGACAGATGACCGCCCGCACTGCCGCCATACACGCCGAGGCGGGCCGGGTCGACCCCATACGTGGAGGCGTGTAGGCGAATGAACCGCACCGCGCGAGTCACATCAGCGTAGGCCTCTGGCACGTTGAACCTCGGGCTGCTTCCGTGACGCACGCTGAAGACCGTGAATCCCTTGTCCAACAGTGCCTGGTACGCACCCCGCGCCTCCTCCGGCGCCCTCCACCGCGACACCCATCCGCCGCTCACCATGTTGAGGATGCCCGCTCCGTTAGGCTGGCCCGTCGGAGCGAAGACGTCGAAGGTCAGTGCCATCCCGTCCTTGTGCCCATACACGACATCCGCCGTGACGGAGCCATCAGTCTGTGCCCGGGCGGGCGCAGCGAGGCACAGCGCGACCAGCGTTGCCGCAATGGCTCGGCTCAGCGTTCTCATGTCGTTCTCCTCTTCGACGGGCGTACCGGCAGCAAGGGCTCTGGGCGGATGGTCAACGTGAGCGAGGGGTCGCAACGGGTCAAGAAATCGCCGCCGGGGGATTGAGGGCGCGACCCCGCGGCTTAACCGAATTCTTCCCAGTTCGGTGTCAGCTGGGGTTGCCTAGTGGGTAGACGGCCGAGGCCCTACCCGACGCCTGCGGGCACGAACCGGAGCCTCCCGACGACCCCGTCGGTCTCCGCCATGAGCCGATCGCCGAGCTCCCCGCCGACCTCCTCGACTTCCGCGCCCTGCGTCAGTGCGAGTCGAATGAGACGCTCCGCATCATCCGGGGCCGTGGCGATCAGGCCGCGAGCGACCAGCAGTGTATCCACAGCGCCCGCAGCGAGGGCTCGGCAGGTCTCATCCCACCCGTGGCTCCCACGCCGGGGATCGGCGCTCTTCTCCAAGAGCCTCGCCTGGCGAGCAGACGTGAGACGGGACGTCGCGACTCGCAGGTACGCCAGTAGCTCGTCTCGCTCGCTATCAAAGGAGAGCTCCGACACCTCGAGCACACGGCCGGGGAGCTTGTCCTCGAGCTCTCTCCTCATTGCTCCGGCCGCTTCACGAGTACCGCCCACAACCACTCCACCCTCGCTTCCGCACATCTTTTCGATGGCCCCGACGACCCGATTCTGCAGACGCCTAGCCTCTTCGGCCTGACTCCGTTGGGCGTAGTCCGTGCCCGTCATACCACGCATGCCGGTCGCGCCGGATGCCCGCTTCTGGACGCCGACGTCCGACGCCTCCGAGATCTCACGCTCCACCTCCAACTCGAGGACTGCGGAGAGCTCTTCGTCCTGGAACCGATAGATGTGGGCATGGTAGTGGTCCACGAGACCGAGAACGACGGGGCGCGCGCTCTTGAAGCTCCTCACGTAGGGTGCCAGGTAGGGCCCTTTGGTCCACCTCACGATCTCGGGAGGAAGGAAGGGTAGGCCTTCCGCGTGCCAGACCCGGTCTTGGGTGGCAAATACACACCACCCTTCATGCGGGAGGATGCGTCCGAACGGCTCAAACTCGGAGGCCACCCACTCAGTGGCCCGGTCGAAAGCCGGCAAGTCCTGGGGGGCTTGGCCCTCGACGTCCGATCGCACGCCGGTGATGACCGAAGCAAGTCGTCGTCTCCACGCGTCACCCATCCCGGGATCTTCATTTTCGCGCGCGATGTAGACGCTCAGGACCAACTCCTTCTCAAGGCTCGCCGAAAGCTCGGCGAGGCTCTTACGGGTCATCATGGGACCGCTCCTGTTCTTTCGTGCGTGAAGTTGACTTGTCGCCGTGTTCGGACGGCGCAACGACCCGATCCGTGGTTACCTGGCGCACCGACGGGAGCGATAGCACCCCGGCGCCCGAGATCACAAGCGACACGAATCCGGCGAGATAGAGCAGGCTCACTTCGAATCCGGCCATCCCGAGCGGCGTGGCGCCGTCCGTAGTCATCCTCGTTACGTCCATCAAGTCGAACCCGGTGGGTCGGTAGACCATGAAGATGGCTAGGAGCATCTCGACGCCCCCGAGGATCGACACTACGCGCACGCCCACACCGAGTATCAGCAGGATTCCTCCAAAAAACTCGAGCCCACCGCCGAGATAGGCAGTGAGGGCGGGCACGGGCGCGCCCATCTCCGTGAGCATCCCGACAAACGAATCGTTACCCTCCGCGGTGAAGAGCTTCGGGTAGCCGTGGAATAGGAACCCAAAGCCGAGCATGAGGCGCAGCGGGAGCGGGGCCAGCCCATGTAGGCGTGGTCCAAGGGCTATTCTGGTGCCGATATCCGTGGCTTCCATGGTGGCGTCCACCTTCCCTGGTTCCCGATTCAATGGTCTTCCGCGTGGTACCTGAGAATGCCAGGCGGGCCAGGGCGGGTCTATCGGGTGCAGGCCGACGAATTGCGTAGGGAGTTGCCCCCTCCCGACTCCCACTCGGCTGTCCTGCGGTCGGTCGCAGACAGCCATGACATCGGCCACCGAACGAAAGACCCCGCCAGCTGGTGTGCGGGCGGGGTTTCATGGGCCTGGGAAGATTTGAGCTCGTGAGCGCCAGCCAGGGCTGGTGGGCGATCATACAGCTGGTGCTACAGCTCGACCCTCGTAGTCTCCTACACCCTGGGCGGCGACACGTGGACGGTCAGCTCCACGTCGGAGTACAGCCCGCCGTCATCCGCCCGACCGCGCAGCACATAAGTCCCCGGCTCGGAGAACACGGCCTCGGCCGTCCACCTGCCGTCTTCGGGAATCTCCGGTGCGTCCCAGCGGATCGCCCACGGCGAGTTGGCGAACGCCCTGGTGTCCTCCCAAGGCTTCACCTGCGGGGGGCTAATCTCCACGCCCTCATCGTCGCCCCGATAGACGAACCAGGTGAAGTGAAGGCTGATCCGCTTGCTCACGGTGACCGAGGCCGTGGAAGCGCGTAGCGCGCTCTGCAGCAGCTCCTCGGGTGTCGGCTCGGCGTCTTCCTCCTCCTCGTCTTCTTCTTCCTCAGCGGCCTCGTCATCATCGGATTCGCGCCGCTGGCGAAGCGTGCTCCTGTCAGGCTGGCCGTCGTCGGTCACGACCGCGGCGAGCATCAGCGTCTCGCCGACGCCCACCGTGCGCTCCAGGGGCCCTTCGAGCTCGATCATGGGCGGAATGTTCGCCCGGATCTCTGGGCTGCTGCTCCCGGCACCCAGTGAGCCGTTCTCCGACATGATCACCACGTTGTCGACGAACAGGTCCTCGCGGATGGTGCCGTACGCCTTGGTCTCGTGGCCGTTGGCAGCAAGGATCCAGGTGAGCTCGTCGTCTTCACCGAAGGTCGCCGGCACCGGTACCTCGAAGATGAAGCGGTTGCGACGTGGGAGAAACAGCGTGGGCTGTCCCCGGTCAGCCGGTCCGGGCGAGAAGTAGTTGTCAGGCCCGACGGGAACGAGTGGGGTCTGCTCCCAGTTCTGGTTCATGTACCCGAACATGAGGATGTACCCGCCGTCGTCTCCGTGCCGCCACCCTTCGTAGGCCGGATAGACGGGCTGGCCCTGTGTGTACGTTATGGCCTGGGCCTCGGCTCCTGTGGGAGCCGAGGCCAGCAGGCAAAGCAGTATGATCGTCGCGGGCAGGATGCGACGGATCACCGGCGGTCCCTCGCACTGGAGTCGGCCACGTCCGTGCCCGACGAAGTGTCCTCGGCGTCAGCGCTCGCAGACGTCTCCCCCGACTCACCGTCACCCTCCTCGGCCTCCGGCAAGAGCGGAATGTCCGCCAAGCAGAGTGGGCACCCCAGAACGTGATCGTTCTTGTCGAGGTCGAAGAACTCGACCCGCTCCCTCATCTCGCGCACGAACTGCTCGTCGGTCATCGCAACCTGGATGCCCAGGTCGATGAACATGTTCGACACGGAGCGGTTCCCGGAGCCCTGCCAGTTCCGCGTGTCGGGAATGTTGAAGTTCGACTCCGTGTTGTTCATGTAGCCGACGATGTGCACGATCGTCCCTTTCGGGAGCAGCGGCTCGTAGTTCTCCGCGAAGGAGTACGTCCGGACCCAGTTGTGGTCGTAGCCCACGCAGCTCAGGGTCTCGATCTGCTGCTGCCAGATTGCCTCGAGGCACATGCGTTCGCCGGGTGCGTGGAGGTGCGGCTCGAACGACACGAACTTCGTGTGCTGCTCGAGGACCTCGTAGCCGTGAAGCTGCTGCCCGTTCTGGTTCGGCACGATGGAGATGTTGAGACCGTCACCGAGGGCTACGCGCGCAGACGGATAGTCCGGCTCGTAGTCCTCGGGGAAGAACTCGAAGCCGAACTCGAGGCGGCCCGTCGTGGTGATGCCCGTGGAGTGCATGTGCGCCGACTCGGACAGGATCCTCGACCCGGCCCTGAGCAGGCGCCCCGACCCCTCGCTGAACAGGTCGGCGTTGCGCCCGACCTCGTGCACCGGCCAGCCGGTGGTCTCGCCTTCGGCGTCCTCGGTGCGGTAGATGAGGTGGTGGTAGATCCACCGTCCGCCGACGGTCTCGCGACCCGTCCCCTCGGTCGGAACGTCGTTGAACTCACGGATCTCCAATGCCTTCACGTAACGGTCCGTCTCGAGCGGGATCTCGATGGGCTGGATCTCGCCCCACCAGTCCGGCGCCCCACCCTCCATCGTGAAGTCGGCCGAGCGCACGATCAGGTCCGGCTCGATGCTCCAGCCTTCGACGACCTCCTTGTCGAGCTCGACCATCAGGTCTTCGGAGCGGCCCTCGGGCGCTCCGTTGTCCGCCCATG
>Ga0224512_10001292_pt1 | contig 24413 bp, 20 predicted proteins | sample SF_May12_sed_USG_4_FD_169103 | JGI IMG/M metagenome (GOLD analysis project Ga0224512, IMG submission 169103) | Sediment microbial communities from San Francisco Bay, California, United States - SF_May12_sed_USGS_13 | ecosystem: Environmental > Aquatic > Marine > Sediment | place: USA... | reverse complement strand
CGAGAGAAAGGGGGTGCCGCAGACGTGAATACCGGTACTCCCTGGCAGATATTCATCGATGCCTGTCTGATCAACAACTTTGTTTTGAGTCTGTTTCTTGGTATCTGTCCCTTTTTGGGAGTATCGGGCAAGACCGACACCGCTGTTCGCATGGGAGCGGCGGTCATGTTCGTCATGCTGGTCAGCTCCACCTGTGCCTACGGCATTCATCACGTCCTGGTGTTGATCAACGCGCCGTATTTGCACTTGATATCGTATATCGTGGTCATCGCGTCCGCAGTTCAACTAGTGGAGATGTTTATCAAGAAATTCAGTCCCGCACTTTTTCAGGCCCTCGGCATCTTTCTGCCGTTGATTACCACCAATTGTGCGATCCTTGGACTGGCGTTGTTTCAGACCAATCGCCAATACGACTTCGTGCAGTCTCTGTCTTTTGCGCTAGGTGCGGGGGTCGGTTTTACCCTTGCGCTGCTGATCATGTCCGGGATTCGCGAGAGACTCGAATTGTCGGATGTCTCATCCATTGTCAGGGGCGCGGCCGTCACGCTCATGGTGGCCGGAGTCCTGTCGATGGCTTTTATGGGCTTTGCGGGGATGGGTCGCTGATTATGTTCTATCATCTGTTGATCGCCGTCGTCGGCATTGTGGTTCTGGGTGTTGTGTGGCTCGGGGTGCAGGCGCTACTGCGCCGGCACTCACCCGAACTGGCGGCGGGTTCGGATGTGCTGGCCTGCAAAATGTGTGGACCGGCAGGGTCTTGCCACTGTGGTTTGCGGACGTTGCAGGGGCGACGGTTCGTGCAGAATACGGGTGGTTCGGGAAGACGGATCGAAGACCGGGATGTTCATTTTGAAGACAATCACGAGTTCAAGGAGCGGGACCATGGCTAAGGACGATTTGCTAAACCGTTTCTGTCGAACCTTCGACCGCCGGTCCTTTCTCAAGGCGTGTGGTGTGATGGGGCTGGGTGCGGCGGGCGGCGCAGTTGTGCAGGCTCTGTTCGAGGTCGTAAAGATCGATCGCGGTCTGGTCAGGGTCGCACGGACACATTTGGCCATGGGTACCTTCATAACCATAACGGCGGTGAACGAGTCGCGCGATCGAGCCCAGGAAGCGATCGGGCGCGCTTACGAAGAAATCGACCGTTTGATTGCGATCCTCAGTCGCCATGATTCGACGACCGCGGTGTCGGTCCTGAATGATCGCGGACTATTACTGGATCCACCAGCGGAGCTACTGGAAGTGGTTCGTCGCTCGCTCGATTTCCATCGGCTGAGCCGGGGGGCGTTTGATGTCACCATCAAGCCCTTGGTCGATCTGTTGGAGACAGTGCGAGGGGGCGCGGCCGCGCCATCGCGCGAAAAGATCCAGGCCACGCTCGAGAGCGTTGGCTCGCAGATGATCGAGGTCGATGGTGGTCGGCTGCGTTTTGCAAGACCGGCAATGGGCATTACGCTGGATGGCATTGCTAAAGGTTATATTGTCGATCGGGCCTCGGCGACTCTCGCCGCGCACGGGATCGATAACCACCTGATCAACGCTGGGGGAGACATTCGCGCGAGGGGATGCCGATCCCAGACCAGGGCTTGGAGCGTGGCGGTACAAGATCCACACAAGAGAGGCGACTACCCCGATGTTATTCGGCTGCGAAACGGTGCGGTGGCCACTTCGGGCAGTTACGAGGTGTTTTTTGACCGGGAGAGAGTGTATCACCACATCATCGATCCACGAACCGGCTCGTCACCGGGTCACAGCGTGAGCGTGTCAGTGGTGGCCGAATCGGCAATGGGGGCCGATGCGCTGTCCACGGCCGTCTTTGTCATGGGACCCCAACAGGGAGTGGGCCTTATCGACCACCTGCGGCACAGCGAGTGCCTTTTGCTGCGTGAAAACGGTGAGCGGTTTGCATCAGAGGGTTGGGGAAATATGCGCGGGACGACGTGTTGAGCGGGAAACAGGTGCTTGAACAATCGAGACTTCGCTAGAAGTCGGTTTGTTGTTTGGTTGAGAAACGGAAGTCTTGCATAAATCGAAAAGTCGTTTGGCTTGTAACAAATTCAATCGTGGCGAGACAACCCTAATCGGTGGAGGATATGCATGCCCAAATACCACATCGTCATCGACCGGGACGCTTGCGTGGCGGACGGGCTCTGCTCGGACAAAGCCCCTGATGTGTTTGTGACGGACGACGAAGATAAGCCGATTGTCGCCAATCCGAACACCAAGTGGCCCGAAAACATTCTGTGGATTGCCAAGAACTGTCCGGTTGAGGCAGTGTCGATCTTCGATGCCGAGACCGGTGAAAAAGTCTGGCCAAGAGAGGAATAGAGCCCGTGCAAGAATCTTCCCACGTTCTTTGCGGGATACGCCTATCATGGCCAAAGACACAAGTGGCTTACCGAGCGGCCCGCTGCGTGCTGTGAAGAGCATCAAAGTGGCAAGGGCATTACGCGTGCGCTAGTAGAGACATGATGAGAAGCACCTGCGGCGTTTTACTTCTCCTGCTGGTTGTGCCAGCTTCACTCGCGATGCAATCGATGGACCGCGCGCTCGTCGTTATAGACGATCCACCGCCAGCGGCAAAAGCATCACTTCTTGCAGACAATATCATAGTCGTCGGCGACATGGATCGTTATCTTCTGGCTCTAGCCTCATCCCAGGACCTGAAGAAGATCGCCGAATATGGGCTAGATGCTCGCATCCTCGATGGCGATGTGATGGGCAATACGTACTACACAGCAAGCTCCAGGCATCTTTTGCGTGACAAGATTCGACAAAGGATCCGCATCTTGAGAGACGACGGTTACGATGCGGTCATCGAGGTTGAGCCACAGATGGCCGAGTGGCTAGCGGGCCAAGGCGTCGATATAGCGAGGGTCTTTCTTCGTCCCGTACATCTAGCGCCGCCAGAGAAACCTCGGCGCAAGGTCGCTCAGCCCGATCCCATCATCGAAACCATGGTGAGTTCCGTCTCGTCGTCACGAATCGATGCCACGGTAGGACGACTGCAGGATTTTGAGACCCGCTATTCCACGCATGATAGCTGTCAGTCGGCAGCCAGTTATATCAAAACCCAGTTCGAATCGTTTGCTATCGACAGCGTCTACTTTCACCACTGGAGCGATACTTATAAGGACAACGTCATTGCCACGCTGCCGGGTGTTGGTGACACCCAAGAAATCGTTATCATCGGCGGGCACTATGACTCGGTCACCGAGAATCCCGATTCCTGTCCGGGTGCCGACGACAACGCGTCGGGCATCGCAGGCGTTCTCGAGTGCGCCCGAGTGCTTGCCAATAAGCAGTTTGGCGCAACGATCAAGTTTATCGCTTTCTGTGCGGAAGAGCAGGGTCTTCTGGGGAGCGCCGCCTACGCGCAGGAAGCGCTGGCAAGCGGGGATGACATCATCGCCATGATCAACATGGATATGATCGGCTACCTCGCGCCCGGTGATGTTGCCGATCTCGATATCGTAGACAACCAGGATTCACGTTGGCTACGCGACCTCGTGATGTCGGTGGGCGCGGTTTATGTGCCCGAACTCCCCCTGGTTGATGCGAGCCTACCCGTGCCTCCTCAAAGCGATCAGAGGTCCTTCTGGTTCAGCGGTTACGATGCAATCATGTTCTACGAGGATAGCGGCAGCGCAAGCCCCTATATCCACACGGCCAACGACGTGGTGGGTACGAGCTACATTGCTCCACAGCTTGCCGAGCGATCGGTTAAGCTCGGCGTCGCGTTGCTAGCGACGCTGGCCGAGCCCTTTCGCGTAGTGATCCATCACTCGCCCCTCAGTCATGTCGACGATCCTCGCCAGCCGCACCGTGTGAATCTAGAGGTGCTCTCTACCGGTACGGTCGACGTTGGCGCCAGTGTTTTGCACTACGAAGTCGCAGGGCGTGCAGATACGGTGCCCCTCGAATATGTTGGTACGGGTAACTCGTACGATGCATACATCCCGGCACAGCCAGTCGGCGACGTGATCAGATATTACATCGTCGTTCAAGATACGGATGGTTACCGTGTAACACATCCGAAAGACGCGCCGACACAGGCCCACCGCATCGTGGTTGGCGCACCGCGCATCATCGTCGAAGATAGTCTCGAGTCACCGAGTGGGTGGTTGGTGGGTGATATCGACGACACAGCAACCTCAGGAATGTGGACATGGGTCGATCCAAACGGCACCTATTTTGAGTTCAAACCCGTACAGCCCGAAGATGATCATACGCCCGGCGCCGGGACGCACTGTTTTGTCACCGGCGATGCTCCGCCTTCCTCTACTCAGACCGCCCAAGACGTCGATGATGGCAAGACAACGTTATTTAGTCCGGTGTTTGATCTTGCGAGTTATGCCAATGCTTTTGTCCGTTACCACCGCTGGTACACAAACGATACCGGTGGGATCGTAGTCACGGATACGTGGGTCGTCGATGTGACCCCCGACGGTGGGCGGAGTTGGGTGAACTTGGAGTCCCTTACCTCCAGCCATCGGTCGTGGCACAGGATCGAGGAGAAAATATCGGACTACGTGCCACTCACGTCACAAGTCCAGTTTAGATTCGTGGCGTCGGACGACGAGTTCCCTTCGATCGTTGAGGCCGCGATCGATGACTTCTCGATCGTCACCTACGTTGACTCGACAACGGGATCTGTCGAACCTCCGGACATACCGCCGGGCGTTGTTGACCTCTACCAGAACTTCCCCAATCCGTTCAACCCCGAGACCCGAATTGTCGTACGAATCGGCGAGCCCGGTAAGAGAGTGACTCTCAAGGTGTATGACGTGTCTGGCAAGGTGGTTGCAACGCTTCTCCGCGATGAATTCCTATCTGGCGAGAGAACGGTCCTATGGGACAGCCGCGATGTTGATGGCAGGGCCGTTGCCACCGGGGTCTATTTCTACAGGCTCGAAACCGGTGGCCGCAGCCTGGCGCGTAAGCTGGTTGTATTAAGGTAGGCAACCGCGCGTTGGCCGGCATCCGTGGGTGCCAACGACCGGCTTCTCGGCCGAACGTTAAACGGGTCCGATAATATCCTTGACAGAGCAAGGTTTAATTTTATAATTAACCTTGGTTTATTACTTGCTATGAGGTGGGTTGTACCCCGAGGGAGAGCATCACATGGTCGGCGTGGCTATACAGGATTATGTGAAGGCCATTTACAAATTGTCGCAAAAAAAACAAAAGGTTACGCCATCGGGCCTGGCCGAGACGTTGGGGGTGTCGGCGGCGGCAGTAACCAAAATGGTGCGGCGTTTGCAAGATCTAAAGCTCGTGCGTTATGCGAAAACCCAGGGATTAAGGCTCAGCCCAACGGGCGAGAAAATCGCTTTGGAAATGATCCGCCATCACCGCCTGCTCGAGCTCTACCTGACCGAGGCCCTGGGTTACGGCTGGGACGAAGTCCATGACGAAGCCGAAAAGCTCGAGCACGTTATTTCGGAGCAGTTCGAAGAGAAAATCGAAAGACTGCTCGGCTACCCGACCCACGACCCGCACGGGGCGCCCATACCAACGCGGGAGGGGCATATCGAGCGAGCGGAGCTGACTGTGCTGTCGCAGCTAGAAACCGGCGCTCACGGTTGTGTAGAACGCGTGAGCGACAGCGACGCGCAGATGCTCACGTACCTGGGCGAGCTCGGTTTGTATCCCGGCACGCCGGTTGAGATGATAGCTCGCGAACCATATGGCGGTTCGTTACACGTTCGTATCTCCGGCCAAGACCACGCGATCGGTTTGGCGCTGGCGGACAACGTTTTTGTTTCGGTGAGGGAGGGCTCGGATGATTAGAGTACTGGTGATGGCTGGTTTGGTGTTCATGCTCGGCTGCGAATCGGGTGGACAAATGGAGACCTCGACCGGCTCCTTGAAGGTGACGACGACGACTGGGATAGTGGCCGAGGTCGTTCGCAAAGTGGGCGGAGACCATGTCAGTGTCGTCAACCTGATGGGGCCAGGTGTCGACCCCCATCTTTACAAGGCCTCGGAAGGCGACATCCAACGGCTCGAAAAGGCGGATCTCATCTTTTACAACGGTCTCAATCTCGAAGGCAAGATGGGCGAGATATTTGTCAAGATGGCGCGAAAAGGCAAACTCACATTTGCCCTTAGTGAAAGCGTCGATACCAGACTGCTGCGCGAGCCACCCGAGTTTCAAGGACATTATGATCCACACATCTGGTTCGATGTGAGCTTGTGGGCGCAGACGATTCCAGTCGTGGTCGGGGCCCTGAGCGAGGCGAAGCCTTCTGCGAGGGGTGACTTCGTTGCCAATGGTGAGCGATACGACGCGGAACTAGCCGATTTGCACGAGTACTGTCGGGATCGCCTGGCATCCATCCCCAGCGAGCGGAGGGTGCTGGTGACCGCGCACGACGCCTTTGGCTACTTCGGTCGTGCTTACAATATCGAGGTCGTCGGCCTGCAGGGTATCACGACGACCAGTGAGTACGGTCTCAAGGATGTACAAAGAATTGTTCAGCTCATCACCGAACGCAGATTGAGTGCCGTATTCGTCGAGTCTAGCGTCCCCAAGCGTTCGATAGAAGCCGTGGTGGCTGGTGTTCGGTCGCGCGGGCACAACGTAAGGATTGGCGGACAACTCTTTTCGGATGCGATGGGCGAGCCCGGGACGCCCGAAGGCACTTATCCGGGGATGGTACGCCACAATGTAGAAACCATCGTGCAATCACTCAAGTGATAAAGAGGGCAAACGTCATGGATGAGCGAGTCACTACCACCGAAGAGGGACCGACCAAGAAAAGCACGGTGACGGCCAAACCGCCGCCACTCGAGGTACACGATCTCACCGTTGCCTATCACCGACGTCCGGTGTTGTGGGACATCGACTTCGCCGTGCCCAAGGGGCGCCTGGTAGGCATCATCGGGCCAAACGGTTCGGGTAAGACCACGTTGGTCAAAGCCTGTCTTGGACTTGTCCCGCTCGCTTCCGGGTGGGTTCGGTGTTTTGGCAAGCAACCATCGGAGCAGCGCAAACGAGTTGGGTATGTGCCACAGAGGGAGTCGGTCGACTGGGATTTTCCGATCGACGCGATCGATGTCGTGATGATGGGTCGCTACGGTGGGCTGGGCTGGTTCAGGAAGCCAGGTAGCAAAGAGCGCAAAATCGCCGGGGAGTGTCTAAGGAAGGTCGGCATGGCCGATTATGCCAAGCGTCAGATCAGCCAGCTGTCCGGAGGTCAACAACAGCGCGTTTTTCTCGCCCGCGCGCTGGCCCAGAGGTCTGATCTTTATCTTATGGACGAGCCCTTCCAAGGTGTCGACGCGGCGACCGAGACAGCAATCGTCGGTCTTCTCAATGACATCAAGGCTCAGGGCAAGACCGTTCTCTGTGTGCATCACGATTTGCAGACCGTGACGGAGTACTTCGACTGGGTCTTACTTCTGAACATGAGGCAGATTGTGTTTGGCCCAACAGAAGAAGTCTTTACCAACGAGAATCTCCGCCGAACCTACGGTGGACGTCTCAATATCATCAGTGATGTGGCTGATGCGGTGGCGCGCAAGCTGCCGGACAAATCAAAGGACAAATGGACTGGCTAGACGATGCAAACACGAGGTGGGTGTTGCTCGGTTGCACGATGCTGGGCGCCAGCAGCGGTATTCTGGGTAGCTTTGCGCTCCTGCGCCGCCGCAGTTTGATGGGAGACGCCCTCGCCCACGCAGCACTGCCGGGTGTGTGCATAGCGTTTATGGTGACGGGTGCTCGGTCGCTCGAGCATTTTATGATCGGTGCACTGATCGCCGGTGTCGTCGCCGCGTTGGCCATTCAAGCCATAACCCGTTATTCACGCGTAAAGGAAGACGCCGCCTTGGGGCTGGTACTGAGCGTCTTCTTCGCCGTTGGCATCGTGTTGCTGACGCTGATTCAGCATTCGGGTCGCGGCAACCAGGCCGGGTTGGATAAGTTCATCTTTGGGCAAGCGGCGTCGCTTGTCGGTAGCGACGTGCGGGTAATGGCGATCTGCGCTGTCGTGGTCACGGTCACGTCGCTCGCGCTATTCAAAGAGTTCAAACTACTGTGCTTCGATGCGGGCTTCGCCCACGGTCAGGGGTATTCGCCCGGTGTACTGGATGGACTGCTCAACCTGCTCATCGTCGTGGTTGTGGTCATTGGCATGCAGGCGGTCGGAGTGGTATTGATGGCGGCGATGCTCATCACACCCGCCGCCGCGGCACGACTGTGGACCGACCGACTTGGTGTGATGGTGATGGTGGCTTGCATCATCGGGGCGGTATCGGGGGTACTCGGCACGATACTCAGCGCACAAGCCTTACGTATGCCAACTGGCCCGCTCATCGTTCTCTCTGCGACAGCTGTTTTTCTTTTCTCGTTTCTGTTGGCGCCCAAGAAAGGATTGCTGTCGCGTCTCCGTCGCCTGGTTTTGGTCCGCTCGATGGTCGGACGTGAGAACGTATTACGATCGCTGTATGAAATCGCCGAAGCCACGGGATCGTGGGACGTAAAGGTAACCGAAGGGGAGCTTGCGGCGCGGCGTGACACACCGATCAAGAACGTGAAGCGACGAGTGAGTCGACTATGGCGTGAGGGTCTGCTTGCCAGGCAAGCGAACCAGTTGAGTTTTACACCACGCGGTCTCCAGGAGGCATATCGTGTGGTGCGCAATCACCGGCTGTGGGAGATGTTTCTCATGCACGAAAGCCAGCTGGCCGCGGACCACGTCGATCGTGACGCTGATTTTATCGAGCACTTTTTGTCGCGAGAGATCGTCGCCGAGCTGGAGCGACTACTGCAGATTCACGGCCGTGAACCCAAGTTGCCTGCCAGCGTTCATCCGTTGCAAGAGTCAAGTTGAGAATCAAACGGGAATCCAAATATGTTTAATCTCTCTTCAGCTGGTTGGATCATGTTGACCGGTGCGTTGGTTGCTGGTTCGTGTGCGTTGCTTGGGTGTTTCTTGGTGCTGCGGCGTTTGTCTATGCTTGGTGATGCGATCAGTCATGCGGTGCTTCCCGGTATCGTTATCGCATTCGTTTTGAGTCAAAGCCGCGGTTCGCTGACGATGTTTATCGGTGCCGTCGCATTGGGTTTTCTGACCACCTTTGCAGTGCAGTATCTATCGCAAAGAGGAATAGAAGGCAACGCCGCCATCGGCGTGACCTTTACATCGCTCTTTGCAGTCGGTGTGCTGCTTGTATCCGTCTATGGCCAGCATATCGACCTCGATCTGGACTGCGTTTTGTATGGCGAGATCGCGTATTCACCGTTTGACACGCTGATGGTGCGCGGCCACTTTCTCGGTCCAAGACCGATTTGGATAAACGGAGTTCTCCTCACTCTCAACCTCCTCATGGTTGGTCTGTTCTTCAAACAATTCAAGATCTGTGCTTTCGATCCAGGCATGGCAGCAGCGGTGGGAATAAACGTCTCGCTCATGCACTACCTGCTTATGGCATTGGTGTCGGTGACGACTGTGGGAGCGTTTGAGAGCGTTGGTGCTATACTGGTGGTGGCGATGTTCATCGTGCCTGGTGCCACAGCGTATCTTTTGACGGATCGTTTGGGGCACATGTTGTTAATCGCCGTCGCCTTGGGTCTCCTGTCATCGATCGTCGGTTACCAGATGGCCCGGTGGTTGGATTGTTCGATCGCCGGGGCGATGGCGACCGCGTGCGGCGCCTTTTTCCTACTGGCGTTCCTCTTCTCGCCAAAGCACGGAGTGCTCATGCGAATGATCGGGCAATGGCAGATCAGGCGAAGACTGGTCGAAGAGGATTTGCTGCTGTGGGCGTGGCGAAGGCGCGAGCGCAGCCATCAACCTCACTTCACCGTGGGTGAGTTGGGAGAGGGTCAGAACTGGGCTGTGCGCGAGGCGCTGGTGGTGGCGCAGCGGCTGGTGCGGACAAGACTACTCGCAGTCAGTGAAGGGGCGTATCGGCTCACCGAGCGAGGTCTACGGTACACCGAAGACCTCATCCGACGGCATCGGCTCTACGAAAGCTATCTCTATGGACTCGGTTACCCGACCGATCATGTTCATGCGCCGGCAGACCGGGTCGAGCACCATCTGTCCCCGGCAACGGTGGCCGCGCTCGCAAAGGCGACATCCGATACGCCACTTGATCCCCATGACAAACCAATTCCCCCGGAGCCACCCACCCGGAAGAACCACGAGTAATCACCATGACAAGGGCCGCCGCGTAGATCTTGCGCCGTTGCTGAATTCGCCCGCGGTGGGTTGTTGGAGGTCGAGTATCCTCGCGCGTCAGGATCTGGGGCGACGCAGACGCTGCAGGAGAACACGTCGGTGGTGGAAAAGCCAGGATAGAACAGCCGGGCCGGACGTCAGAACTCCTCGAACACGAATTCTGCGCGCCAGGATGAGTCGTATAAGATTCTTCGCCTGCCCAAGAGCGCCGCTACCCGTACCAAAGATAGTCTGATCGGCATACAGGGTAAGCGCGCGACCCAAGTCGTCCGCCGGATCCAACACGAACGCCCCCCGATCGACCAGCCGCAGCCGGATTGGTTCGATGTCCTTTATCCGCAGCTCCAGGGTGGGGCCGATCGACTTGGGTGCCATCCGGTCTTCATCTCCACTCTCGCCCACGACCGCCGCTTCGGCCTCGGGGTCTGCGGGTTGAGCATCCCCCAGGATCTGTAAGAGGCCTTGACAGAGCTTCGATGAGCTCAGCTGCTTGTTGAACGGCCGCGTACGATCAAACCCCGCGACGTAGCCGATTCGCGGCTGGTAGAAACGCGACCACAGTCGCGGACTCGTGAACCCACCGCGTAGCTCGATGCCCTGCTCGTAGTAAAGTTCCGAAGACCGTCGATAAAGCTCCTCCGGGATCTGCAGGCCTCGGAAATCCGGGTGAACAGCCAGGTCACCATCGAAGGACTGTCGAACCTGCACGCCCGGTCCGATGCGAACCGGTCGCACCGCGGTGTGAAGACATCCAACGATCCGACCGTCGCACTCTGCCACGAAGATCTCCTCCGGACGGAATCCCCGACGACCTCCGTGTTTAGCCCTCCATTGCTCGAGAGTTCCCCACGGGGTCGGGTAGGCGGCGTTCAAGACCGCGACGACCCCCGCCTCGTCACCACTCTGGAAGGTGCGATACGAGATCACCGGTTTGGCCTTGCCGGTACGAGCCACGTTCGCGTCTTGCGACCGATTCATCGTCTTTCTCCAAGCGACGAATACCACGGACAGGTCGGGCTGAGAAGCCTCAGAAGTCGCACCGACGCCGGGAGCCGTCTCCATGGTTGAACACGGGCCCGTCTCAGCGCGAAGGGCCAGACTCGATGCATTCCCAGCAAAAACTCTGCGAGATCGGTCGCGGTAGTGCAGATGGTGAAGTCCACCCTCCCATCCGCGTCTGCCTGGACGCTAGAGCGCCCGTTGAACAATTCGATGCGCAGGTGGGTTTCCGGGAGTTGCGGGTACCGACCCGGAGTGAGCATGATGCGTGCGGTCATGTGAGGCAATGCGGCCACCCGGTCGCGGCGTGCGTCGAGTACTTTGGAAAGAAATCGTGAAAAGTGCACGACTCGCATCACCGTGATGGGCGAAGGAAACTCGCGGTAGCCCCGACGGGCGAGTGCTCGAGCAGAAACGGCGTCATCCGAGGCGATCATAACCGCGCATTGATTTGCACCCCGGCCTCGGGCCCACTGCTCGGCCGCGGACAGCAAAGCATCGGCAACCGCATCGGATCGCGCGTTGTCGGTCACACTCCATTCGGCCAGGTCACCATCTTGGGTTATGCCGACGACGCCGACGTCCCGGCCGTCGACCTCGGCCAACAGGTAGGAAATCGGTTTGCCACGGCGATCAACGGGTGGGGACGGTCTCGGTGCTTGTTGTCTGTCGAGCGGACCGGCGTACCCCGAGTAATGAGAGTCGAGCAGGAGATTGATGCGTTCCCGGTCGGATTCGGTTGCGGCCCGCACCCGGGGTTGAGGCTGTTGGGGAGTCATGGTGTGAAGCTAGCAAGGAGTCATGTGAGTGTCAAGCGAGCGCGAGGTCCGGCGGAGCGTGGGCGTCAGACGGCGGCCTGTAGGCGAGGAGAGATGCAAAGGACAGTCTATGTCGGCAGAATTCTATGCAAGAGCTCGATCCCGAAAATCGTATCCCACGCGTATGCCTGATCTCCGCGGATTGGGTGCAAGGGCAAGCCTCGCAACGCTCCATGTGCATCGGGATCCTCACTTCGAATCTGCGCATAGGCTACTCCCTCGGCGATGGTCGCAGGGAGTGCTTTGTCGAGTCCGAGTTCGGGATACTCCAGCACTAGCAGACCGAGGTGAGCCGTGGGCATGACGTCTTCCTCGATGCTGTGCGTCCCATCCGGATAGTAGAACTGATATAGCAGCCCGTTAGGGCCCAGCTGCTGACTCAACCATTGAGCCGCGCGTCGGGCCTCTTCGATACGGCCCAGGAGCATCAAGCCTTGGATCGAGTAGGTGTGGGCCGCTGGATGTGCCCTCAGGCCTCCGCGGACAATCTCCGATAGGTCTCGGTTCCTAAGCCCCACGGCGACCTTGCTAAGCGGCGTATGTCTTTCCAGCGGGAAGGAACCATCCGGACGCTGCTGGCGGCACAGCCAGTCCGCGAAACGCAGCGCCGCAGATCTGAAGCGAGCCTCACCCGTCGCCGTGCAAAGCTCGAGGAATGCCGGGATGCAAGCCGCGTGCATGGTATGCCGCGGCAGCAGATGACGTGTCAACAGCCTGTAGTGTCTCTTCCGTCCCAACATCTGGTAAAAGCTGCCGTCTGTGAGCTGCATCTTATCCATGACAAACGTTCCTGCACGAGCAGCTGCCTGCAAAAACCCGTCGTCGCGGTTCTTTCGATGCGCGTGCAGAAGGGCCAGAACCCCAAACATCATGAAGTTGGGTAGGAAATGCTGGCTATTCCGCCCCGTGGGAAGCGCTCCGGCCCAGTCTCGGTTTTTCTCGATGAGCAGACCGCGAATGTGTCCAGCAGACTGGAGGGCGAGATCTGGGTATCCGGCCCGCTCAAGAGTCACGACAGCCCCCGCGGTCACGCCCAGACAGGAATCACCCGGGTAAAAGTCCTCGTACTCGCGCGTCCGGGGTTTATAGATACTGCGGTACGCTCCGTCGGCACCACGCACATGGCTGCTCACCAGCCAGCGCAGCGCGGCCTGGTGTACGGACTTGAGGTCTGGCTGTGAATGGTTGTTGTGCATATCGCCTCGCGGCAGGGTCTGCCAGTGACGGTGCGACTCGTTCGGCGTCTTCACGCTCAATGGGCGCATCGTATCACAAACCAAGCACATGCGGCAGTAGCGAATGGAAGAGGTGGGCCCCCGATCACGTGACCCCCTGTCCTCGTCGGACGCGATGCCATCGCGCGACCTGGCATGAATCGTGAACATACAAGCAAGTGTTCGGCGGTTCACCACAGCTTAAGAAATCCATCATATCGCCGGTTGAGGGAGTCGGGTGGCGAAACACATTATGGTGGTTGATATTAGCTCACAGCTGTCTCTTCAAAAGCCCTTGTTTTTCACCGCCTCTCCACAAACAAAGCCCAAGACCCAACGCGGGATCTAACCCAGACGATCGGCAGATGCCCCAACTCATCGCGCGGCCCCGTCTGGTGTGACCGGTTTGTCGGTTGCAAAGCCGTTGTCGGGCGGGATCGATAAGGCGAACAAACCGTTCAGGTAGGAAGAGCAGTGGAAAATCTTCTGGGTGTCTTTGTGTGGACGGCATTGATCGTGGGGTCGGCAAGCATTCTTCTTCTTACGATTCCAGACATCCTGGTGTGGTGCCTGAGCGTCAAAGAGCACCTGACCGGGACTGGCCCGATGAGAATCGAACAACGGATGGAGGCTTCTTCTTTGACCCAGGAAAAGGCGACAGCGTTATCGAAGGAAGATGGCAGAGGGTGATGGTCGCAACGTAGGCAAGACCCGCCCTGGAGCCTGCCCCGGCATCGCCGGGCAGGCTCTTTTTTTTTGTTCCGACTCGGAAGCGGCAGCCCGAGTGTTGATGGTTGGAACGGTGAGAAGGCCCAATTGCCTGTGGCAACGGGTGGTTGTGGTTGTTAGAATACTAGGACCGCCGGATACCTAGCTTGCCACCGCGGCGAAGCGAACCGCCAGAGACGGGCGAGGCCGGCGCGCATACTCGCGTTGGTTGGGGCCAGCGTACGGATTTGGGGAGGCACCGTTCCGTTTGCCGCGCGTCCACACGCAGCAATCGTACCCATCAGAACCACAACAGGAGGGGAACAGGATGAAGAAGCTGTCGAAACCAATCGCAGCGATGGCGTTGCTATTGCTACTGGTTGCGGTGTTGGAGGCGCGGGCTGAAGTCACATGGGTCGACGACTCCTACGAGAACATCATCGAGCGGGCGAAGGCCGAAACAAAATATGTACTGATAGATTTCTACACGGTGTGGTGTGGACCGTGCAAACAGATGGATAAAGAAACGTACACCGATGAAAAGGTGAAGAAGTTTCTTGCGGACCTGATCCCCGTAAAATACGACTCCGAGAAAGGCGTTGGTATAGCGTTGTCCAAGAAATACCGCGTAAGCGCATGGCCCACGACGATTCTTCTCAACCCGGATGGCGAGGAGGTCGACCGGTATCTTGGGTTCTTGAATGCGGATAAGTTCGTCAAGGTAATGGGCGATTACATTCGGGGAATCGGTACGGTGGAACACTACCAAGCCATGGTTGGTAAGAATCCAGATGATCCCGAAGCGTGGAAATCGCTCGGTATGAAGTATGGAGATGCTGGACTGGTGCCGGAGGCGAAGGAAGCGTTGAACAGATTCACCGAACTCGCTCCACATGCTTCGGTGGACGAAAAGGCAGAGGTTTTTTACAAACTCGCGAAAGTCCACTACGAGGGTGGTTCTTACACGGACGCGGCACAAATGTTTGAGGAGCTGATGGCTAAATATGCGGGGTCGGAGTATATGGACGACGTGACGACGCTGTTGGCGCGTTGCTACCACAAGCTGGGCGATGCTGATAAGTGTGTGGCTACCTATCTCACTTATGTCGACCGTCACCCTGATGACCCCAAGGCGATGAATTCGTTCGCCTGGTTTTGTGCCACCAGAAAAGTTGGCCTGGACGAGGCGCTGCCACTAGCCAGAAAGGCTGTACAGCTTAGCGATCGTCATCCGGGCTACCTTGATACACTGGCCGAACTACACTTTGCCAGAGGCGAGTACGACAGCGCGATAGAGATCGGGCTGGAAGCTGCCGAGAAGGAGCCCGGCGATGCCTACTTCGCCGACCAGGTGAAGAAATTCAGGAAGGCAAAGGAATAGGCCGAGTCGCGAGTGCAAAAATGAAATCGTGCAAGCGGTGGGACGTTTTAAGGAACAGAGCCTCTACGATGGAACCTACCTGGCGTATACAACCATATTGAGTAGAGCGGCTGGTGCGGCGAGTGCGAAGGTGAGGGGCCCATTGTGCCCAGATTTCCTAAAATCGCGGAGAGAACCAATCACATAACCGGTTCGGTTTTTGAGAAATTTCGCTCGAAGGTAGAGGCGCACGGAAGCGATCTGGTGAATTTGCACATCGGTGACGCCTACGCGCCACCCCCTTATGCTATTCCCATCGATCCACGCTTCATGAAAATGTATCCGCGTTTCAACCGCTACACGGACACTTTTGGGGTCTATGAGCTGAGAGAGGCCCTCGCCACCAAGCTGCAAACGGAAAATCAGCTGGATGCCCGACCAACCAACATCATGATGACGGCGGGCGCGTGCAATGCACTGAATGTCAGCGTGCAGACGCTGGTCGACCCCGGCGAGGATGTGCTACTGCTTTCCCCCTACTGGCCTTTTTTCCGCGGCATGGTAGGACTGGCTGGCGGCAGGGTGATCGAGGTTCCGTTCTATACGCGGCTCTACGAGGAACCTGACCTGGATATCGCGGCCTATCTTGAAGGGTACCTTACAGCGAAGACGGTGGCGTTATATGCGAACACGCCGAACAATCCCAGTGGCAAGGTGCTCAACAAAAGGCAGTTGCGGCAAATCGCCGATTTTGCCAGACAAAATCGTCTATGGATCATATCGGATGAGGCGTACGACGGAATGACGTTCGATGATCACGTGCATTTGTCGATCGGCAGTCTTCCGGAGATGTTTGAGCAAACGCTTTCCATTTTTACCTTCTCAAAGGTCTATATGTTTTCGGGTCTTCGCTTGGGCTATGTGGTGACTACTGACGCACTCTTGAAAAACCTGAACAAGATCATGGTGCATCAGCTCTACAGCCCCGCGACGGTGGCGCAGCAGATGATGGTAGAACCAGTGAAAACCCGATCCCTGTGGAGTACCAGGTTCGTCGAGCACTTCTGGGAGATTCGGGACATGTTTGTCGCCAACCTCAAGATCTCACTTCAGGTACCCGAAGGAACCTATTACCTTTTCTTCTCGATAGAAGAACATCTGCGCGGTCGGGAGTATTGGCAGGTGATCGACGAGTGCCTGCAGGCGGGAGTCACCGTGGCGCCCGGCGAAGATTTTGGGAAGGACTATGCGCAATGGATCCGGATCTGCTTTGCGGGCGAGCCACCCGACCGCGTCGAGTTAGCCGTTCAGCGACTCAACCGGATTTTCCCACCTTAAGGTTGGACCTACTTGAGTGGGCCTTTCACCACACGAATATCATCGATCCACGCGGTACCCTTACCATCGATGACGACATTCAACTTCACGTTATCAGGGTTTTGACCACTTTTTAGAAAGAACGGCGTCTCCTGTGTTGTCCAATCGGTTGTGCCGGTCAGTGGAGCGTGCAGAGAGCGCGAGAAATACTCTCCCTTGCCGGGAAAATGACACCACATCTCCAAGTAGGCTTGTCCCTGGATATCTTCCGTGCGAACGCGTGCCTGAAAGAGCAACCGTGCGTTCTCCACGTCGACGTCGCCGGTTTCGTACAGGCGAACGGTTCTAGGTGCATCGGCGAGGATTTGCAGCGAGCCGCGACCGTCGCTGGTGATCTCGGTGTCGATGGTGACGCCGGACGTTGTCAGGATTCCAGCCATGGCGTCCACCGGGTAGGTCTTGAGTTCGACCACCTGGGCGGCCTGTTTCGAGCAGGCCATGGCGAGAATTACAATAATAGCAATGACATAGAGCGCCGTTCGCTTTTTGGTCTTCATAACTTGCCTCCCGGAACTTGTCACATGGGGTTAGCAAGGCGTTGTTTGCAAGAGACAGGCCACGCGGGGGAAGAGTTTATAGCAACAGCCAGGCTCGTATCAGGAGGGTCGCGAAGAGTCGGCGGCGTTTGGGTCATCCGAGGAATCGGCGAGGGTGTCGCGATGCCATCTCAATCTGCTGTAGTCAAAACCGCGCTCGAGCGTCGGTTTGATCACTGCAAAATAGGGTGAAAGGTCAAAATCACGTGGCGTAAAACGCGTGTGATGACGCGCGCGCAAGATCTCTTTTTCGCTTATCTCACCTTCATCGTCGACACATTCTATACCCCGGCGCGGAAGTATGGGGTATTTGATCGCCTGGAAAGCTTGTGCAAGCAACGTCGAACAAATCGCGCGTGTTGGATCACTGCTGCCGAACTCGAGCAGGCGACGTCGAAAGCGCGCTGGCACGGGGGGTTCGGGCAGCAGGAAGCGCAGGAGATCGAGCACATTCTTGAGGTCATATTCGTGGCCAAGCTGAGAAACGACGAAATCAATCAATTGTCTCCGGTCTTGGTGGCTCAGCCCCACGGGTCTAGCGATTCTCGAGTTGTGGTGGACGTACTTGCTGAGTGGCACGGCAATCACGCCGTGCTCGATATCTGCCTCGATCAGGTCAAGTCGCCGATCATTATTGCTACCGAGCACATCGCCGATGTACATGCAGGCGTGTGACCAAGTGGACTGAGTGAGATACTTGATCGCAACGCTTATGCGCCGATCCCCTTCTACGAGAAGCACATCGCCGGGTCGTAGCAGAGCCCTGTATTCATCCTCCTCGATGACATCCAACCGCTCGTAGTGTTTCAGCGGTTGATTGAGAAAATTGGCTAGACGACGGCCCAGGTGTCTGGCCACCCAATTCAAGATGTCTCCCTCGTTGATCGTGAATGCACTATGTCACCCTGGAGATCCCGCCAGTCTCGTGTCGGTTAATAATCCGAGGAGTCGCTTTCTTACAGATAGAACAGTAAAATGCCTTACAGTCAACGAAGGCGACCAGCTTTAGGGTTTAGCTCTCAATAACGCTTACAATTTGAACATTATTCCCATGTTCATTATGTGGATGGTGTCTTTGTCCCTTGTATCCTGGCGGATGTAGCTGGCCACCAACTTGACTTTTTCAGTGACGGGAATACCGGCACCCAAATAAAAGCGGTTGCGATTCAAGAAGACCTCTGTGCTGCCTTTGTCGTCGCCAAAGGGCTCGGTCGCGATAAAGGGATCGATGTGGAGTTTCTGGAAACGCAGTTTATAGGTCACACGCACGCGAAAGCGATAACGGAGGTGATCTTGGACTGTTTCCTCTTCAAAATTTCTCGATTCGAATCTGAGACGGGTATCAAATGCCAGATCCTCGGCCAAGCGCATCTTCCAGCCGCCTTCGTATGTTACGCGATTCTCGTGGCTTATGAACGAGCTTTGAGTCACTTCCTCTCTCTTGTAGCGGACCGTGAGATAGGCATTCGCAGGCAATTTGTACACCGGTGCGATCTGTAGGTTTCTAAGGAACGGCGTTCCGTAGTACACTGCTGAGCCATAGCGACCCTCCCACGAAAAGTCAAAGCCGACAGTCCGTGTTACGGCAAGCGAGACTCCATTGTTGATCCAACCCTGCGTCTCTGCCGAGGCCAAACCGCTCAAAAACAGCAAGAACACGACTGCAAGCGCCACTGCAAGGGCACGACACTTCAGTTGCATGGTTGAGATACTCCCGCCATTGTTTGGACACGGTCGTAGCGACAGTGCCGTCTTGTCACGTTCAGCGCTTTCGAGTGGAGGCATGCATCAATACGCCACCCTCCCCTCACCAGGTCCCGATCTTATTAGGCGTCGCGGGTAAACCAGGACACACAGTACCCCTTGGGGTTTATCGGTCCCTTGAGAAGCTGACACCCACCGCACACGCCTTCGCCTGCGGGCGGTTGCCAAAACTTGCAGTTGTCACACAGCTTGTCCGAATCCGGCGACATACTTGAGCGTCTCATTTCTCATCTTGACGTCGGCTGCGGTGAGCCCGGACACATCGGTACACCGGTCGCTTGCCGTGGTCTTGGAGGTCTTTTGCGTACCCTTGGCATCGCCGAGGTCTGTTCTTGCTGTTTGCGCCGATTCCTCTGTCTTGCCACAGCTCGCCAGCAGGCCTGCACCGGCGCCAGCAAAAACCAGCAAAGAAACCAGCTCCTGCAAAAATTCCTTTCTAGGCATTTCTCTCTGCATCATTTTGTTTCCTCTCACCCTTTGCCGACTTCGTAAGACCCGACATCACGACATACGGCCGCTGGTTTGGCGTCCTATTCTATGCGGGATGGACTTTACGGTCAAGGGTGGCCGAAACGATTCACGACAAACCTTGGTCGATTGCCATTTACGACACCAGAGTGGCTGTAACCACCCAACCCGGTGACATCGCGTGTCTATTAAGGCCTTGGTATTCGCAGTCATTGCGAGGGTGTGCGGGCGAAACGCGTGAACTGAGTGCCGACCAACGCATCAATAGCTCTTGGCGATCAGCGCTCTTAGCTGTTTCTGATCAGTGTCGAGCAGGTCTTTTACCATCGTCGTATTTATACCGGCTACGATGATCTGCCCAATCTCGGTCTTTACATCATTATAGATGCCCAAGGCTCTCATTCCTTCGGTCTGCTTCTGGTTATCTTCGGTGGGAGTGACGTAGTGGACCGAGAATATCTTGTATCGGTGGATTAAGAACAAATGAATCAAGGTCATCAGCCGCTTCTTACGAAATTCCTTTGTGAAGGTTGTCTGATCTCTGACCGATAGAATATTCCGGTCTCTACGATCCTGTATGGTGGCAAATATTACCTCTGCCACCCGTGTTCCCGCCCGGTCCACAACCCTCAGTTCCAACAAATCCGAGCCGGCCGTATGCGGCCGCAGCACGACGCTCAAAGAGCTTTTTATTCCGTTGTGTTCTGCCCATAAAGTCAGCCAATCCTCCAGAAGCCTGCGCGGAACCTCGGTCTGTATCAGGTGCTGAAACTGGGTCGAACCTTTGCCCATCGCCTTGGTGGTGGTAGTGCGTCCCGAGGAGGCCATGAGCGCGCCATCGATCCGTGGACCGCCTACATAGGTCTGAGGCGTCTTGTAGGGAGAATTGAGCAACCTGAATTTGCGTTGTATACGAGCCAGGGCGAGCATCCCGTCCTCCGCCAGCGCCGTTGCGAATTCCTCCGCCGCCAAGCCATCGATTTGATGACCTCCATACGTAATGAAGTTGAAGACGTATCCCAATTTACCCAACTCCTTCGGGAACTCTCTCATGTTTTCATCAGTCATGCCGGTTGTATCCCAGTTAAACGAGGGAGATAGATTATAGGCCAACATCTTGTCTGGGTATTTGCCGTGAATAGCGTCGGCAAACACTCTTGCATCTTCCAAGTTGGCTGTTTTTGTCTCCATCCACAGGATGTCGGCGAAAGGCGCGGCGGCAAGCGATGCAGCGATGGCGTACTCGATTCCACCCTGGATTTGGTAATAACCCTCCGGTGTCCTGGGTAATTCACAGTCCCAGGCAACATTTATTCCCATGGCCTTGGCCTTGGCCCGTGCCTCCGGCAATGAGACTCGCCGGGCGTACTCGTGCCATTGTTCAACCGTCATATCGAACGGTGAACCTTCATCGATATTGAACTTCAAGACATCCGTGACCGCTTGCCCATAGGTTTTGAGTCCCGCCTCCATCTGCCACGTATCCAGGAATCCTGTCGTGACCCTGCCCAAGGCTGTATCGATACTCGCTTCTTTGCCGTTCTTAATCGCTTGAATATTCTCATCTGTAAGAGCGATGACGCCCGCGTGCTCGAGCCAGGCGATTGCGTCGTCGTATGTCTCATCGGATATTTCGTACAACAAGTGCCCATTGACGTCCTCGATTCCCTTCATATAAAATCTCTTTAAGATCGCAGTGAAAGCAATCTTGAAACTTGGCACGCCCGTGTTGGTGGCACCGAGAATGAAGGGGTGATCACGCTCATCGCCACGGCCATCCAGATACGTTGCCGCTTCGGCGTCCGTTCGAGCGACGATGATCCCTGGAACCTTCATTATATCGAGCTGAAAACGGGCGGCATTTAGTCTCTTGATCTGCTCGTCGCGAGGCACCAGCACTTTGCCGGCCTGATGACCGCATTTTTTTACGCCCGGCTTTTGATCTTCGATGTGATAACCGGGCACACCCGCTTCGACGAATCGACGGATGAGGTTTCTGACATGCGCTTCACCCCCGTGTCCCGTGTCGGCGTCCGCAATGATGAACGGATGGTAGTCGACGCTTGGTGTGCGCTTGCGCTCCTCTTCACTCATTCTCGATCTGGCAAATTGTTGATTCCTATCCGCGGCAACCAGAGCACGCACCAACGTTGCTGCCTCGTCCGGCACCTGGCTAAGGGGGTAGCTGGCCAAGTCGGGCCCCGGATCCTCAGCATCCGAGCCCTTCGCGGATGTGGCCCATCCTCCCAAATAGATACCCTCGATACCCATGCGTTTCATGGCCACCGCCTGTCCCGGTGAGTAGGGGCCAAAGGTTGTAATGTGTTCGCGAGCGGAGAATAGTGCTGTCAGTCGATCATAGAATCGCTCTGCCGCTATTCTCGCGAGCGTGTAGTCCCTCTGAATCGTCCCCCGTTGCTCGACCACCTGCCGGGGTGTATAAAGACGTGTGATCCCCCGAAAGCGGGGGCTGGAAAACCATTGCTCGGTTTTCTTGACCTCTCGGTCGAGAAATCCCATTTCGTCCTCCGAGGCGATCGCCGACGACTGGTCCCCCGCAAAGTCCAAATTCTCCGTTATGCGGGTGCCATCCTTCTTGAAAGCTGTCATGTACAGGTCAATCCTTTCTACGGCCCGTGGCAGATCGTGATTATTCAAATTGACATTCAACAGGTCTATATACCAGGGAGCCTTGACATCATCCATTACGTATCTGTCGACAATCTCTCTGGCAATGGGTAGCGTCGTTTGCTTGGATACATTGTGAACGTCCTTATCCTTCGCCTTGAGAAGTTTGTCGTACTCCTCTTTCAACAACCGTTGAAACATGTCGGTGCGAAAAACGTCTCCACGCTTTAGTCCGGTATCCGCATCGTTCGCGGTTAGTTTTGCGCCCTTGTGTATCCACTCCCACAGGATGCTCAGCCGGATCTCTCCCGTCGCCATATCCTCCATCAGATACAGTATGTCGTCATCGCCAAAGAAATCGGCCGGCTTGAGAGCTGCTGCCTGGAATCCCTGCCCAAACGCATTGCCGTATTGCAGCGCGACACTGATAAGGTTTCTGGCCCCTCTAATGGTTCTGGGAGCGTCTTCGAGCAACGTCAAAGCGTCGGCATCCGCTTTTGTGTAAGTCAGAGGCGGGAAAGATCTCCCCAGTTGGTTTTTGTGGCCCATGGTTTCCCACACGGGGCGCACGATGTGAACCATTTTCCAATGTGCCACCCACTTGCCGCTGGCCCCCTCCCTCTGTTCGCGTTCCCCGCCGGCAACGGCCTTGACCATACTGTCTGCCACGCCTTTCTTCGAGCCGACAGGGATATTGGGTTCCATGCCCCCTTGCCAAAGCGCAAAATTGCCGTTCATGTCGGGCGTGTTTACAGCCCGTCGCACGCGATCTTCGTAGGTTCTCATGTACCCGTAGGTCATAGTTATGGCTTCGATATTGGGATTAACAAACCGTTCATCCCAGGCCATCGCGTCGGCCACGCTGTTTATGTAGTCCCATCGACCCGTATTGAACCCGACGAAGTGCCTGCCCAGCGCCGCTCTTATCTCCATCAACTGAAAAGTGGCTTCGAGTTGTTCAACGAGAACGTAGGCTTTTATGGTTCCCTGGGTGAGACCGAGGTGTTGCTCGAGCGCCGACATCATGTCACTCCACAAAGCCGCCTCTTCCGCCGTCTGTATCTTGGGAAGATACAGAACCAGCGACGAGTTTGTTTTCTGTAGTTCCCGGTAATTATTAACGATGTAGAGCGTCATATCGACGATGGATGCCGAAAATCCGCGGCCGTTATGATCACGAGTGTGCCTATCGTCCAAATGCAATCCTCGGGTGCGGAAAATCTTTGTGGTAAAGTCCAGTTGCTGGCGCCAATCTGCGATGATGTTTCTGCCAAAAAACTGCGACGACCATCGATTCATCTCGCGGGCCACCTGCTCGGCGGCGTTCATAAAAATGGGATCCTTGCGGATGGCCAGTTTGAGGTTTCTCTGATTATCCAAGGACATCGTTGTTATCTGCCCCAGAGCATCCTCACCATCGAACATCCAGCCATCGGCGCCTGACAGCAACGCATAGGCGACATTGCGAATGCTCGTGTCGATCGGGCAATTCGGTTTTGCCCCCGGTCCTGTACCCTGGATCCACTGTCGCTCCAGGTCCCCAGGAATGTCCGCACCGACAAACTTGCCGTTCCTTGCGTCCTGGACTTTGAGGCGGGTGCGGGGGATGTAATCTTTCGGATCGAGAAAGGATATTTTTTGACCGCGGCGCATCCGTTCCGCCCGTCTGGCGATTCTGGCTGCCATGATAAGTTTTCGTTCTTCATCGAATCTGGCCAACGAGGCCAGTGCGCTCATCACGTCCGCGCCAAATAGGTCTCTGTAGGAATTTCTTAGGTTGTCTCGAATCTGCAAGGGTTCACACCTCGTCCTCTGGGTGCTGGATTGATTACTGCCGTCACCGGTGCTGGTCACTCGGCGATATCCTCATGTCGGGTTTGGGGTTAGAGCAATCGGCCTCTAATCGGCCGTCGCATTCGTCGATTCTCGACCCGCGGGCTTGACCTTGGTCGGTGTCCCATCCGCCGCTTCGTACCTCCGCCCGAACCCGGTTATCGATGCGATTAGCATAACGAGTGCCAGCAACCAACCGTGTAGCACATAAGGCCACACTTGCGTCGGTGCGACGACGGTGATGAAGTCGTACTCACCAACCAGCCCACGTATGGTTGCGTAACCGATCAGAACACCACCACCCCAAGGAAAGATGTAGCCCAAAGCCGAGGTAACGGCGTCTAGCATGTTCGCCCGGCGATAAGGGTGCAGCTTGAAGCGCTTGCCAAGACTCGAGACGACCGGCGCTGCGGCGATCTCGGCGGCCGTGTTGATGGTGATGAAGACGTTGAGCGAGAAGACGATGCTCCAAATCGCCATCTCTGCGCGCGCCACAGACTCGCCGGCGATGCGCA
>Ga0224512_10001291_pt1 | contig 24492 bp, 21 predicted proteins | sample SF_May12_sed_USG_4_FD_169103 | JGI IMG/M metagenome (GOLD analysis project Ga0224512, IMG submission 169103) | Sediment microbial communities from San Francisco Bay, California, United States - SF_May12_sed_USGS_13 | ecosystem: Environmental > Aquatic > Marine > Sediment | place: USA... | reverse complement strand
GCGTGGTTGTGGTGGTTGGCGGTGCCGTGGTTGTGGTGGTTGGCGGTGCCGTGGTTGTGGTGGTTGGCGGTGCCGTGGTTGTGGTGGTTGGCGGTGCCGTGGTTGTGGTGGTTGGTGGTTCCGTCGTTGTGGTGGTGGTTGACGGTTCCGTCGTTGTTGTGGTTGTCGGCGGTTCCGTGGTTGTGGTTGTGGTTGGTGGTTCCGTCGTGGTTGTGGTGGTTGGCGGTGCCGTGGTTGTGGTTGTCGGCGGTGCCTCGACGGTGATGCTCAGGCTCACCGCAGCCGTCGGCGCGTCGCCATTCGTTCCCGATCCATCCGTCGAGTTTCCGGCCCCCCACATCACGTAGGTGCCGGGTGCTGTGGGTGCGGTCCATTCGAAGGTCCACGAAACCGATGACGCACCCCCAAACGACTGGGGAGAGGAGTGCACGACTTCACCGCTGCCGAGCGCCGATCCCGGTCCGGCGATCAGGGTGCCATCATCGATGGACACGTTGAAACCGCTGTCGACGGCCGGTCCGCCGGAAACGGTGAAGGTGTAGCTGTTGGTCGAACCAGGAGCCACGCTCACCGCTCCGGTGAGAGCGGCCGACGAACCGGTGGCGCCACTGTGACAGAAGGAACAGGTATTGCCGCCGGTGGAGGGGTTCCCGGAGTACCCGCTGATTCCGCCGGATCGGGCGTCTGCGCCGCCGGCGAAGAGCATGATGATGGCCGCCGCCATGATCGGAATCAGTAGGGTCCCGACTTTCAGCAATATATTGGACTGGGGCTGGCCGGGTTTCCGGGAAAGCCCAACAGTACGAGCTTGTTGCCGCAATTTCGCCATTATTACTCCTACTCGCCGGAGAATCTGCTCTCGCCCCTGTCATCACCTTCGCCAAGCTTGTGAAAGATTGCACAAGTCTGGCGGTCGTACTCTAGCACTTCCATGTCAGTCATTCAAGGTATAAGGGCGTCGCCCGAGTGTGCCATCGGGCATTGGAGGACGGTTACGGTATTGGAGGACGGTGAACTGCGGCCCTGCCGCCACGCGTCCTCGATGGCGGTGGAGTTAAGGTCAACGAAGCCCGCTCTCAAGCCGTACGGTCAGTCGTGCAACCACTACTCTGCCTCCCCATCATGGACTCCTCATCGTCAGCCGATCTGGATGAAGTTTCGGTCCCTGCGGCCCGGCTGGATCCAAGGTCGATCCCCGAAGCGTCGGCGATCTCGTCGTGAACCGCACCAGTAAAACCGGCCCGATGCACGCCAGGGCAAGGGCTCGGTTGCTCCATCGCCACGGTCCGGTGCCGCTGCGGTCGGTGGCTTTGCCCTCCGAGCACGGAGGCTGGAGTCTCACCGCCGAACCGGCGCTGCTCGGTCTGTTGGTGGCGTGGTCTGTGCCCGGACTCGCGCTGGCTGTCGCAGCCATGGTGGGATTCGTTGCCCGGACGCCGCTGAAGCTCGTCCTCGTCGATCGATTCCGGCACCGCCGGCTCGACCGTACCCGCCTGGCCGCGCAGGTGGCAGCCTGCGAGTCGGTCATCGTGACGGCGCTCGTCATCTACGCTGCGATCGCCGGACAGTCCTTCTGGGCGCCGCTGGCGCTCGCGGCGCCGCTCGTTGCAGTCGAATTGTGGTTCGACATGCGGAGCCGCAGCCGCCGCCTGATCCCCGAGTTGGCCGGGTCGATCGGGATCGGCTCGATCGCCACGGCGATCGCACTTGCCGCCGGCACATCCACGAAGATCGCCTGGGGATTGTGGGTCGTGATCGCGGCCCGCTCGGTCGCGGCAATACCCTACGTACGAACCCAGATCCTCCGAACCCGCTCACGGCCCGGACCTCGTTGGCACAGCGACATCGCCCAACTGGTCGCCGTCGCGGTGGCACTGTTGGGATGGACGATCGACATGGTGCCCTCCGCAGCCGTGGTCGCCATCGCGGTGCTTGCCACCATCCACCTTGTTGCCATACGGCTGGAACCACGGCGTGTCATGGTCATCGGGGTCCAGCAGCTGATCTTCGGGATCGCCGTGGTCCTCACCACTGCCATCGCCCTCTCCTGACGACGATCCCATGACAACGGGCCAGATGCGTTCACTGCCCCTGACGCCTCCGACGCCCGCCCGGTGGCTCCGCTGAGGCCGTCGCCGTGCCAGGTGACCTCGGGCGTTGATCTTCTACTCTGTGTTGATGACCCGCACCGAGATCAACGCCATAACGTTGGTGGTCACCGACATGGCCCGATCGGTGGGGTTCTACACCGACCTCGGGTTCACCCTCGCCTACGGCGGCTCGGACGCTCCGTTCACAACGCTCGCATGGGGGGTGGACGAGCCGCTCAACTTCGTCAATCTCCAGCTGACCGGTGAGACACCGGGCACCGGGTGGGGCAGGGTCATCTTCTTCACCCCCGAACCCGATCTTGTCCACGCCACGGCGATCTCAGCGGGGCACCGTCCCGAGTTCGCCCCTCGGGACGCCCCGTGGAATGAGCGCTACTTCCACATCCGTGACCCCGACGGGCACGAGCTGAGCTTTGCCGTTCCTCTCGCCGGCCAAGGCCCCTCGACCTGACTCAGCCCGCAGGAGGCAAGGTTTCGCAAATCGTTGCCGCCACGTCGGAGAACCGTGAGATGCGTTTCGTACGTTCGTTCCAGGACCCGATCCGGGTCCGCTCGCTGACAAAGGAACGAAAAAATGAAGAAGCTCATGCTGTCACTTGCGCTGGTCGCAACGGTGCTGCTCACCGCCCCGGCCCTTGCGTCGGCCGGAGTCTCCGGCCCCGCCTTCTATGTCGACGGTGAACTCTACCGCACCGTTGGAACCCCGACCGACCTGTCCGGAACCGGAGCACCGGCTCACAGTTTCGACACGATCTACGCCATTGCCGGACAGCCCAACGTGGCCACCGCTGCCCCCGGCGACGCCGGGTACAACGGCGGCCGTTGGATGGTCCACGCTGTGAACATCCCCGACTACGACGCGGCCCTTGCCGTCGCCGATGGGAACATGAGCGGCGATCTCGACTCGTACGCCGAGGTCCGAGCTGCGTTCGATGCCGGTTTGGCCTCCGACGGTGGCGTGGTTCGCTCGTTCGAGTGCCCGGTCATCCCGCTACCCCGCCGGTAGCCGAACCGATGCCGTCCCGCCATGCCCCCGCATCTACAGTCGGGGGCATGGTGAGGTTCGTTCGACGATGGTTCGGTCTGGACCGCCGGTTGTCTCGAGCCGAGCTCATCGACCGCAAACACCGGCTCCAGGGTGAGATCGACCAGCTCAACCGTCGAATCCGAGCAGGGACGCGGCGCGGCGAAAACGTCGCGCCGCTTCAAGCTCGTGTCGAGCAGCTTCGAGATGAGCATCATCAGACCAGACTGCGCATCGACCGGACCCCGTGACCCTCGGTGCATGAGCCGGCGGCGCACACGGAACCGCCACCCTCAACCTACCGGAGGGTAACTCGATGCTCTAGAGTCTTGGTGATGGAAACCCGCAACGTTGCGAGATGTTCCGGAGTTTCGGCCCCGATGGCCGAAACTCGGTGCGACGGGCTCCGTCCGTCGCACCTACAGTGAATGAGGGTCACAGCGAGCCGCTGTGGGCAAGCGTTCGACAGAAGGGGATTCACATGACCGACGCCGCAGCCATCTCGGAGGTCGTAGCCGGCCAGACCATCACCACCGAGTTCCTGAAGACCGTGGGCCAACACGGTGACCTGGTGGCGCTGCGGTGGAAGGATCCCGAATCCGATGCCTGGCACGAGATGACCTACTCGGAGTTCGCCGACGCGGTGGCCCGAGCCGCCGCCGGATTGGCAGCCCGGGGGCTCGGCGCCGGCGACCGGTTGATGTTGATGATCCGCAACCAACCCGAGTTCCATGTGCTCGACACCGCTGCTCTCTTCGTCGGGGCCACTCCGGTCTCCATCTACAACTCCTCGTCGTCGGACCAGATCGAGTATCTCTGCAACGACGCCGGAGCGGTCATGGCGATCGTCGAGGATCGGGGCTTCCATCAACTGTTCGAGAAGGCTCGGCCGTCGATCGACTCGCTCGACAAGGTGGGCATCCTCCGAGCCGGTGGCGACGGCACGTCCGCCGACTTCACCTACGACGACCTGCTCGGCCACGATCCCATCGACCTGGACGAGGCGGCGAAGGTGGCCAAACCCGATGACCTGGCCACGCTCATCTACACCTCGGGCACCACCGGCCCGTCGAAGGGCGTGATGCTCGATCATGCCAACATCTGCTGGACGCTTGAATGCCTCAGGCGGGCGTTCGATCTCGACAGTCACGCCGGCAAACGGATTGTCAGCTATCTGCCGATGGCCCACATCGCCGAACGCATGACCAGCCATTACCAGACGCTGTTCCTCGGGTGCGAAGTGACGTGCTGCCCCGACCCCACCCAGTTCGCGGCCTATGCCGGTGAGGTACATCCGAACCTGATGTTCGGTGTACCCCGAGTGTGGGAGAAGATCTACAGCGGCGTCCAGGCCGCCTTGGCCGCTGATCCGGAGAAGAAGAAGGCGTTCGACGACGGGGTGGCGGCGGCCGCTCCCATCGCCGAGAAGATGACATGGGGAACCGCCACGCAGGAGGAGATCGAAACATACGAGTTCCTCGATGCCGTCGCGTTCTCCACCGTCCGAGGTCTCGTCGGCCTGGATCAGCTCGACGCTGCCATCACCGGGGCCGCTCCGATCCCGGCCGAGCTGTTGAGCTGGTTCCGCACGATCGGTGTGCCACTGTCGGAGATCTACGGGCTGTCGGAGACGTGTGGTCCGATGACCTGGGAGCCCTACAAGGTCAAACCCGGTTACGTGGGTGTGGCCTGCCCCGGTGTCGAGGTGAAGCTCGCCGACGATGGCGAGGTGTTGTGCCGAGGCGGGAACGTGTTCCGCGGCTACCTGAACCAGCCGGAGAAGACAGCCGAGGTGCTCGACGACGACGGCTGGTTCCACTCCGGCGACATCGGCGAGATCGACGAGGACGGCTACGTCAAGATCGTCGACCGCAAGAAGGAGCTGATCATCACCGCCGGCGGCAAGAACCTGTCGCCGTCGAACCTCGAGGCCCAGCTCAAGCTGATCCCGCTCGTCGGTCAGGCGATCGCCATCGGCGACAACCGCCCCTTCGTGTCCGCACTGGTGGTGCTCGACCCCGACGTGGCGCCGGCGTGGGCGGCGGCCAACGACATCGAGTTCGAAACGCTGGAGGAACTGGCCGAGCACCCGAAGGTGGTGGCCGAGATCGAGGGTGCGCTGCCCGAGGTGATGGCCGTTTTCAACAATGCCGAGCGGGTCAAGAAGGTGAAAGTACTGGGCGAGGAGTGGCTGCCCGACACCGATCTCCTGACACCGACCTCCAAGCTCAAGCGGCGGGGGATCCACGCCCGCTACGCAGACGAGATCGAAGCGCTCTACGCCTGACGGCGTGATGGACTGTCCGCCCGCGCCCGGCTACAGGCGGTAGGCGGACACGTCGAACGACGGTTGCCGGTCGAGCGTGATCTCGGCCAGCAGCCGTCCACACAACGGACCCATGGTGAGCCCTCCCGCTCCCAGGCCGGTGCCGATCACGAGACCGCCGACCTCCGGATGACGGCTCAGCGTCGGCAACCCGGACGCAAGCGGACGGAGCCCGACTCTGGTCTCGATGATCTCGGCGTCGGCCAGACCGGGAGCGATGGCGAGCGCCGCCTCCAGTACCTGAGCCTGGCCGCCGGCGGTGACCCGGGTGTCGAACCCGGAGTCGGTTTCCCGCGTTGCGCCCACCACGACCCGTGAATCCTCGAAGCCGAGCAGATACTGCAAACCAACCGGCATCAGAACCGGCCAGGTACTGGTGTCGGCATCGACCCGTAGATGCAGGATCTGACCTTTCTGCGGTTCGACGTCGACCGACATGCCCGGTCCAAGCGGCTCCAGAAGCTCGTTGGTCCACGCGCCACCGGCCACCACCACCTGGTCGGCTTCGATCGTTTCGTCGCCGACCCGGACACCGGTGACCCGGTTGTCGTCGACCGTCAGCTCGGCCAAGCCGGGTCGCACGAGCCAATCCTCCGGGGTGGCGTCGAGCATCGCATGGGCCAGCAGCCGACCGTCGACCCGGGCCGCCCCCTCGATGCGGAGCGCATCGACGCCGGGCCGCAGGAGCGGAAACTGCGACCGGGCCTCGCGATTCGTGATTCTCGTGACCGCACCGACCTCCGGCCGGCCGGCGGCCCGGCGCAAGGTGCGCTCCTGTGCCGCGTCGAGATCCTCCTCGTGGTCCGACACAACCAGCGCCCCGACTCTCCGGTAGCCGATCGAACGCTGCCGATACTCCTCGGCCGCCAGCTCGGCGATCAGCGTCGGGTAGTAGCCGGCGCCGGCCAGATAGAGATCGAGGTAGGCGCCGGTCGCGGTGATCGACGGCCACGGGCACACGATGCCGGCACCCGCCAGTGTGGCCTGGCCCCTGTGGGCCCGGTCGATCACCAGCACGTCGACGTCGGCACCGCCGGTGATCTCGGGCCGGTTGAGATGATAGGCAATGCTCGCTCCGACGATTCCGCCGCCGATGACAACGATCTGCATCACAGGACTCCTGTCAGCTCGCCGGGATCATGAACCGGTCGAAGAACTCGGTCAGCTCGTCGTAGCCGTCGAGCGGTAACACGTGGGCCACATGTTGATCCGGCCGCACGACCACCAGCGCTCCGGCCTCCCGGTCGACGCCGCGCTGATCGAAGATGTCACGGCCGCCGGCTCCCGGTTCCTTGAAGTCCGGGCAGAACACCTTCTCATAATCGACGAGGCCGAGCCTGCCCTTCATCGGCCGCAGGATCGGCGGCATCTGCCCGATGGTGGTGTCGGCGTGGCTCCGCTGGACAACACCCCGCACATCGATAACCGAGTCGATGTCCCCATCGGACGGGGTGTACCGGATGACGGGGGAGCGGCTGCTGTCGGTCAGCCAGGCGCACAGGGCGGCCAGGCGGGAGTCGGGATCGTCGGGCACCGCCGCGTCGGCGAAGGCGAACAGCCTCCACCGACCATCCGCGGTGACGGTGTGGCCGAGGTGCACCGGTTTGGCGTCGGCCAGTCTCACCACGCGGGCCGAGTGGAAGCGGGTGCCGATCTCGAAGCCGTGCGCCAGGTGCTGGTTGGTGGGCTCGCCGACGATCATCGACGGCGAATACGTCGTCGCCGTTCCCGCCGTGAAGTGACCCTGCTGCTGGAAGTAGCGCTGGAACTCGGCGGGGTCGACGGCTTCGTCGTCGTCGCCCGACTCGGTGGTTTTCGGCGGCGCGCTGAACATCGTGGCCAGCTTCCGGTCGAAGTCGATCAGCAGCTTGGCCAGCCCCTGCCGCTCGGCCGTGTAGGTGTGCAACAACTCCGGTCGGGCTTGACCGCGGAGCACCGCGGCCAGCTTCCAACCGAGGTTGAAGCTGTCGCGCATCGATACGTTCATACCCTGGCCGGCCTTGGGGCTGTGGGTGTGGCAGGCGTCGCCGGCGATGAACACCCGAGGAAGGCGCTCATCGATCGCAGTGTCGCCGTCGTCGTCATCGTCGAGCCCGACGTCGTCGAATCGATCGGTCAGGCGCTGGCCGATCTCGTACACCGACCACCAGGCCACCTCTTTCACCTCGAGCGTGTACGGGGCCAGGATCCGCTGACCGGCGGCGATCAGGTAGTCGATGGTGATGTTGCGGTCGGCGACCCGCTCGTCGGCATCGAGTTTGTCGAGTTCGATGTAGAGGCGGAACATGTAGCCGCCCTCCCGGGGGATGACGAGCAGGTTTCCCTGGTTGGCCGAGTGCACGATGGCCTTGAACCGGATGTCGGGGAAGTCGGTGACGGCGAAGACATCCATGACACCCCAGGCTTTGTTGGCGGCGTCACCCCGGAGGGTGCGGCCCATCAAGCGCCGGACCGAGCTGCGGGCACCGTCGCAGCCGACGACGTACCGAGCCCGAACCTCCTCGATCTCCGACTCGCCGTCGGTGCCGAGCACCGGTTCCCGGTCGGGGCCGATGCGCTCGAAGCGGGCGACGACGGGGGTGTCGTCGTCGGACGGCCGCTCGAGTCCCGCCAGACGCCGGCTGTAATGAGGGGTCAGCCCGGTGGGTGAGTTGCGCATCGTCTCGAGGAAGTGGTCGTGGACCCGGGCCTGGTTGAGGATGACGTGGGGGAATTCCGACAATCCGTCCTCGACGTCCTGGATGCGGTCGGCACGGCGGATGCTCTTGGGGTCGTCCGGGTCGGGACGCCAGAACACGGTTTCGGTGACCCAGTAAGCCTCCCGCTGGATGCGCTCGGCGAACCCGAAGGCGTTGAACATCTCCATCGACCGCACCGCGATGCCGTCGGCCTGACCGACCTGCAGCGGTCCGCTCTTCAGATCGGCAATGGCGACGGCGATGTCGGGGAAGGCGGACAGCTGAGCGGCCAGGGTCAAACCGGTGGGCCCACAGCCGACGATCAGCACGTCGACGTCCGACGGCAGCGGGCGCTCCGGAACCGGTGGCGGCAGTGCGCCGATGGGGTCGGCCACGGCCGGATCGCCGGGGCGGTACCCGTCGAGATGGAACTGCATGGTTCGCCGTCTCCTCCCTGCTGCATCCCGACCGGAGATGACCGGGATCGTCTTCGGGCTCGACTCCGGCCAGTCTAGATCGGGGCGGGGGGCCGACGGAACCGGGTTCCCGAGTCGGCCGGTCGGGTTCCCGTCGGCGGCAACGGGCGCGCTAGGTTCGCGTCGGACCGATGAGATCGGACCGATGAGATTGGAGCGCGATGAGTGTCCTGACCGAACTGCACGACGGTGTGCTGGTGCTCACCATCAACCGACCCGACGCCGGCAACTCGCTCAATCCCGAGGTCGGCCAGGGTCTGGTCGACGCCTTCGACGAAGCCGAGCGTGACCCCGACGTCCGCTCGGTCATCGTGACGGGTGCGGGCGAGAAGATCTTCAGCGCCGGGATGGACCTGAAGGCGTTCGCCGCCGGTGAGGACATGGCCCCGGTCGGTCGGGGAATCGCCCGCCTGGTGTCGTTTGCCAAACCGGTGATCGCCGCGGTGAACGGCATGGCCCTGGCCGGTGGCTTCGAGATCATGATGAAGTGCGACCTGATCGTCGCCGCCGACCACGCCGTGTTCGGTATTCCGGAAGTCACCCGGGGCCTGGTCGCCGCCGGGGGCGCCACGCGCCTGCCCCGGCGGCTGCCGCTGCAGATCGCACTCGAACTGGGGTTGACCGGACAGCCCATGTCCGCCGAGCGGGCCTATCATTTCGGGCTGGTCAACCGCGTGGTGCCGGCCGACCAGGTGCTGTCGACCGCGCTGGAACTGGCCGCAATCATCGGCCGTAACGGGCCGCTGGCGGTGGCCGCCACCAAACAGTTGATGCACGAGGAGATGGGCGAAGACACGGCCAAGCGGGTTCGAGAGGTGACCGCCCCCGTCTTCGCCAGCGAGGACGCCAAGGAGGGGGCGATCGCCTTCGCCGAGAAACGACCTCCGGTCTGGAAGGGACGCTAGGAGGCGGAGGCCACCATGGAGATCGGAATCTGTGTGGCCAGCCGGGTGACGGACACCGACTATGTGGTGCGGGCCGAGCAGCTCGGCTATACGCACGCCTGGTTCGCCGATGTCCAGATGTTGTGGAGCGACGCCTATGTCGCAGCCGCGCTGGCGGCCGAAAGGACGACGAGGATCAAGATCGGTACGGGTGTCTCGGTGGCCGCCACCCGGCCCTCGGTGGTGACGGCGGCGTCGATGGCGACGATCAACCGGTTGGCCCCAGGACGAACGTTCTGCGGCATCGGCACCGGCAACACCGCCGTGCGGATCATGGGCCTGAAGCCGATGTCCATCGCCGAGTTCGACCGCTACCTGGCGGAGCTGCGGCCGCTACTGCGAGGTGAGGAGGCGCTCGTCACCTGGCGGGGCACCACCTCGCCGGTCCGCCACATCATGCCAGACGAGGGGTTCGTCAACTTCGACGATCCCATGCCCCTGTACGTTTCCGGGTTCGGGCCACGGTCGATGGCCCTGGCCGGCAAACACGGCGACGGCATCGTGCTGTCGATCCCCCTGGACGTCGACATGATGGACCGGGTCTGGCGCCGGGTGGAGGAGGGGGCGGCCACGATCAGGCGGACGATCGACCGCAGCTCGTTCCACACCGCCACCCTGTCGACCATCGTCGTGCTCGAACCGGGGGAGCGGTCCGACTCCGATCGAGTGCGGGCCCTCTGCGGTGCGTTTGCCATCGCCTCGCTGCACTACGCCTACGACCAGTGGCGCAACTACGGCCGGGAGCCGTCGAACCCGGCCGTCCTCGAGGTCTGGGACGACTACGTGGCGCTGCTCGATCAGGTCCCCGATGCGGTGCGCCACCAGCGGATCCATCAGGGTCACAACTGCCGGGTGGTGCCGGAGGAGGAGCGGTTCGTGACTCCTGCGCTGATGCAGTCGACGTGTCTGATCGGCGAACCCGATGACATCGTGGATCGCCTGGCTGTACTCGACGCCGCCGGACTCGATCAGCTGATGATCCTGCCGCCGCTCGACGTGCGGTTCGACGTCCTGGAGGCGGTCGGGACACAGATCATTCCCCGCCTGTAGTCCCCGGTCCCCGGAGGTGTCCGGGTCCGGTGGGCGACGGGTAGTCTGCGCTGGTGCGATACCCGCGGCCGGCCGGGCTGCTCCTTCTCGACGCGGCGCCCGGTCGACAGCTGGCGACGCTCGCCGGGCTGGAGGGCTTGACCCGGGCCGCGATCGTCGGGGTCGTCCCGCTCGTCGCGCTGGCGCAGCTGGGAACCAAGGAGGCGGTGTCGATCGCGTATGCGATCGGCTCCGCCCTGACCCTCGTGGTGACGCTGAACCTGGCCCGCCTCGAGCACATCGTTCCCCGAAGGTGGATCCTCACGGGGGGCCTGGTTGGTTTCATAGCAGCCGCCACCCTGTTCGCATTCGGGCCGAGCTGGACGATTCCTGTCGCCATCGGGCTGACCTCGGCCGAGGCGTCGATCTTCTCGGTCTGTCTCTCGCTCTACATCATGGAGTACATCGGGAAGCGGGAGCTGACCGGCAGCGAATCCACCCGGCTCCTCTATCTCGGCGTCGTCTGGCTCGCAGGACCGGCGCTGGGCACGTGGATCTGGGCGGCGGCCGGGTCGGTCGCACCCTTCCTCTTCTCGACGTTGCTGGCCGTGGTTGTTGTCTCGTTCCACTGGTATCTACGGCTGGAGGCCAACCCGGTGCTCCTCTACCCGAACCAGCCGGTGATGAGCCCGATCCGGGCAATCCCACGATTCTTCGGCCAACGAAACCTCCGAGTGGCCTACGCCATCACGTGCATTCGTTCGATCTTCTGGGCGTCGCTGTTCGTGTACGGGCCGCTGTACGTGGTCGAGGCGGGGTTGCCCGAGTGGACGGCCGGGGTGTTCCTGTCGTCGGCCAGCGGGGTCCTGTTTCTCAGCCCGGTGGTTCGACGGCTGGCCGACGACCATGGGGTCCGCTGGGTCGTGCAGCGGGCGTTTGCGTTGATGGCATTGTCGCTGGTGGGCTTGACCGTCATCGGCGAGGCCCGACCGATCGGTGTCGTCTTCTGGTTGCTCGGGGCCGTCGGCGGAGGGACGATCGACGTGCTCGGTAACATCCCGTTCATGCGGCTGGTCAAACCCCGGGAGCGGGGCGACATGGCCGGGGTGTTCGCCACCTGGCGGGAGGTGTCGTTCCTCATCGCGCCGGCGCTCGCCGCGCTCGTGTTGGCCGTCGGGCCGTTTCCGGTGCTCTACCTCGTCCTCGCCGTCATCATGGGTCTGGGCGTCGTGGCGACGACGTTCCTGCCCCGCCGTCTCTGAGTGGCCGATACAACGCCAGGGCCACCTCCCAACATTCTGTGCGGCCCAGGCCCGGGAACGGACAGCCCGGGAAGTCGGGCTCTGGCCGCACAGAACGGTTGCGGGGAGGTGGAAGGGGGTCGGGGTCAGGACCCGGCGGCCTCCGAGAGCTTCTGGATGAACAGACCCGTCTCCTCGGCGATGTTGGCCGGGACGACATAGCCGTCGCGGTCGGTGACCGTGTCCCAGTTATCACGCAGGTCCTCGGCATTGTGGCCGAGCTTGGTGTAACCCTGCGTCTCGCCGAGGAACACCTCGGCCACCCGTCCGCCCCCGACGGCGTAGAGGCGGCCCGTCGACTCGCAGTCCTCGTGGCACAGCCAGGTGACGAGCGGCGAGACGGCCTGGGGAGCAAGTGCGACCTTCATCTCGTCGGGCAGGATGTCCTCGGTCATGCGGGTGGCGGCGAGGGGGGCGATGGCGTTGGCTTTGATGTTGTACTTGGCCCCCTCGACGGCGAGGACCCGGGTGAGTCCGACGAGCCCGAGCTTGGCCGCCCCATAGTTGGCCTGACCGAAGTTGCCGAAGATGCCGGCGGCCGAGGCCGTCGACACCACCCGGCCGTAACCCTGCTCCCGCATGCGAACCCAGGCCGGTCGGGTGACGTAGAACGCCCCTCGCAGGTGGACATCGATCACGGCGTCGGACAGGTCGGGCGTCATGTTGTGGAACGACTTGTCGCGCAGGATGCCGGCGTTGTTGATGACAATGTCGACTTTCCCGAAGGCGTCGATGGCGGTCTGGATGATGGCTTCGCCACCCTCGGCGGTGGCCACCGAGTTGGCGTCGGCGACGGCTTCGCCGCCGGCAGCGGTGATCTCGGCCACGACCTTCTCGGCGGCCGTTTCGTCGCTCCCCGATCCGTCGACGGCGCCGCCGAGATCGTTGACCACGATCAGGGCGCCCCGGCCGGCCAGCATCAGGGCATGCTGGCGACCCAGCCCGCCGCCGGCGCCCGTGATGACGGCGACCTTGCCATCGAATCCGAGATCTTGTGACATGGCAACTCTCCAGTTGTTGATCGACTCAGAAGTTTTGTAGCAGAAAGCGAGCCGACACCTCGCTTCCTGCTGCGAGACTCTGAACCGATGTGCGCGATGGTTGACGCCATGGCCTCAAGCGAGAACCCGTCGACGATCGGCGACATGTACCTCGGGTTCTCGTGGCGATGGCGCTGGGGGTGAACGTCGCGGCAAAAGGGTCAGTAACTGCGGGGGAGTCCGAGGACCGACTGGGCGATGTAGTTCAGCGCCATCTCCTGGCTGACAGGAGCGATACGCATCAGCCTTGCCTCCCGCCAGTAGCGCTCCACGTGATACTCCGACGCATAGCCCATGCCGCCGAGCGTCTGGACCGCCCGGTCGGCGGCGAAGAAGCCGGCTTCAGCCGCCAGCCACTTGGCCGCATTGGCCTGCTCGCCGCACGGCTCCCCGGCGTCATAGCGCTCGGCCGCGTCCATGATTGCCAACCACGCTGCGCTGAGCTGCACGTGTGCCTGGGCCAGCGGGTGACTGATCGCCTGGTTCGAACCGATGGGGCGGTCGAAGACGTAACGGTCGGTGGCGTAGGCCGCCGCCTTCGTCAGCGCAACATCGCCGATGCCGACGGCCTCGGCCGCGACGAGCACGCGCTCGGGGTTGAGCCCGTGCAGCAGGTGACGGAAACCGTCGCCCTCGTTGCCAACGAGCCGCCACCCCTCGACCGGCAACGCGTCGTAAGCGACCTCGCAGGAGGCCACGGCGTTGCGGCCCAGCTTCGGGATCGGCGCGATGTCGACGAAGTCGGGGTCGAGATCGGCCAGGAACAGGCTCATGCCCCGCAGCGTCCCGGCCGAGTCGGGGTCGGTACGGGCCAGCAGCAGCACCACCTCGGATTCGAGGGCCTTCGTCGTCCAGATCTTGCGCCCGGTGATCCGCCAGTTGTCGCCGTCGCGTTCGGCGCGGGTGGTGATGCGGCTGGTGTCGGTGCCGGCGTCGGGCTCGGTCACGCCGAAGGCCACGTGCAGGTCGCCGGCGGCGGCCCGGGGGAGGAATGCCTCCTTGAGTTGGTCGGATCCGAACACCACCACCGGGTTCAGTCCGAACACGGTAAGGTGCACCGCCGAGCAGCCGTTCATGGCCGCCCCGCTCGCCGCGATCTCCCGCATCAACACCGCGGCCTCGGTTATCCCTTGACCACCGCCCCCGTACTGCTCGGGCATCGCGATGCCGATCCAGCCGCCTTTGGCCATCTCGTCGTGGAACTCGCGGGGAAACCGGTGGTCGCTGTCGCAGGCCGCCCAGTAGGCGTCGTCGAAGCGGCTGCACACGGCCCGCACACCCTCGGCGATGGCCTGCAGCGTGTCGTCCCGATAGTCGGCTTTCATGGTGTGGCTCCCTACGGTCCCACCAGGAGAAATTAGGATGAGCCCGATGCAGCAGTCAATCGAGATCGAGGGGTTCGCCCACAACACGTCGATTCCGGCGGCCAGTCGGGTCGGTCCGCTTCTGGCGACGAGTGTCATCGTCGGCCGCAACGACGGGACCAGGGATCTGCCCGACACCGTCGAAGCCCAACTGGCCAACCTTTTCCTGTTCGCCGGTCGCATCCTCGACGCCGCCGGTGCGGCCTGGTCCGACATCGTGAAGTTCGATTTCGTGGTGGCCGACCGCGCTCACCGCCCTGCCGTCGAGGACGCGTGGCTGCGGATCTACGCCGACACCGAGCACATGCCGGCCCGTCACACCCAAACCGCTGATCTGCCCGACGGCGTGTTCGTGCACATGACGTTCCTCGCCTACATCGATGACGGCTCGGCCGGCGGCCCGCAACCATGAAGCTGGGCGTGATGCTCGACTACGCCGTCACCGGCTCGGATCGCTCCGTGTTGCGTGACTACGTCCAAGCCGTCGAGGATCTCGGTATCGAGTTCGTGACCGTGCCCGAACACGTCGTCGGCGCCCACCCCGACGTGCTCGGGAAAGCGACGGTCCATCGCATCGATCGTCCGTACCACGAGCCGTTCGTGCTGTTCGGCTTCATCGCCGGCGCAACCCGCAACCTGGAGCTGGCCACCAGCATCGTGATCCTGCCCCAACGCCAGACGGTGCTGTTCGCCAAACAGGCGGCGGTGCTCGACCGGCTTTGTGACGGACGGCTACGCCTCGGGGTAGGTGTCGGCCGGAACTGGGTCGAGTACGAGGCGCTGAACGAGAACTTCAAGAATCGGGGGCGGCGGCTCGAGGAACAACTCGAGGTTGCGCGCGGTCTGTGGACCAACGAAGAGTTCACGTTTCACGGTCAGTGGCACGACTTCGATCGCATCGGCCTCAACCCCATGCCCCTCCAACGGCCCATCCCGATCTGGATGGGCTCCTACAAGGGCGGAACCGTCGAACGGGTCATCGAACGGATCGGCCGCACGGCCGACGGCTGGATGCCTCAGATGCCACCCGGCGACGAGTTCGACGACGTCCTCGAACGTATTCATGTCCACGCCACCGCCGCCGGACGCAACCCGTCGAGTTTCGGCATCGAGGCCCTCGACAACGTCGCCCCCGATGGTGATCCCGACCGGTGGCGCGCCACCGCCGAGGCGTTCAAAGCCCGAGGCGTCACCCATCTCAAGGCGGTGCTGAAGCTCCCGCCGTCCGATCCGGATGCAGCATCACCGCTGCCCGCCAGCCAGGCACTCGTCGAGCGCTGGCTCGACGCGCTCACACCCTAGAAAGACAGATTCCCATGCCTCACGACGTAACCGACCCGTCCGATATCCCCGACGTGCTCACCGGCGAGCTTCGCGAGATGCTCGGATCGGTCGGTACCGCCACGATCACCGCCCAGCTCTTTCGCCGGGGTATCCGCAGCACGTTCCTGTCGGGGCTCAAGCCGCTGCTGGCTGACCAGCGCATGGTCGGACGGGCTCGCACACTCCGCTACGTGGCCGTGCGGGAGGACGTGCTCAACGCCGGTGGGCCCCGAATCGGCTCTCAGCGGCACGCATCGGAGACGATCGACGCGGGCGACGTCCTCATCATGGAAGCCCGTCAGATCCCCGACGCCGGAACCGTCGGCGACATTTACGCCGCCAGGGCCTACCACCGGGGGGCCGTCGGCATCGTGACCGACGGGGCCCTGCGCGACACCGCCGGTATCGCCGCGCTGGGTAGGCCCGTGTACCATCAGTCGTCCCATGGGTCGACCTGGCGTCGCCATCACATGCCCTACAGTTGCGATGAGCCGATCACCTGCGCCGGGGTCTATGTCGAGCCGGGCGATGTCGTGGTGGGCGATGCCGAGGGGGCCGTGGTGATCCCGCATGCCCTGGTCGACGAGGTGGCCCGCGACTGTGTCGCTCAGGAGGAGCGCGAGGCGTTCGCTGCCGAGCGGGTGCGGGCCGGCGAGTCGACCCATGGCATTTTCCCACTGTCGGACGAGCGGCGGCCCGACTTCGAGGCATGGAGGGCGGCCCGACAGAGCGGCAACTGAATGCGGGCTACATGTCGATGGAGCTGCGGGTCGACTCGACCAGGTCGGCGAACTCGTCCAATTCACCGTCGCTGAGTACGGCGTAGAAACCGCTCATGATGGTGGCCGTCGTCGCCTCGGCCGCCAGGCGCTGCGCACGGACCTCCTCGGGATCGCGGAAGGGTCCGGTGAACCCCATGAACTCGGCATGGCCGGGGCCGGTGCGGAGCGGGGCGTTGGTTGAGGCCAGGATCGCCTCGACTGGTGTCAGCCCGTGGACGACGATGGCGCACGAATGTGCCGCCGCCCGCAATTCCCGGATCACGTGGAGGGTCAAGGCCACCCGGGCGCCGTGGCCGTCGGGAATCGGCATGATCCGCCAGCCGACGAAAAGCGGCCCGACGTTGTTCGGAGCGGCGTCGACGATCCGTCGTCCCAGCTCGTCGAGGCGGTTCATGTCGTAGGCGTCGAAATCGCCGACGACCTCGTCACCCCAGGCCACACAGCGGGAGTGGTAGTGCCGCGCCACGGTGGCGTGATCGAGGCCGGCGGGCAGGTTGCCCCACGCTTCGGCCACCTTGTCGGGACCGTGGAAGGCCAGTGCTCCGGCCGCAACGTCGGTTGGGCAGGATCCGAGCACGCCGGCCCGCCCGACGATCCAGAACTGATCGAGGTTCCGAAGGCCCAGCTCTCGACCGTAGGCTTCGGTTTCGGCGGTCAGCATCCAGCCCCGCACGAACTGCTGGATGGGTTTGAAGGTCCGTTCGACCGTTTCGGCCGGGGTGGCCACCGGTTCCGTCCTAGTGGTCGGGGCCGCATCCGGCGGCGGCCAGAGCATCGTTGATGGAGCGGTGAAGGTGGATGAGCGGTGCCTCGTTGCGGCCGTACACGACCTCAGGCAGGGCGCCCGACTCGAGATTGCGCTGGATCTGCTCCATCACCGGGAAATCCTCGCCGCCCGTAACCTGCAGAAGCAGGTCGAGGTTCTTCACGAAGTAGGTCCAGGACCGTTCGGAGCGAGGCCGCTCCGGAGCGAACACCGACACCACGGCCCTGGTCCGATCGACCGCCTCGGGCTCGAGTCGCCAGAGTTCCACATGGTCGACTTGATGGACGAGCAGTGCGTTGGGGACGAGAAAGTACTGGATGGTCCCGTACGGGAGCAGGGACCGTTCGTCGACGGGCTTGGCGAATTCGTCGGTGATGTCGGAGCGGAAGCCGACTGCCAGCACGTTCGGACCGAAGGCGTCATGGATGATGCAGTTCGAGTCGAACACCGGGGCCAGGGTCTCGGCGTGCAGGCCCCGAATGTGATAGGACTCGGTGAAGGTGTCGAGCAGCAGCTTCCAGTTCATCGCTCGGCCGATCGTGCGGGTTTCGATGTGGACGAAGTCCTCCAGCCCGAATGCTCCGAGGTCGTCCTCGGCGCCCGAAAGCGTTTCGTCGACATCGATCGGGGCGTCGCCCGATGCCCGGACGAAGATCATGCCGTGGCGTTCGGCCACGGGACGCTGGTGCAGGTCGCAGTTCATGGTGACGTCGTCGAATGCGCCGGCGGATCCGGGGCGGGCCCGCAGCGTTCCGTCGAGTTCGTAGGTCCACAGGTGATACCTGCACTGGAGTACGTCGAGGTCACGCCCGGTCGTGCTGCCATCGACAAGAGCGGCACCCCGGTGCCGGCAGGCGTTGACGACCGCCCGCAGCGTTCCGTCGGTCTGGCGGACGACGAGGATCGGCACTCCGCCGATCATGCCACTGCGGTACGAACCGGGTTCGGCCATTTCACAGCTGAGCGCGAAGAAGGAGACGCCCTCGCGGAAAAGGACCCGCATCTCGTCGTCAAAGCGTTTCCGGTCGGTGTACTCGGATGCGGAGTGCACCGCGCTGGCCGGTCCGTGCAGGCCCCTCATCGTGGGCCCAGCGTCGGCCACCCGCTGCAACAGTTCGAGCTGTCGTTCGTGTCGCATCGCGGTTCCCGCTCGGTCTCAGTCGGCGGCGGGTTTGTCGTCGTCGGGTCGGCGGTCGATCAGGCCCGGCCAGAGAGGATTGAGCTGGGCCAGGGTTCCGAACATCTTCTGAAACTCGGCAACGGTGTCGGTCACGGCGTCCGGTGAATTGAGCGCGGCCAGACCTTCCAGACGCCGCCGCACCGCGTCGGTCATGGCTGCGTTCCGTTCCGCCGCGTCGAGCAGCGTCTTGCCGTAGACCTCGACGATCTGCTCGAACATCGCCGTACTGTTGGCCAGCTGCCGCGCCACCTGCTCGAAGCTCTCGGCTCCCTCCCGCATCTGCCGGAGCACATCGGGCAGATGCTGCAGTTCGTTCACGACCGACCACCACCACTGCCAGCCGGACCCCACCAGGGCGGCCACGACGGCGGCCACGTCCTCAGGAGACGGGGATGTTTCGTTGCGATCGTTCACTTCACGAGTTTGACCGCACCACAAGCCCGCGGCAAGTCATGACCCGATCGCTGGCTCAGTTTGCCTTTTTGGTGGTGACGGCGTCAGCCTGGACCGGCTGCGTCGGCCTACGGGTTCCGCAGGAGGACATCGGCGACCTCGTCGGCCGACGGCATCGAGTCGGAGGCGCCGGGGCGGGTGACCGAGATGGCTGCCGCGGCCATCGCCCACGGGATCGCCTCGTCGATCCCGTCCCCGAGCGCGAGTCGGGCCGCCAGGGACCCACAGAAGCAGTCCCCCGCGCCGGTGGTGTCGACGGCGTCGACGGCCGGGGCGGCGAATCGTCGGGAGCCGGCCGCCTCGACGAGCAGCACGCCGTCGGCCCCGAGGGTTATGACGATCCGGCGATCGGTCGCCGCCGTGCCCGCGTCGGCAGTGGGTTCGTCTCCCCACTCGGCCATCATGGCCGATGCCAGGGCCATGACCTCCGCCTCGGTCTGCGGAATGGCGGCTCCCGCGATCGTCGCCAGTTCGCTGCGGTTGGGGATGACGATCGCGGCCCGCTCGAACAACGAACCCGGCAGCGGTTGCGCTGGTGCCGGGTTGACGACAACCGTGCCGGTGGCGAGATCGACTGCGGCCGCAACAGCGGCCATCGGCACCTCGAACTGCACGAGAAGCACCCCGGCCCGCTCGATGACCGCCGCCGCATCACGGACGTGTTCGACACCGAGGGTGGCGTTGGCGCCGGGACTGACCACGATCGCGTTCTCCGAGTTGTCGTCGACCGTGATGAACGCCGCGCCCGACGGCGAGCGCTCGTCGACGCCGATCCACGTGTCGTCGACACCGTCGGCTCGAAGGCGATTCCTCATGCGTGCGCCTCCCTCGTCGTCGCCGACCCGGCCGATCATCGCCACCCTCGCTCCGGCCCTCGCCGCGGCAACCGCCTGATTCAGGCCCTTGCCGCCCATGAACGTTCGCACGTCGTCGCCGAGGACGGTCTCGCCCGGCCGGGGTATTGATCGCACGGCCGTCGTGTAGTCGACGTTGAGGCTGCCGACGACAACGACGTCGTGGGCGGGGGTGGCGGTGCCGCTTTGGAGTTCGCTTGTCACCCGACCAACACTAGATCCACATCGGTTTCGACGGCTGGTGCCGCCGCCCTGCGGATCAGATCGCGCCGAACACGGAGTGGACCGGAGCGGGCTCGCCGCAGAACTGGCAGGCCTTGAGCCGGTGGTTGACCATTGCGCCGCAGGAACAGGGCTGCGGCCCCCGGGTCCGTCGACCGTCGACCGTTCCGTCCTCGGCGTCCAGTTCGGTGATCGCTTGAATCAGGTCGTTCTCGTCGAGATCGCCGGTCGACGCCAAGAGGTTCCACAGCGCCTCACAGGTCAGCGTCAGCCGATCGATCCTCTCGTGGAGCGCTTGGATCTCATCGCGAGTCGCCTCACGCTGGTGGCGGACTTCCTCGGCCACCTGCCCCACCGAACGATGGGCGTTCTTGATCTGTCCGTGTTGATACAGGTCCATGAAGTCCATGACCATTGATCGTAGTGATCACCGCGATTCTTGACCGTTCGGCCCGAGTCGACCTGATTCGCTCAGGACCGGCCGTGCTCCGGCTACGCTCGTGGCGGTGGCGCAGCGTATCTCCGTACTCGTGAACTCCGCCGCCGGAGGAGATCGTGGGCTGTCACGAACCAAGACCCTCGTCGCCGAGTTGGCGGACCGGGGCTGGACGGTCGATCTTCTGAAGACCGACAGTGTCGACGACGTCGCCGTTCGTATCAATGAGGCTCGAACGCTCGGCATGACACGGCTGGTCCTCGCCGGCGGGGATGGTCTCATCCACCATGCCCTTCCGGCTCTGGTCGACTCATCGGTGGCCGTCGGCATCGTTCCGGTCGGCACGGGCAACGACTTCTGCCGTGGACTCGGGCTGCCGACCAAGCGCACCGCGGCGCTTGACGAGGCGACCGGATCCGCCGTCAAGGCCGTCGATGTTCTTCGCATCGCCGTCGGTGAGCAAGTTCGCTACGTGGCCACGGTGCTGACCTCCGGATTCTCCGGGCGGGTCAACCGCCGGGCCAACGAGATGATCCGCCGGCCGTGGATTCCGAAAGGGGCGAGCAGGTACACCATCGCCACGGTGGCCGAGCTGGCCTCGCTCGAGCCGGTGCCGTTCCGCCTGGCATTCGACGACGAGCCGGCGATCGATCACGCCGCCTGCCTCATTGCCATCGGCAACACAGCGTTCTTCGGGGGTGGAATGGCCGTCTGTCCCGACGCCGTTCACGACGACGGAGCCATGGACGTCACCACGATCGAGCCGGTCTCGAAGGCCACCTTCGTCCGTGTCCTACCGCTGGTGTTCAGCGGTCGGCACGTGGGCCATCCCGATGTGACCCAGCGGCGCTGTCGTCGGCTGGTGGTCACGGCCGACGAGCCCTGGTGGGCCGACGGTGAGGAACTGGATTTCGGGGATGTCACGGCGCCGGTCGAGGCGACGGTTTCGGTGCTGCCCGGGGCTCTGACCGTGGCCTGCCGCTCGGGCGGAACATGAGAAACGACGACGACCCCGATACGTCCGCCGAGGCGTATCCAGGTCGCCGCCGCTTGTCATGCCGAGTCGACCGGGTTCCGGCCTAGCCACCGGACCGACGAACCGCCGACAATTCCATCGGAGTGGCGGTTCGACGAAGGTCCACTCACGGTCACTATCGGGGAGCATTCCGACTTTGTCAACCTGGCATCACTGCGGTCGCCGATCGCTCCAACCGGCGGCTCCGGTTCACGGCCCGCGATGGGGAACTCTGCCCATCTCGGAGGTCGCCGGACCGAAGATGGCCCCGTCCGAGTATCGTGAAAGTCCGAACAGATCGAGCCGTCGGGTTAGCGGACTCGGCAAGGGGTTTCCGAGTTCATGGGTGATCGCTTTCGCTCCGAGGACGACAACGTCGAGAAGGACACCGCCGCCTCCGGCGACGAGCGAACCAGTCCAGCAGAGGAAAGTGCCGCGTCCCTCGGAAACGCCGTGAACCGCCCTGTCAGCGAGCCGCCCGCCCCCGGCGCCTCGACATTCGCCGGGTCGACCCCCGCCGAACGGCCGGCCGTCTTCACCGAGTGGTTGAGCGATTGGGAAGACGTCCGTGCCGTCGGAACGGAAGCGGATCCGGACGTGGCCGACGACACCGCCGGGGTGATCGAGGAGGAGTCCGTCGATCCGGCACGTCAAACGCAGGAGATTCCCCAGCTCCCGGCCGACACCCCACCGGACGCCGTCGCATCCGCTCCGGCCCCGCCGGTGGGTCAGCCGACGGCCGTTTCCGAGGCCATCGTCGACCAGGAACCGACCGACCCCGACCCGGCAGCCCGGATCCCGAGCCCACCACCGGTCCACTCCTCACCGGAGCGGGCGACGACGTCGCGTCAGGTTCGTGCCTCCCGACCGCGACCGGTTTCGTCGTCGAGCACGAGGGCGACGTCACCGGCCCGCCTGGTGGGCGACCCCCGCTCCCTTCGGGCCGATCGGTTTGACGCCATCGTCGACCCTGGCGGTGGCGAGGTCGCTGCCCAGGCCCGCCACACCACCTCCCGAACGCTGCGTGTCGGTGGCCTCGATGTCACCGTCGACGCCACCCAGCGGGCCATGCTGGTCACCGCCGCCATCGGCATGGTGGTGGTTGCCGGCCTGTTCGCCTTCCTGCTGTCGGGTCTCGGCAGCCAGACCGACGCCGCCACCCGGCAGGCGGATGTGGAGACCGTGGCGGGCCTGGTCGGCCCCGACCTGAACGTTTCGGCCAGTTCGCCGGCCGCGCCGTCGACCTCGGATCTGGCCCAGGCAACCGTTCGGATCGCCGGTCTCGACGATGGCGGGCAGATGGTGTGCGCCGGGTCCGGTGTCCTGGTGGCGGAGGAGGGCGTCATCCTGACCAACGCCCACGTGGTCACGATTGACGACGAATGCCCGTTCACCACCATCGCCGTTGGTGTCACCCTCGACACCTCGGACCCACCCGAGTTGCGCTACCGGGGCGAGGTTCTGGTCGTTGACGACGCCCTCGATCTGGCCGTCCTGCGTATTGTCGGTGTGCTCTCCTCGGACGACCCGTTGGAGATCAACCCCAACTTTCCGGTCGCCGCGCTCGGCGACAGCGACAAGGTCGATCTCGGCGACAACATCGGTATCCTCGGGTACCCGGTCATCGGCGGCGAAACCATCACCCACACGACCGGCACCGTCGCCGGGTTCGTGAGGGAGGACGGGAAGAATCGGGCTTTGATCAAGACCGACGCCTCGATCTCGGCCGGTAGTAGCGGTGGCATGGCGGTGAACGAGGCGGGTGAGGTGATCGGCATTCCGACCAGGGCCGGAGCAAACGAGCTCGGCCCCGCCGTCGATTGCCGCGAGGTGTCCGACACCAACGACGACGGCCGGGTCGACAACGACGACGCCTGTGTCTCGATCGGGGGGTTCCTCAATTCCATCCGTCCGATCAATCTCGCGAGAGACCTGCTGTCGAGAGCCGAAGCGATTCAGCAGAGCGCCGGCCGATCGGCGATCGACGCCGACCTGCTCGACCTGTCCAAGGTGTCGTTCTGGAATCCCCGGTTCAGCACCGGTGAGGAGAATGATGGACCGGTTTCCGAGGTGATCACCCTCACACAGGGAGTCGAGGAGATCTGCGTGTTCGTCGACTGGAGCGGCATTCCAAACGGCGTGCCGTGGGCCGCCGTCTGGTCGAAGGACGGCTCGAAGATCGAGGAGTTCTCGATCTTCAAGATCTGGGAGTACGGCGATGAGGGGCTTAACTTCTGGTACTGCGCGGAGGATCGACGGGGTCACCCCGCCGGTGTCTACGAGGTCGGCCTGTTTCTCAACAACGAGTTGGCCTTCGTCGAGGCGATCGAGGTCACCGAGGAGCCGGTCGAAACCTACGACGTCACGTGGGTCAACAAGTCGGATCAGGACATCTGCGGTCTTGCCGTCAACCCCCTGGCCTTCAGCCGACATGCGGGAGTGAACGTGCTCCCGCCCGGAACCGTCATGCGACCGGGAGACTCGGTCGTTGTGGAGTTGCCCGACGGCGACATCGTCGCGGAAGCCTATGACTGCTCCGGGATGGCGATCGCAGCCGAACTCGACGGCCTGTCGATTCCGGGCAGCCTTCTCGTCGACGGCGAGCAGGTGCCGTTCGTCATCGGCGGTTCGACCGCCGGCACCGGTGGGACCGAGACCGACGGCTAGGTCGTTCGGGGGACCCACTTCGACTCGGCCTTGACGTCCTCCACGTCCATGCCTGCGGCCTCCCAACCGTCGAAGCCCGGTTCGAGGTGGCCGACGTTCGAGTACCCCATGTCCTTCATGGTCTTGGCCGCAAGGGCGGAACGTCCCCCGCCGGCGCAATAGAGGATGTAGCGCTTCGACGGATCGAACACCTCCCGGTGGTACTCCGAAGCCGGGTCGACCCAGAACTCCAGCATGCCGCGGGGAGCATGCACCGACCCGGGAATCCTGCCCTTCAGATACAACTCCCGGTGGTCGCGAATGTCGACGACCACGGTCTGCGCTCCCTCGGGGTCGGCGGATCGAGCGGCCTGGACCTCGTCGGGTGACAGGTTGTCGATCTCGGTTTTCGCGCTGGCGACAAGGTCCCAGGCCTTGACGACGGGACGCTGCTCGGTCTCGGAATTGTCGGTGCTCATGCTGGAAGTATTACCCGATGTCGCCGCCGGGTCGCTATTCGAT